>Ga0210059_1004193_pt1 | contig 23222 bp, 11 predicted proteins | sample Ectturendosymbi2_FD_188042 | JGI IMG/M metagenome (GOLD analysis project Ga0210059, IMG submission 188042) | Ecteinascidia turbinata endosymbiont from Florida, USA - Sample 2 (SPAdes) (version 2) | ecosystem: Host-associated > Tunicates > Ascidians > Unclassified | place: Key West, Florida...
CCCCCCCCCCGCAAATCCGCCCCTAAACTGTTCTATTTTGCATTTTTCGGCTTGGTCTGTAGTGGAAACTGGACCCTGCCAGCCTGTCTGGGCAGTCGGTCAAAAGCTGTTTAGTAGCAATGCTAGTTGTGCCGAAACGTTTGTTGGTGGTTGTTATGCAAAAATTGCAAGCTGGAACCTTCGTTTTGGGATAAATGTCTAGTACGCCACGATTTCGTTATAGACTTTATTTTCACTATGCCCCCAAACATTTTCATTTGTCATGGCCCTAATGTTAGCTTTATCGAAAATTGTGAGGATCCTGCGTCTTGACCCAAACAGCTTTCAACAGCTCAGCGAGATTTTCTAATCGCGAAAGGTCCACGTAAGTTAGATTTGAATTATTCATTTCTCAAAGATGTAGCAGGCTGGAATTTTTCAAACTGTTGTTTACAACGTAAATTATCGAATGGAAACGTGATGCAACGGAAATGGCTGGTGTACTTAGCTGGAATAAATGGATATTTTGCTTTTTTGTAAGATTTCTTCCAATGTTAATGTCGCGCTATCCATTCAGTGGTGTAGGAGCTGGAGGTGCAAGCGCACTCGCAAAAGTTTTGATTTGTCAAAAATTCGGGCGAAATTCCTGAAAATTGGAAGTTTTGACATCTTTGTTTACTATTGACTGATCAATGACTCTGACGGAATAAAAGAATATAAAAGTTTGACTGAATTTTTTCTCCAAAAAAACAAAACAAAATACTTTGGGCGGATGTATGGATTGCTCTCTAGTGAAGTCTGGCACTTTTCGTGTATTGCGTCGTACAGGGGATAGTTGATCGTGCGCCCGGGACGTTGCCTTTATACAAAAACGCGTCTGCGCTTGTGGTTACCGAAAGCGAGAAAAGGTAATTAGTTAAAGTTAGAAGTTTCCTCCAAGCCAGTCGTTCTTCGCAGGCCCGTAGTCAGGTTTTAAGGTTTGGGGAGGCAAACTACATTTTAGAGGGAAAGGTTTTTGTTTTTATTATATGTTTAAAACAAATTTGTCTGGACACAAAATTTGGGGGCATCTACTAGGGCCGGCCCTGCATGTAAGGCTTGCAATGTATATTTGTGCCCACGTAAGGCTGTGATTGATAGTTTCCTGGCTGCTGGTATTGCCTGTCCTAGCATTGGATGTTATTGAAATCTCACAAGAGTAAGCAATTCCATGTCCAACCAATCAGTGTTTTTGATATTCCCAAAACATATTTTTGGATTTGAATTAAAATCTGGTAAAGTGCCCTGCCTCCAATTAATAAACACACTACATTTCTAGCTCTACATGTACTGTCGGGAAAACTGCCCCTTTCATACTTACCTGTTTTAGGGCATTTTTGAATGGCATTAACTTTCATGAGCAGTCAAGCTGGATATTTTCACTAGACTCGCTTACTATCCTTTCCTAGAGTGTCACGAGTGGTCAGATGGTCAGCTGGCTTGCCCACAACTTCCTTTCAATAATATACAAGTCAATAGTAAAGCTTACCTTGTGGTTCTTACGTTTGGACAAACTTATCTCAAACTTATCAACAAAGATCAAAGCGGTGTAGCGTATCGTTTGCCACCTGCAAACTGATTTTCATACTGAAAAACTTATGTCATATTGATTTAATGCGAACTGCGACTTAGCTGCAGTAGAATGCTAAAACCCGTTTGATATATATTTTCTGCAAGAGTTAATTTAAATTCCAAATGTACTTGTTTCTGCATTTCTTGGTACAAATCACTCGACACCACCTTAGCGATGAAAATTTCCTTGTGATATACAGAGCTTTTTGTGAGGTTTTTGACCTCCAGCCAGCACTCAACATACTAGTTTTTGCATATACAATTTTTTTTCGTCGTCAGTTCCTAAAAAACCTTGAGCTTTGTTTGAAAGAGAAAAACTGCTTTTTTTGTCTTTAGTTGAACGTATCGAAAAATTTAAGTTTTGCACAAAAAAACTGAGCCGATTTCTTCCATTTTCCTGATCGAAAAATGTCAGTTTTGCGAAAAGGAAAAAACATCAAGCTGACCTTTTGTCCTCATTGCTTGAGGTCGTCTATGAATTGGGAAGAATAGCTATTTGGTTGTAGTTTCAGTGATGCGAAATATTTGCAGTGCTTGAATCTTTTTTCACCTCTTGTCAACTATCGTATTTCCAAAGTAGGTGAAATAGAGCTTTGTTACTATAAGCATTATTCATGCAGTCCTTAGTTGCAATAGAACTGAATGTTCACAAAAGCTCCAACAAAGATCCTAGTGTTAAAGTTTATTTGTCGCACAACTGTTACAAATCCTTTTGCTGTTTGCACTTTTGCAAAAACTATTTTGCCGTGAGGTGTGTGATCACGTGACCTGTAGTTTTCCGATGTTTTCTTTCTCACACAGATTGGAGCAAGTGGAGCTTGTGGTCGACATGCAGCGTCTCTTGCGGCGGTGGCCGGCAGTCCCGCTTCCGTGATTGCGTCAAGGATAAACGAATTAATGTAAAGGTTTGTTTCCTTATTTGGAAGCGGGCTGGTTACGTTGTGTACAGTACTTCATCAGCGAAACGACCACTAGTTCGTTTTAGTGGAGAGCTACGCAGTTATTAATTATTTTCTGACAAGGAAAAGTAAAAAAATCGGCGATTCTGATTGTTATGGCGTACACAACAGTGACGTCAAGACATTTCCGATAAGTCAACGTACAGAACACGATTATTCCCCTCTTCGTACTAAGTTAGATAGTTGGGTATAGACAAGTTGTTCTGTGACGTGTGGGGAGAGAAGTAGAATATTAGGTATACGGTATTTTAGTCAAAATCATGGAAAGTTTAGGGGGCATCCCCTGCCAGTATATTCCTTACTTCGGGGAACCACCCACCAACTGACGTCGAATAATTTATCGTACGGTTTAAGTGATGTCACAATGTTTTATGTGATGTACGTTCAATTAGAATGCTTGCAACTTGGTTTACATTGAAAATGTTTGGAAACACGTGTTCGTTCCAGCGGTTGATTTCAATGCTTGAAATAAGTTCATGGACGCAGTGAGTGAATCTGTTGCTAACCTCTCATTCAGTCCTTAGCTGGTTGCAATGCAAGATAGAACCGATGTAGAGTTAGCGGACTTTTTTGTTATTGAAACACTGTTTCACTTTTGTTTGCTTTTGTTCTTTTACAATCAGATCAGCGCCGCCGCATAGTTTGGTTGTTTACCTTTAAATGTTTACAGAAATGCGAATGTTTTGAGAATTTGTGTTCACTGCCACATAACATGTCATCAAATTGTTTACGCTTCAAGTGACGACTGGTGGTCAACCTCGGTAGGCGCACCGCTTGAATGAAACGAGGGCAGATTTAACGAATTGACGAAATGGAGGCAGACGTGAAGAAAAAGAGTTTTTGTGAGGGCCGGCGATTGACTCCCCGCATAACAATGTTATAGGTTCATGCTTTTCAAACCATCCTCAACCTCACAAATCAGTTTGGTTTGCTGTTGTCACGAAGCAGTGTTGGAAGCTGCTGCAGGAACGTTTTTGTTCATTATCTGTTGTTGGTCGACTGATGAACTTCATTCCACGGCTAGTTGTACGCCATGGCAGTCGGGAAAAATTCCATGTTCACTTACTTGCAAATGGCACCGGACTTAGTTGTATACTGAAGTGCAACGCTAGTTTGACGGGAAAGTGAAATATTGCAAGCGGATCAACGTAAATTCTGCAACTAAACTACATTTAGTAGTGAAGCTAGGCAGGAGGTTGGAATTCCACTTCTGGATGGAAAACGATGTATTGCCAAGGAAACAGATAACTTACATTGTTTCATTCGCTTTTTGTCTTTTTTAGGAAAATCAAAATATTTCACTTGTTTATCTTGGCATTTCGCTAATGTTTTTTGAACCTGCTTAAACCTTGTCATATCACCAAGGCAACATAGTTGTCTTTATTTAGTTTATTTTCGATAGAATTTCCTCTTAGCTTGACTTACAGTAGTTGGTTGGCTAAAAGATGACGTTTGCCTCGCCTTCTTTGATGTATTCTTTGTTAATGAGACCTACTTGATGCAGAAGTAGTTGACACGCTATGACAGTGTATTGAAGTCTTTTTACGATTTCATTCTTTGACTTTCTCTTTTAAACATTTTCAGGCCGCGTGCTCCGGTCCTAGTATTCACGTTATCAACTGCAATGGTCAAAACTGTCCTTCGTGGGGTCGATGGTCATCCTGGACAAGCTGTTCTGTGACGTGTGGGGACGGAAATGTGACGAGAACTCGAGTGTGCTCTGGGGGGGAAGTAAGTCTGTTGAGGTTCTGTTTTGCACTTTTTTTAATTTTGAAAATAGCAACACTGCCTGGTTCAGGTGACGTAGCAATCCAGCAACGGTGCTGTGTGTCTTGTTTCGCCCATGATTTTGAGTGGACATTAAAAAAAAAATATTTTCACTCCATGAAAACTTTATTATTAGGCAGGTAGCGCAAGATTTTCAGAATTGTGTTGATTCGCTTCATTACCTCATAAAATTTTGGTTTAACTGGTTACGTCATCACTGGGTACGTCATCAAACCACTGCTACATTCATCAGTAAGTTGCCTATTGACAAATAAATGTTATTGAGTTTGCATACATGGCCCATGCCGTCGCGTTTTGCAACGATCAGAACGGCGAAGACACGAGAACAACTGCGGAATGTTCTTGCACAACGCAATTGCAAGCACTGCACACAGTAACAACACTACACACAGTAACAACACAGTAACAACACTACACACAGTAACAACACAGTAACAACACTACACACAGTAACAACACTGCACACAGTAACAACACTGCACACAGTAACAACACAACAATTGTCCTTCGAGTGCCTTCGACGATCGCCGTGGCAGAGATTTGTTTTGGGTGTTGAAGAGATCGCCCATTTCTCGACCAAAGGCACTTGGTCTTCGACGAAGTTGTTCCGATGGGAAGGCAAGAAGCAACACGACCTGACTCCGACGAAGATTGCATCCGCATTGGACAATTTCCCTGCTACAGTCATTATGCCGAGCGCTTGACCAGACTGAAGCAACTTCCAATTTTTAAGGTCTTGGTGCGACCCGACCGAGCCACGCCGTCGAACCACGCCGACCTGCGACCCACCAGACGCGAAGCGAGCGCTCTACCCACAAGGCCACACGTCCGGCTATTGAGTTTAATCATCCTCGAATAAAAACAATGAACTGGGTCTTTGACGCGGTTGATTTCTATTCTACTTTGTAAATTATGGGTGCAATTTTAAATGGTGCCCATCATCAAATACTTAGCACTGTGGAAAGCGTTAAATCGCACAGCAGCGGACTGCAGCATTTCCTGCTGTATGGACTTTACGGAGAGAATTAGGGGCAAATTGCAACCGAAGAAAATCTGTGATCAGGCATCCCCGGGAGTTAAAACAGGGGAACATTTTGTCTCCGCGCTGGGATGCTGCGTCATCAGCGCAATGAGGTGACTGCCAAGTGGCGCAAGAGTCAAATCCACAACTTTTAACCTTTCAAGAAAACAGCATGTTTACAGTTGCACACGTGTTATGCACGGTGAGATACTCGAACCACATGTTGACTGAAACTATTGTAGATAAAACAATTCGAATTTTCAGATTTTATTTTCGTTCATGTAGATTACAATGACTTTCTTCAAGACGTATTTGATGCCAAACGCAAAAGCCGCTGCTGAGTTTATAGCTGTGTTTTGCTCAGATGGTTAATAGAGACCTCCTGTAACAATCGCTTTAAGCGTTTGCTGCATGTAAAAGAAACACTGATGTTTTTGTGTGCTTTCAACTCATGTGCACTAATTTGCGACTTTTACGTTTTTTTTTATCTTTGACAGCAATTAATAGTTTATTTCAATTCGAAATTTGTGAAGGTGGGTCAAGATGGATGCGTGGGTAGCTTGGTGGAGGAGAAGGCGTGCTTCGACGGGAATACCTCACGGCCTTGTGGTTTGTTGCTTGTTGTGGTCTGCACAAGTCTTGTTAAAACTTTATTCTTTGCTTCAATTAGTCGCAAGTGAATTGTTTACTGTAATATTTTATGATATTCTGATGCGCTTTTGACCCTTAAGCCTAATGTTATAGAGCAGGGCCCCAACCTGGGGTACATTTACCTTTATCAAGGGGTACATTTACCTTTATCAAGGGGTACATTTACCTTTATCAAGGGGTACATTTACCTTTATGAAGGGGTACATTTATTGTACAACCGCAATAAATTAACTTTAAGACATAAAATGTAGTCTACCGTTATAGTTTTAAAAATCTACAAGTTCTATTAAAAATTCAATGGATTTTTGTTATTTTACTCAGCCTTTTTGTCATAAGAAATTTTAGGGGTACATGATTGTCTGTCGCCATGCTGAAGGGGTACAGGGTCACAGAAAGGTTGGGATCCCCTGTTGTGGCGGCCGACATGGAGAGACCTGTCTTTTGAAGAAACCTTGCTGAGGCGTAGACTTTGCAGCGAGAGCACTGTGTGGCGGAAAGGGAGGTTTAGTGCGATAGTGGAGAGTAGGTGAATATGTCTTGATCGTTCTTATAAAGAAAAACGCTTCCATTCCAGGTTGTGTTTGAGACAAGGAGCAAAGTGAGCAAGCGTCAGAGTTGTGCTTCCGTGAGCAAGTATCGCGGTTATGTTGCAGACTATATCTAGTACCGCCTGCCAGGCGTGACGTAAATATTGTTTTGAAAAGCGCAACTGACAAACGTTCCCAGCCATAATAAAACAAAAGGGACCTGGATGTTTCAGTCAGTGCACCTTTTGTTTTGGTTGTATCAATAGAAAAAATATATATAAAAGCAAATGGTGTGTGGCCGAAGTGTAAAACTTGAAATGGCATTTTCTGAACATGTACGAAGCTTTGAATTTTTGATCACTTCTTCGCGCCATCCAGTAAGGTACACCTATGGCAATGATAATTCGTGCCTTATGCAAACAGCCTCTGCGTTGGTTGATGATAAAAACACACTTTTTCAAACTAATTTTTCATACGTTCATGCAGACAATATTTACATCCAATTACATCTAACCAACCTGATCTCTTTTCCAAAAGCTCAACTTCACTACACTCAAAAGCAGCTTGATACACATTGGGTAAAATGTACACGTTGTAAGTGGTTGATTTAAAAAAATAATAAAAGGTAAAGCATAGAACACCAATATGAATGACGGCTTGTGACTAAGCTGAAACGGTGAATAAAATAATGTTTTCGATATTTGCGGCTATTTTGTTTACAATAAGCATCAGCAGCAACTCCGTGCTTTGTTTACCAAGTGGAGCATCAGAAGGTTTGCTTGAAAAACATTTCACGAAACGTCAGGTGCGTCGATTCAACGCACTATTTCCTACGAACGGTGCAAATAACTCTGCAACCTAAACGGGCGAACCAATAAGGACCACAAGAGGTCGCTGAGGCGTCACAGGATTATGAATCCTCGGGGGTGCATACAACCGCGGTGCGCTGGCATCCGAGCTTTTTGAGGTAAAAGCATTGCTATGAGAAAGCACCTTGTTATCTACCAGTGAAGACACAAAACAACTTTTTCCGCAGCTTTGGTTGAGTCCTTCCGCAGTTCGATGTTAGTGTCGTTGTCGGCCAACAATCCTTCAAGTCTGTCATCGCACTTTTCTTTGTTTACAATTACTGTAGCACTGTCTTCGTCTGTTCCTAAAAATTGTTATGCTTGAGTTTCGGCGTAGCTCCATAAGTGCGTGGAATTCCTACGTTTTCAAAGAGTCAGTCGTAGGGCGATGGTTATTTACGACCGACAGTGGAAACTTTGATGCGTAGAATGTGGGCTTCACCTGTTGGAAATCTCCAAATGTCCTTCTCAATGGATGCGAGTGTGTGCTGAGTGGGTATCTTCTTTGGAGCCCGTGCCAAATTCAGTCCAAGGTGCAGGGCTTCTTTTTGGACTTTCGTTAACTGCACAGTGCAGTGTTAACCACCCCAGTACTTCTGTCTACCGACGTCTGTCGAAAAGAAGAATCGGAAAGCGACATTTAAAAAATATATTACATGCCAATGTTTACCCGAACCACATGTTAAGTCGTAAGTCAAAACCACCACGTAACCCCGTTGCGCCAAGCGATGGCTTGTTATATTTTCCAGGATTGACAGTAAATTAAAACGGGGGTTTAACTACCCACAATACACGAACTGCTGTTAGCTAACTAGGACAATAGGTGGTATATTGCAAACTTGTAAACGCCAAGGGGCAGTTTACGAGTACAGTATCCCGTGTGAAGATTGTCCGTTGCAGTATGTAGGTGAAACCGAATGATCTTTGTTTACCCGGAAAAAAGCACGTTACTAGCATGAAGGAATCTCATGCCAGTGCCTTGGTGGAGCAGGCCATAACAGGAAAACGTACCACCGATTGCCCAAAATCAAAAATCTTAGCCTTAGAGGTTGATTTTGTAAAACATCGTTTTCTCAAGTCTTTCCTTGTAAACACAAACGGTAATGTAATGAACAATACAAACAATAATGACCTCCGGGTACATCCTTCTGTATATGAAGCTGCGGTCGGAGGGGAGCAACGTAAATACTGTATACCAGTGCTTCCCAACCTTTTTTATGCATTCCTCCCTTGGCTCATTTTGGAACTTTTCATTCCTCCCCTATTACACAATTTCAGCTGAGTGGCTGAAAAGGTTAAAACGTCTTTTTTCCGATGACTCAGATCGGACGTTGTGGGTAGAACCATAATCCTATAGTGACGTTGTTGTGTCCTTTCAATAAGCCATTATTGTACGATAAGTAGCTCTGCTTTTTGACTTCAAACAAGCAGCAAGTTTGACTGGGGAAAAGTCAAAGAATCACTCAGAAAACTTGGAATGCACTTAAGCATCTAACTAAGCAGGTATCATTAATGATATAATAATCCAGTAGATAGCGCCACTGTTAATTTCGTGACAGGAAGATAAAAATGAAACAAAAGTACAATCAAAACACATTGAAATACACCAGTAATAAAAAAGTTTTAAATATCAATTTAGTTCAACTTTCAACTCGATCACTGCGAAATTTGTTCGGAGAGTAGTTGGATGCAGGGTATGATTGCTGTAAAACCAAACTGCATATATGAATAATCATCAGTGATGCAGTCTCGAGACTTGGTTTCGGTCTCGAGACTCATTTTTGCGAGTCTCGGTCTCGAAGGTTTCAGGTCTAGAGACTTTGAATATTGTGAAGAAACGGTTGGCTAAAATTTCTATAATTCAACAACTTTTTTGTTGTATTAGCAGGTGAGAAACTACAAAACCGGTCGGAAAAATTCCAGAAATTTGAAAAAAATTCAACTTAGAAGTGACGACAACCTTTTTTTTTTAACCAGGCCTCGATCTCGAAGGTTACGGTCTCGACTGCATCACTGATCATCATATTTTTTTGTTTTGGAACTTATGTTACTAAACGCTGTTATAGTTGCGTAAACGTTAAGGCTGAAATCTGCACAAGACAATAATGTGATTGAGTAAAAATTTAATTGCATTACATGCATGTGCTCAAGAAACTCTATCTAACAACCGAACCCTAACAAAAAACCTGTGGAATCCCACACACACTGAGGTGCACAACCTACTGAACTTACTTCAAGAATAATATGCTTTGACAAGAACAGGGCTGTGGAGCTGTCGTAAAAATGACACAGCTCCGGCTTCGGAGCTCTTTTCATGGAAGTGGCTCAAGCTCCGGAGCTGTGAGTTTTCATGGCTGTAGCTCCGGCCCCGGAGCTCGCTTTTTTTCATGGCTCCGGCTTCTGTTCGTCTTCACACATTAATATGTTCAATTGTCTTGGTGTGCCTCAAGTTGAATGGAAATTGAAAAATATGAAGTAGGCTACACAAAACTAATAGAATGTACCAAGCATTTGAGTAATTTAATATGGTCTTTTTTCACAAGCAGCATTCTTACCATGAGGAAATCAGCGAAAAACAACAATCACAGGTTTTGACGATTCAGAGAACAGTTACTAGCAGAAACGTAACTCAAAGATAACGGTGATACAGTATAAACAATTTCTGGAAAGACAGTTGCTGGTTTTGCCGTCAATGCCTGAGGATCTTTTGTTATTTCTTACGACCAGAATCAAGAAAATGGCTGGTTGGAAAACTACATTTGTGTCCGAGCATTTAAACACTGACCAGTCCCAATTGACCAAGTGCTTTGCACTCGTTGCATGCTTTGCCCGCTGCAGTCTTGGCGATTCCAGCTAACAGCGCTGCCCGGGCAAACCATGCAAAGAGCGCAAAACACATCGTCGTTTACCACTCTCATGTGTTCTTTCAAACACGCACACGTTTGCACAGGCCCGTAACCAGGGAGCGCAGGGGGACGAAGCCCCCCCTAGAAAATTTTTTTGTCCCCCCTGGAAAATGCATTGATCATAATTTAAAAATATTGGGCATGGTTAAAAAAATTTGGGCCCCTCTCGGAAAATTCTTCGCCCCTCCTGGTGTCCTAAGCTGGTTACGGGCCTGCTTTTGCATTAACACAAATGCCAGGGTGTGTTTGAAAGCCCTTTGTTCAAAGAAATATTATGACTTCTTGCCAGAAATTCACCGCTGACTTTTAAAACAGATGAAAACTTCTGATTTCTTATCTTTCGCTCTAATAATAAGCAGTGATGAATCACAAAGTAAAGCACAATTCAACCTGAAAGCTTAGGAGAAAATACGACTGGTTACCGTGCTGAAAACAGAATTTTTTCCACAGATGAAAACTTCACATATTTGTTTACATTGCTTTTTTGTACCCTCCTGATAATGTACTGCTATGCAAAACAATGCTAGTTCGCTACCAATTATTTATAACTTTCATTTTACGCTACTGCTTGTAAACGTAATGTTTCCTCGTGAATTTTGCCAGTAGTCTAGTAAGACTTGCTGGCAAGCCTAATGGTTTCTAATAAAAATTCCTGCTTTACAATGGCGTGCCGTGCATTTCACCCTTAAATCTGCCATGGAATCCTATCTTGAACATACTGACTATCGAAAGTAAGATGTTGTGGCAGTTGACGTATTTTTGTACTTCTGCAACAGTAGTTTTCAACCATTTCGCTGAAGGAAGCCAAATCTAGACCTATGATTTTACTAGAGAGCCACACTAAACAATTTTAACACAAGTCAACTGACACGTTTTTTTATTGCACCAACGAAGTCTTTTACGCAAAATATTAGAAGTTTTACTGAAGGACTGCTAAAAGCCGCACAAAGGATGTTTGGGAGATGCATGCAGCTCTTAGAACAGTGTTTGAGAACCATTGTTCAACAAGTAACACCACGGCTGCTAGCTACGATGTCACAACCTTAGAGGTGATTGAACCAAGGAACCATCATAGGTTCCAGATCCACTGATGTAGTCTGGTGTCGTAACTCGTAACAGTTGCGTTTAGTATGCTATTAAGAGCACTGTTTCAGATGAAGTAAGTCAATTTGGGAAAATCGTTAGTACTAGGAAGGGACCCAGAGCCATAGCTACCTCTGAAATGGCCATAGTTCCGGCTCCAGTCCCAAATTTTAAACTGAGCTCCGGCTCCTGATTTTTAATTTGAGCTCCAGCTCCAGGCAATATGCCCAACTCCGGCGCTCCGGCTCCGTAGCCCTGGACAAAGTCTGTTTCTTTTTTTTGATTATCAGCTATCACCGGTAGCCTAACTGCTGAAAGCAGGAAAGAGTCTTCAAGAATATTTTATCTACCAATATATTCTTTCTCACCTACCTCTTACCTGTCACGGTGTAGCTTATGTTCGGGTTTGTAGGCTAGTAATAACTGCAAGTGGAACAATGGTCTTTATTGATGACAACAACCTGATTAATAAAAGTGGGACGAAAACTATTTGTTGTCAAATAATGGCACTGACGTTTGTCAACATATACGTGTGCTATTCCACTAAATAACTTACAAATATAAAGTGATGTAAATTGTAAGTCATTGAAAGAGCTAATGTCAACTTTTAAAAAGTACAACACTTACAATGAATTAGTAACTTCACTATGAAGTGGAAATTCCTTCCCTGAACTTAGGGAGGAATTCCTCCCCGGTTGGGAACCACTGCTGTAAAGTGTAGTTATTCCTAGTGACCTGTGACTCAACGCGGTTACGACTTCGGGCTTCCTGCCAGACCGGTTTTTCCACAAACCATTTGCGTCTTCTGGTTGGTTTTGTTTCTTAGGCCCGGACGTGCTTCGGGAAATCTGTCTTGATTAAATTGCTGAGATTGTTCTACTGCGTTTTCCTTCGATACTGCTGAGTACTTGTTCTGAGCCCTGATGAAGGGCGGTCGATGACTGACCGAAGTGTACGTCTTGTTTTGGCTGTGAACGTTTGCCAGTTGGGCCGATTTTAATGTTTATGTTGCAGACCACTTATCAGCGATGCCATGGAACTTGAGCGAAAATCCTCACCTTTGATGCTTTGCATTAATGGTCGTACATACTATTTGCACTTGTAAAACACACATTCAGGGAACATAGAGTTTCGAGTATTTTCTCCAGTTCACTCTGCAAACTTCTGTCGATGATGTTCATGATGTACAACAGTTACTTGTATTTTGCACAGTTGTTAATTTTCTGTCTTGTCGTTTGTGATGTAACAATACTTGGCAGCGGAGAAAGATTGTGACGTCCTCTTTCACTGCTCCTTGCTTACAGTTTCTTTAAATCTTGTCTCCCGGGATTCGGTGATTATTTCTCAGTTACTCTGTGAATGACATTTTAGCTGAAGCAGCGCATGGACGGCTTAGTCACAGCATAATTTCCACTTTTCAACGACTTAAGCTGATTGAGTCGATGTGTTGGATCGCCTTAGGCACGAAAGTCTCGTTACATTGCGTATGTCTGTTGGTAGCGTAGCATCTTGACGGTATTATCGAGAACACAGGTCAGAAAACAGCTGGTCTGTAAAAATCATTGAGGATGAGGTTTCTAAGTCTGATGTTTTGGTTGTTCGTTTGGCTTGTTGGATTTTTTTGTCATAACACTTCAGGTATGTGTTGTATCCTTCATTAAATGCTTTTCAGAATTAATGCAGATATGTAAAGGAAATATCATTAACTTTTGTGCTAAGAGTCTACCCTGATCTGCTGTTGGTTCTTACTTCAACTTCGTTTTCAGTCTTTTTCAACAAATGCTGTCCTTAAATGTTGTTTTCGTGAATGATTTCCACGTTCTAGCAATTTGTAAAAATTCTTGGAACTTTCCAGGGTTGCTTTGCCGTGATGGAACGATAGTGTATTCGGGTCAGACCGTGGTTGTCAATACATCTCAAGCAAACTCATGTTCTAAAATCCACTCCACATCTGTTGGTCTCCCGGTCACCAACTTCTCTGTCAGTTGTGCTGTTATAAGGTATCAAGCGATATACATGGGCATTAAGAGTGAGTTTCAGATACATGTAGCGCGAAAGCTGCCTGCCACCCAGTAACACAGCTTTCTGTTATTGCAGTGAAAGTGATACAAGCAACATGTCTGCCAAGTTCCCAGTGTAGTAGTTTTAATTGTACTGCGATGCAGGAGATACTCACTTTCACTGATATATCGTCGTGTAAAGCGACCTGCTGCCAGGACGACTTGTGTAACGCCGCGGACAGCAAAGCATCTCCGTCCAACAATACTCTAAGTTGGTGGCTAGAGACGTACATGTGTTTTTTTAATGTTTTCAAACTGCGATGGTGTTTTATTTGCTGACATCAGTAACCGTAATAGAAGTTCGATAAAAACCTGCATATTTCTGAAATATTGAAGTGCATCATTTGAGAATCAGGAACATACTGTTATGTCATAGATGCTTGCACTCTTAACCCTTGTCTGAATGGAGGTTCATGCACAAGTTCGTCGAGCACTGAATACGTATGTGCATGCCGCTTTGGGTTTGCTGGAAAAAACTGTGAGTCAGGTAAGGATTTGTGAAGAAGGCTTTGTTAGATATATTTGCAACACCTGTTTTGCTACTGGGAAGCAATCTGCAAGTTTGATGTGACACCAAGATCTGCTGAACTAAAAAAAGCAATTCCTTGATGCTTATAAGCAAGAAATGTTCTATAAACATTTGGTTCAATTCAAAACGATTTCGCCCCAGTATCCAACAATGAATCAGCACTGAAACTTGAAGCACGGCCAGACGCATAAGAAACATTTTGATGGACACGTGTGAGGAGGGGCAAACATACTTGGTGACGTGGGTGTGTCCATCAGGCGCACTCCTGTCTTAACTCCTATGAAGCCCTGATAAGAACATCTCGCTGCTAAAGTAAACTGGAGGTTGCTCAGTTAAAACGCACCGACCTGTACAAAGGTCGTAATAGAAGATACAGTGGTGCTCTAAAGCAGTGGTTCTCAACCTTTTTGTCGTCGCGGACCACTTTCACTGCACGCAGGACGCTGAGGGGCCCCTCGTTTGTCATTGTTTTTTTTCGATTGAGAAATTTATATTTGTTCTCGTATCGTGAACAATGTTTACAGTGCTGTTTGAAGTGCATCGATTCGCCACGGAACACACACCCAACCAAACAAAACACATATAAAACATACGCTAAGCTTCATATTGCAAGGTTTCCGTAGGACCCATGCTTTGGGACCCCTGGGGTCACCCCCGGGTGAGAACCACTGCTCTAAAGTAACTGCGTCAACTAAGATTAGGCATTGACCTTACTTTAACTCAGACAACTGCAGCAGAATTAACAAAAAATATTAGAAATGCTAGCATCATATTTTTCTATGACACCATAAAACAACCGCTTAATGTTATTAATGCTTTTGACTCCAAATGTCTTCGCATTAAACCAAGAAATAAAAGAACAGACAACAAACATTGATAGTTTAGAGAAGTAACCTCGCACTTGGGAATGTGTCAGAAAATGTTGATAACTCTTCTTACAACATTAGAGTCAATCCAACACAAATATATTATTTTCAATACAAGGGAAAAGTATACGTGATCTGTTGCAAAAGAGTTTTGAAAACAATCCCATAATGTTTCTAAAATCATTTCATAGGAAGAGACGAAGCATATACTTCTAATAAAGAACTTTAGTCCGGGAAAAACATTTCTCCCATAGAAGTTACAATTTGCTGAATTTATTGCGTGACTGACAAAGCTTGAAATACGAAAACTTTCCACCACTGTTTGCCAAGATGCTGGTTGCCATGGATATCGGATATTATTTTAAAATCACTGTAAGTGCAACTACGACCTCGCTTTATGTTGTTCATTGTCCCATCACACAGCTGCAAGATTCAAGGAGAACAGCAGACAAAATCATTCTGCTTCAACTAGCTCAGGATTTCATTGTCAGCCTTTAGCAGACTACTCACACTGGGCTGTTTTAAATCAAGTATGATAGTGCGTCGATCAGTTGTTGTCGTTTGAGCTCATTCTTGCGTTCGAGCCGGACTTTGCAGTAGGTTTGACAAAATAGTTTAGACGTTCAGCATCCTTACGTTCGGACACAAAAGTCACATCTGCTACGGAGGAACCCTTTCGTAAATTTTTGATAATTTTTATTTCGATTGCGCCGACCACAACCCCCCCCCGCGTAGTGTGTTGTTCCGATGTGTTACCGAAACCGCATAATGTATTGTTCCGGTGTGTTGTTATCTAAGCCGCATGCTGTGTTGTTCCGGTGTGTTGTTACCTAAACCGCATAATTTCATAACTTTAGTGGTTTAAGCTATAATATTCTCTGTTGTTGTACACATATTGCTTTAGCTTTGAATATAACCAAAATTTACTATCGTTGAATGGGATAGAAACATTAGTTTCCTGCTGCCCCCGACCTGTGATAAACGACAATGCTTTTATTTCTATTCGCAGAAGCGGGTTTGACTTGTTTTTCTGGGATGTCAACTCATCTTGCATCAGTCACACTCGATGCTTCTTTCTTACCATCATCGTGTTCCTCAGAACAGGATGTTTGCCAACTCACCACCGTCACTGCACAATTAACTGGCCAGGAAGGTAACATTGCAGTTGGACGACAGCTTAATAAAACCATTTGCTTGGCTGACTGGTGTTTCAGCACACCTACAGTTTGCCAAAATTGATGATGCAAGCTGTGCTTCCATCTTGTAACGAGTGTTATGCAGAAGCATGCTTTTGAATTTATTCGCGTTTTTTTGCAGTTCGCAAAGTAAATATTTTAAGTAGGTAATGAAGACGTTACAGTAGTGTTGGAAGTTGTATAGTCATCGCATAATTTTTTAATGGCTTATTTTTCAGTGTACATGAATATTGCTCAATGCTCATCGAGCAGCGTTTGTAATGACCTTGCTTGTGAAACTATAAGAAGAACACAACAGTCCAATGACATCAAATCTTGTCGAGTGACGTGCTGTTCTACTGATTATTGCAACAGTGTTAAAAATGAGGTACGGGGGTGATTGTAGATACCTGGCAAGGTTTTCATGTTCATTCAATTTAAGAATCAATAGGTTTAGATTCCAAACGTTTAATAGTAAGTTTGTGCATAACGTCGTACTTTTCACTACAGAGACTGTAATTGGCAAAAACGTTTTTCACTCGTCGATGTGCAATATAAAATTGTTTTTACTGTTGTAGTTTACGCTGTCACCCACCATTGCGCAGCGTTTAGTATTCAGTTGCCTTTCGTCCTCAACTGTTAAGTGCACAAAAACACAGTTGTTTACCACCAGTACTACTTATTGTTTTGCCAGAGTAAATCTACTACGCGCTCCACAGTGGCCCCCACAACCCTACCTCCTGTCGCCGTTAGAGGTAAGTGCCTTGCTGCTTGGTTTGCTCGGATGCAATAGTTACACGTCGCTGGACATTAGCAAAATTGATTTTACTGTTTTGGTTTGTAAGCATGCGTAGAACTACAAGAAGATTTCGTTGCTTTCAGGGTTCTTCAGCGTGGACCATCTGCCACAATAGGGGGGCATCATGGGGGGCTCGTAGTCCGAAATGTTAATAGGGGGGGGCAAACTACAACCGCGTCTCAACATACAAATACTTAATGCCCCTTGTTTTTAAAGCATCATCCATAAAACGTGAATTTGTCTGGGTTTTTTTTCTGAACAATTGTGTTCAGATTGAAGCTGGCAAATTAAAAGACTGCAATCGACATTGATACATTGTGTTTGACATTGTTCGACAAATTTACTGCAGCAAAGTGGCGGAATGGTTTTAAGTGTTGGTCAAATGAAGTTAAAAAACATGTGGTGGAAGGTGCAGTGGCAACATCAGGCGCGGCCGACAATAAACTGGTTGTCGCATGTTTCGTTGCTGACGACTTCTGATTAGTCTGGTAGTTACTTATCTTCCTCGTAAATGCAGAATAAACATTATGTATTGAACCGTGTACACACGCAGTGCGTATATATGCAACTTGTAGAAAAACGTCTCAGAATTTTTTCCACATTTCAAACAAACGCATTTGAGACCTTGTTACCATGACAATGTAGTTATTTCAAAACTTTAAAAGATTCAGGATTTATTTCAGGGACACTCACCAGGCACCTATGTGTAAAAGATAAAGCAGAAGTCTGAGGCTAATCGTGGTCATGGATGTTACCTTTACTTCGCACATGATCCATATTTTTCAAGCTGAAACGAATGGCCATGAAAAAGTATTTTTTGAAAAGACAGCGTAATGCTTGAATTCTGTTGTAGAGACCATGTTATAGACCAGGTGTGGTCAACCATGTTATTGACCAGGGGTGGTCAACCTTTTGCACGTCATGCGCCAATTTTTCCAACGCGAGTAGAGATGCGCCATACCGTCGGATATTTCTTGTAACAATTTTACTTCACACCATTAGTGATTTACTAGGTTATATAGTAAAACACAAATGGAATATCTGGTAAAGCAGCAAATAAACTTCAAATTTACTTACTTTTTAGTGAGGTTTCAAACATTTCACCAGTTTTTCAATGTTGGAAGTTAAATTTGTTACTGAGAGCAGCAGAAAATCTTCAATTTTGAATCAGTCAGGCAGGAGGGACTTCGTTTTTCTTTTAATCAATTTCATGGACGAAAAGGCTTACTTGAATTTTTACGTCGTTTCAAAACAACATACATACAACTTCGAGCGAATTTTCTTATTCTGGGAACTTTTTACATGGTAAGGATCGCCAGAAATTAATCACGTCGCAAGTAACAGGGACTGACGAAAGCGCATCAAATTTCTTTTTCAATATTAAATTTGGTATGAAGTCAAGAAGTTCCATTTATACGTTACTTGACATTTTCATTATCTTTGTTTTACTAAGTGAAAATGGGTTCATAAATACCAAAATGCAACCTTCTTTAGCTAAATCACAAAATCGATTTTCTAATGAGTCTCGCAATAACTTGATCTTTATAGTGCATTTTCTCATATTGCCATTATCATTCAGTCTGCATGCTCCTTTAAATACGGAGACGAGCTGATATCATCATTTTTTAACTGCGAAATGAAGAGTTTTAATCTCATCTTGAAAGTTTGTTTCAAGGTGATTACCGACATAACATGGGGGATTTTTAAGGAAAAAAATTGATGAAAACATTGGAAAGGCTTACTATCTCACTTTATTACGATTACAGGCATGCAATGCGCCACTTCAAACCATCCAATGCGCCAAATTTGGCGCATACGCCACAGGTCCTGATATAGACGATAGTTTGCTTGAATTGACAGGCATTTGTACATTATTCTTTGTAACTAAATCATCAGGTGGTGACAAGTTTAGCTGAATGCAGGTTGCAGAAATGCTTTTTTGCATATCAAGTATTTAAAACTGCAAGTTTTTGAAAAATGTCCATGAAATATGTTCAATTTTTTTAATGAAAAAACGCAAGCAAATACTTTTTTTAAATACAATATTTTCGTATCAAGTTTGTGATCGCGTCGATCTTCTTTTGCTCCGATAAAGTACCTGACACCAGCAGCTTGTCGATATCTTTATTTCCAAAGAAGTTTACAGAAGTCTGTTTCTTTCAGAGCAAATACGTTAACTGTGAGGTGTTCCATGCTCCCATGTTTGCTTTTTCATCAACTGCTGTTGATTATTACTGGTGTTATTAATATTATCAAAATTGTATGTTATTATTTATGTTATTATTATCATCAAACAAGTGCTGTTTGTCTCTTGTTCTTCATTCAACTCTTGTGTTGAGGTTGGTGTTTTCTCTGACCTCGGAGTCTTACCCAGCCTCTTGGAGATCGAGCACCTTTGGTAGGATATGTGCACTGCCAAGTATTGCTGTCTTTGCCACCTGGGGATCTTATTGCCAGGGATCTCCTCAATGTGTTTCTCCAGATTGTTACTGGTTGCTCCGAGAGATCCTATTGCTATTGGTACTACCCTAGCTTTGATGTTCCGCATTCTCTGTATTTCTAACCTCAGGTCCTGGTACTTTTCTATCTTCTCCCTTTCCTTCTCTACTATGTGTGTGTTGTTCGGTATTGCTACATCTATTATGAGCCCTTCTTTCGTCTGCTTGTCTATTACTAATAAGTCTGGTCTGCGAGCTTATATCTGTCTGTCCGTCCTGATCTCGAAGTCCCACAGTACCTTGACCTTGCTGTTCCCTACTACTAGGTTGGGCTTGTGGAGCCATATGTTATCTGTCGTTCTGATCTCGTAGCGTTGGCATATGCTGCGGTGGATTGCTGCTGCTACGTTGTTATGTCTTGTCTTGTACAAGCTTCCTGCTATCTTGGAGCACGCACTCACTATGTGGGCTGCTACTGTTGTCTCATCCTTCTCTTTGCACATCCTGCATTTTGGATCATTTTTTGTGTGGCACTTGGTGTCCAGTGATTGATCTTGTGCTGGTGTTATGAGTGCTTCTGTTTCTATCGTGAGTCCTGTGCTTTCTCGCATCATCTGTAGGCGTTCTCCATTGATGTGATCTCAGGTACTTGCCGTTTGTACTTTCCATGTAGCTGCTAGCTCGTCCATTTTGTTGTGTTTTCTATTTCCCATTATTCCATAATATCCTTTCCACTTTTGTATTCTTTGATTGCTTGATGTTTCCAGACTGCTTCTACCAGATAATCTTTTTCCTTTGTTTTGCTGATGTACACCTGTAATCCTGCACATTGGAATCTGACTGTTGCTGCAACTTCTCTCAATTCTCTGCCGCCTTCTTTTTTGGAATGTACAACCTGTGAATGTCTGCTCTTTGGTGAAGTCCTCCGTGCATGTTCATTGTCTTCCTTGTCATTCTGTCTTGATTCTGTGTTTCTTTCTTGTTCCAGTCTATGATTCCTGCTGTGTAGGTGATTACTGACATTGCGTATGTGTTGATGGCCTGTATTTCGTTTTTGACGTTGAGGCGTTATTATTGATACTATTATTATTAAACAATTGCTGTTTGTTAGGTTGCCCTCGACGCAACTTGGCGGTAGCACGCAGGAGAGGGCGTGTGTGTCCATCACCTTGTTCGAGCAATGCCCAGTGCAGTGGTGGAAGGAAGTGCCAGTGTGATGGTCCTTGTGGGAAGACGTGTTCACCCCCAGGTGAGAAGGTTTGCTACGAATTTCTAGTGGGGGGGGAGATGAAACGGCTACATTTAACAATTATTTTAAACTCATCACAGATGTCGATCCATGTAATACGAGTACGAGAAAAGCTAAAACTCGGCAATTTGCATGACCACAAGCACGTTCAAACTCACGTGCGAAAATGTTGACTTACGGTGCAATAAAAATCTGGTCAGAGATTCCTTTAAAAATAAAAAACAAACCATGTTTGAAATTTCCATAGCCGACTATAAAAATATGCTACTCGCGCACGAGAAACATTATTGGCTTTCTTCTGTTTTTGTTGGTGTGCATTAACCAAGTGCAATGATTTTTTAAAGCTGTTACTATGAAAATAGCTTCATGAGGTATCGCTGTCATCTCTTACTCAGTTCGCTTTTTGCTGCGTTCACTAAAACTAGTCGCATTAAACTCATGTACAAAGTAGTGGAACGCCTTCAGTCTTCAATCGCATTGTGAATCATGTGTCTAACGAGCAATAAACGAATTTCCCTTCCCTGCATGTATCGACCGAAAATGCATTTCACAAACACATGTTTGGAAGCCTTGTTCTCAACATGATTATATTTTCCGTTCCATGCAATGTGGCTCTTGGTCTCTGACTAGTTGGCCACCCCTCCGTTATAGCAACCTCATTGGCGCCACCCATGCGTTTGCTCTTCACTAGTCCCACATATCTATACTTGTGTTTCTTCAAAGCAGTGTGGTAGCACCATTTTGTGCATGTTTATCTACTACCGCCACATATCTACATTCGTGCTCTTGCATGCATCTGTGTGTTACATATCTACCTTCGTGCTCTTGCATGCATCTGTGTGTTCCTTGTTGCTGCCATGTACTCTAAAATGTCTACTGCGTTCCGTGTGCGTGTGAACGCGTTATGCAAGCGCCATAGAAACCTCGTGCGATTATTTCGATACCTGTTGATTTTATACCGATGCGTCATCAATCGCAATGCGAGCATTTTAATTCTGACGATATAAATATTCATGAGCGTTGCCATGGGAACATATCTCCATTGACTAACAAACATACTCTTCTCCCATTTTGATAAACCTCCAAGTTTTCCTTCTTCGAAGCGATGAATTGTCAAGCGTCATTCCCACTGTTCTTTCCCACAGGCACCACCTGTCCATCCCGTCCTGTGCGAACCTTAGGTCGAGGTCTGAACGTGAAGTGTACCCGCAGCTGGTTCGTTGGATCGAAATGCTCCTTCTCATGTTCCCGCGGTTACAGACTTTCTGGTTTCCCAAACCTCAACTGCCAAAGCACAGGACGGTGGGATAAGCCGAGGCCTCCAACATGTTCAGCCAAAGATAGTAAGTTTGTTGATTTGTAAAAAGCAGATGGTTGACCAGCGGATGAATACAAAACTTGCTGTGCATTCAAGATGGCGATGCACGCGTAGAAGTCTTTGTGAGATTATTGCGATCTTAATTGTTGTTGAAGAAAGAGGTCTTTGAAGTGGTTGGACAACACATGCACGGGGGGGTCTCCACAAACCTCCCCACTGACCACTTCGCCATATTCCTCTCCCTTGTTGCATAAGTTTTTTGAATCTAGTCAAATTTTATTTTTCTCCCCCTTTTTGCTGAAAACTTATTTTTAAAAATATCTCTTCATTGTCCAGTCCTGGTTGTTCTCGGTGTATGTGATTAAGGTGCTGAAAAACAACCTCGAGTAAAATGTTTGGAACTTCTTCCGGCACCCGAAGAGGCCGAGTAATTAGGGGTTTTGCATTGCGAGAATATTCGCTGTTGTTAACTTTTGTTGCGTCCGATTCGCATCCGAACCACTCCAGCTTATGTCTGAGATGATATGCTGAGTGGGAAGTCAGTGGTTGGTGGTTCGCATGCCATACTGGTAGGCTAACGATCTCCCATTCACTTGTACCGTGTGCAGGGATGGTCATCAACGCAGGGAATTCGCTGCAATCGATTAATGTTCTGGAGAACTTCGACGCCTTCCTGAAAACTTTTGTTGGATTTGAAATTAACTGTTTTAAAGCATCTCAAGAATTTTACTTTTTGTTTATATGTTTACGAGATTCAAGGCCCCATTGAGTTACAGGCGGCAGGCAAGAAATTCAAAAAATCGTTTCACTTTAGGCAGCACAGAGAAGGCCACAATACACACACATTATAGGAAGAGGCGAAACGCGAGAAATCGCACCAGCATCTATCTCTTTTTTTATGCAGGAGCGTTGCATTATTGGCGAACAGAAAGACTTGTAAGAAGCACATGTTGTTTGAAGGTAGTGAGTAAGTTAAGTTGGATGAAGATGCGCATCACTGAACAAGTATACACGGTTTCTAATCAAGCCATTAATGTCTTGACGAAATATGTTTGATGGCGAACACTTATGTTCATGGGTATGCAATGCATAATTCAGTCGCCATTGTCGCAGGTATCACGTAAGCGCTTCATAATAGTCTGTGTGTTTATTTGCTCCACAATTGACAAGCGTACATTGGCATGTAATAGGGTGTGTTTAACTGCAGGTGAGTACTGAGTAAGGTTGCCTCTGAGCCTCTTTGCTGCACAATAAAGTGATTTCATTTGAATCAAATATGTACTTTCCACGATGGGTGTAAGCAAGGAATCGATCAGCAAATTTTTAATAGGAAATCGATTTCACGTAAAATTACGCATCCTCAGTCCTTTCTATTTGAACAAGGACTGAGGATGCGTAATTTTACGTGAAATCGA
>Ga0210059_1004194_pt1 | contig 23220 bp, 17 predicted proteins | sample Ectturendosymbi2_FD_188042 | JGI IMG/M metagenome (GOLD analysis project Ga0210059, IMG submission 188042) | Ecteinascidia turbinata endosymbiont from Florida, USA - Sample 2 (SPAdes) (version 2) | ecosystem: Host-associated > Tunicates > Ascidians > Unclassified | place: Key West, Florida...
CTTCAGCGAAACACTTTGGCCTAGCGGTTGGGCCCTAGGCCAGGTAACATGAGCCAAAATGACCCTAAAACTACTTCACTTATGACGTCAGTCACAAAAAATCCGCACCCCCTAACCAAAGACTTTTTTTTCGAGTGCAATCTACTAGACTGGCCGATCGGTTTGAGCCGTTGAACAGCTCTCTAGCGCAATCGGCGGAGGAGCTAGGGCGTTGGTAAGGCAACCGAAAACTGCTGTTTTTTAGGCCGATATCCAAGTACGAATATGTCGTAGGCCGGCTCTCAATACAATTTCATAAATTGAATGGCTCAATGTAGGCGTATATACTCATTCATTTACTCATTTTCGTGTCCCCTTTTCCTTTTTCGAGAGTCGCGGGTACAGCAGCCGTAGGAGGACTCGAAGTTCCTCACGATCAACAGCAATCTCATGTAGTTGTGCTGGCTCCACACCAAGACTTTACCAAGCAAGGTCAGAGATGTAGTCACTCCACCTGGTCCTTGGACGAACTTTGTACCGCTTTCCTGAGGAGGTGAACCAGTGTTTTTCAACCTTTTTGCTGCAGCGGAACCTTCCCCAAAATTATGCGTTGTTCATGGAACCCTAGGCAATGATCCAAGCTACAACCACATTGAACCGCGGTGGCGAATTTCATCCCAGGCCATTTCGGTCCGTCTCGGCGGAACCCCTGGCAGCAACTCGCGGAACCCCGGTTGAAAAATACTGGTTTAGACTAGGCTGAAGGACGTAGTTCGCTATTCTTTCCTGGGACATTCGGGACACATGGCCGAACTAACATAGCTAGGATCTCCCAATGCGGAGAAGTGGCTTTACATCCCGGGCTTCACGAATTTCAGACCTGTAGTCTTTGTCACGAAGTGTCACACCGAGAACTCTTCGCAAATCTCCCATCTCTGGCGTTTGCTCTCTTGACAGTATTCTTTCAGACGCCACCTAAGATTCACGACCACAGGTGAGGATCGGAGCAAAGACCAATTTAAAAACTGAAAGCTTTGCCTTCTTTGAAAGCTCCCATTTTGTTACCACCATCGTCGGTGCTTCTGTGACTGTCTATCCAATTCATATAGACCAGGGCTCTTCAATTTTTTGGGAGAAGATCACATAAGCTATTGCACAACAGTTGGAGGGCCAGACATCTTGTGTAATTTGATTTTTCCGGAATATGTTGCATTCTACCAAATCAACATATTTTTCTCAAATATATATTTTTTTCATTATTGGTAAAATGTGTTTTGCGGCCGGGTAAAATGGCTTCGCAAGTCGGATTTGTCTCGTGGGCCGTATAGTGCGGAGAAACCTGATATAGACTATGAAGAGAAGTTTTGGCAGCACACACCATTGTCTGAGTCCAACACCAACGCTGAACGGTTGTGGTTTATCTCCGTCGACAGAAAAACAATCTTCTGAAATGACGCCACGTTGTGACGTAACAAACAACGTATATCCAGCAACAATGACCATCATACGCGACTGCTCAGTATGAGAATTTTTTAGGGGGCATACAATCAAGCAGTCGCCACAGGCATCACCAGACGTCTGCATGCCACTGTGCAGTTCACAGCAAGCAAACAATACAGTATTTCAAGCTTTAGATTTGGAAACCCGTTGGTATTTCTGGAATTTTGTGCTGAAATCATCAATGACAGCGTGGTATCAAACGAGAACAAGCCCACAGAAATCTCCGAATTTATCACTGACGGAGCTTAATGAAAGGAATGTGCTACCCTGAAGTGCAGAAGACTTAAAACACTTGCATTCTGACGGCAATTGGTGTGGAAATGCAGATCCATCTATGGAAAACTAACACGACTTAAAAATGTGTGGTCAAAGCTTAAAGGTCTTCCAAGATGTAATTTGATTACAGGAAAGGCATCTTAGCGCCATGCAACACATTGCAAATTACACAATAATACGTAGAGGCAGACCACTCCAGTATGGAAAGTTCGGAGGAGTCTGTACATGTGTGAAAAATCCGTTGTCTTATCAATTAAGCAAATGTCACGAGAAGCGGCAGAATGGATGTTGGTGTACAGAATATTAAGCAAGGTGAGTTACATTTTACCCATCCTCATGTCTATTATGCACAGCGCAATCATTTGGATATATTAGTCTAACTGGCACGATACAAAAAATGAAGATTTCTTCTGCCACTGCGGCATGTGGGGAAGCGTTTCAGTAAACTGTAACTGTAGAGCTCTGGAATCTTTTGTGGAAAATCACAACCATATTTTGCTTAATGTCATGTACCCGTACCCATTTCACGCTTGCCTCTTTCGATGATGGAATAGCGGGAATTTACTCTAACCTCGAACGTATTCGCTCGTAACTGATTTGTTCAAGTTCCAAATAGATTTTTAAATTGTGACCATTCCATTATTAGCATCCATATCAATTACATCTAACCTACATTGAGCCATTTTATGCTCAGAAAGAACGTTACAAAAGTTAAGTTGCCTGCAATCAAATGTTTCTATGACGAAAGATTTTCTTCGGTGGCATTCCAATATCTTTCTGTGCCGTAATGTATTGTACATTTAAAGCAATACTGCTTGAAGCAGCGCACCCATCTATACCTCAAATAAAATCTTCTAACGAAATTTCCGTTCTCTTGCGGAAAAACATGGTGCTGCTTCAGTGAAACACACGAAACATGCGTTTAATTGTTTGAGAAACAGCAGAAGTCCTTAAAGACATAAATATTGTAGAAGATTCAGCGCAAAAGTTCGAAGAGTAGGTCTCCAAGTTGAAAAAACATTGTGGGATTTTTACTGATCCAACATTAACAGCAATACGGAACTTCCTAGACTTTGGAAAACAGTTGAAATATATTTTGGTGAATCCGTTGCTACGCGATATATATACAATATAACATTTGGGCTGTTACTAGTGCTCGAGAATGAGATTTCACTGAGAAAATGGTCTTCCGGCATTGCGCAGTTGCGCACCTGAAAAACGGAACACTGATGAGGAAATATGGATATTAGGCGACGTTTATTAATTGTATATCAAACCTATGCCTTTCAGAAGTTATCATTGATGTTGAAAATAAACGCAATGTGAGAAATTCTTATGAAACACGAAACATGCAGATACTGCGCGAAAATCGAGTTTTAAGCAAGAAAAAGTAATTGTTTTTAATCAACAGCAGAAATTAGGAGTAGCAGGAAGAAACGTTACTTTATTTGCGTTATCCCGTTTGGTGAAGGTGTAAAGGTTCCGTAAGAAAGGCGTATAATACAAAAAACAAGGTGGTTGGAGTAGGGAAATTTAACAAAAACAATCCCGATCAAAATTCGACTATTGTAATAATATCAACTCAATTTGTGTGAAGAGTGTCAGCTGATTGGCTTGCTCATTCCATTGAATTTTACGTGCATGTAATCGGCATGCCTCATGTGAAAACCCCCTTTCGCTGTTGCTCCATTTCCGAGCGGTAATTCACTTTGGACACAACATTGTGTTAAAAATAGAACTCAAAGCGCACGTCTGCATTATGAGAACAGAATACATTAAAATCTTGATATAAACCGAATTTGGTTGAAAATGTTTTGCGTTCATTTGGCAAATATCTCATGTTAAAATCTTCTTTCTTACAAACACCTTTGCAGCCTTGCACTTCTTCCAACTTGATCACACCAACAAACAGAACATAAACTTGTAGACAAGGTTCAAAGAAGATCTGAACCACACTTTGTTGTCAAACGGAGATATTAAAGATTAAGTGACACCGAAAAAGATTTAATAATGTACAGCATTACCACAAACCAATATTGTAGAAATGGTTTTAAACTATGAAATCACGAAAATTAAGGTGTTACTGGAACATACAGTTTGAAACCGCAACACTCCGCTTCCCGCAGCCCACGCCTCAGTCCCCTTCACAACAGGGCCACCCGCTCAAAAACACAATGTGTTGGCTCTCATTTATTACGAACGAAACTTTTTAGGTTGCTTTGTATGTTCATTTTTAAGAGTTTAGGGAATGCATTTTCAGATATTAGGGTGCTGCTAAAGAAAACCCGAAAGGTTTTTGGGCGAAATAAAGCAAGCAAAACCACTTGCAAATGTCACTCAGGCTATCAGCTCTTTTGTGCAAGAGATATTGCAGTATACATTTTGAAACGTCTTCAGGAACGTTCCCAAACGAAAATGAGAACAAACAACAAGTTTCATTTTGATGCCAAATCTACATCATTGAAAATGATATGCACACACAGAAAAAGATTATTCGAATCATAGACATTATCTCCACATGGCGAGTGGTACGCGGTTCTGTCAACGTTTCTGCGTTAATATCACCGCTTTTCAACGTTTTTCTTAATTTCCGCAAAGTCTTTTTGATTTTCTGCTAAACACTTCTCTGAAATATTTTCGGCTATACAAGCACCGAAGTTTGCAGATAAAAACATACGCAAAAAAATTTAATTCCAATGAAATATTTTCACCTTTTGGTAAATTTGACTGAAGATTAAATTTGAACAGTGATTTGTCTCCTCAACGAATCCTGGCAAATTGTTATGCTTTATTTTAAAAAAAAGTACAAAATAAGTGCCGATTTTGGACCAAGTCTGAGTGTTAATCCAAACCATCTTGTTTTAGAGAAACTATTTTTCAAGCCTAATTCCTTACCTTCTTACCTAAGGTTCCAGATGACTGTGATGAACCTTGGTCTGAAGATGTAGTGTCAATTGCTCCATGCTGAGTATATTGAACATCTTCACTACTTTCACGTTGACCCAGTGGCAGTGGTTTTGAAGCGCCGGGAACGTCTTGATCAGAATGACTTGATGAAGCTGGATGCGGATGATGGCGAGCTGAGGGAAAGGGTAAACTCCTAGATTTCGGAGAGGTTGCCGCAAGCTTTGATTTGTTAACATTCAGCTGAGGTTGATGAAAAGGAATGCTCAAATGGTGGTGTAAGCATTCATCCGTAGATGACAACGAATATAGTTGCTGATTTGCTTGTTGGCTGATTCTTTGCAACGTTCTTGAGGCCGAAAGAAACCTGTCCTCAGGATCATAATTTGGATTACTTGATGACGAATTGTTTTGAATGTCATTTGGATCTTCATGTGGATTTTGACGTTGCACGTGGGGGCGTTGAAAGGGATCAGTATTTTTTATCCAAACAGGATCTGCTGATGGCTGAAAAAGATTCTGCTTCACAGTTGGTGTTTCTGTCGAAATACGTGGCTGCTCCATCGTGAGGAACTGTTCGTTGCGCAACGGACGGTCGAGTGCGGTGTGCATTTGTTGCCGAATTACCGATTGCTGCGAATTATCATTGATCTTATTCAAACGCTGAAGTGTATGGCTGATGCTTGGTAATGGGACAAAATCTGCGGAATGTGGAGAGTGACTTGCGGACGAATCTCCTTTCTCCAGCATTCGTAGATCGCTCCCTGAGGCTTGCAAAAAAGGGAATTGACGAGGTGTTTCCTGACTTTGCTGACAGGAGTCGCAGTCACAACTCGGGAAGTTTATTTTTTTTGACATGAAAGAGTTTGCAATAACGTTTTTTTGTAAATATAGTAACCGATCTTAACCGCCTATAAACTGCAAAACATATGAATATATTCCCAATCAATATTTTTATGTAAGAAGCAAGACGTCAAAGTGCAGATCTTGCATTAAAATACTTTCACTGCAAACTGCCTCTTGCCAGTAAAATTCATATTACATCGCAAGCTTTGTTTAATTTTTTTGCGCTTAATGAACGATACATTGAAAATGTTCCTGGTAGGTAAGTAGCAGCTCTGCGGCTGCATCCAAGTGTTTGAATTTTGGCTTTCTGTTGGTTTTGTAAGAACGCTTCAAGCTTATACTACAATAATGATGAATTCCAGCAATCCCTGCGTAAAAACCTATGGACAAAAATTGCCAGAATATTTGAAATACGATGTTTCATCATCCTGCATTGCTTTGAATCTAGCTTAAATTGATATTTGAACGCCATTCAAAACATTGTGAGTGTAATCAAGTGAATCCTAGTATTAAGTTTGTCTGCCTACTACAGACAACGAAGCATGAAATCAGTGAAAATCTTCGTTTCTAGAGCATTAAACTTTGGGAACCGTTTCGAATTCGTTTCAGGCTCGCAGAAGTCGCCATATTGGCTTTTCAAAGTTGGTATTGGTCATAAGGTGTTGACATCCGCGGGCTCAGAAAACAGCAATTCAAGTGAAGAGGCAAAAAAGATTTCTTTTATTTGAAAATTCAGTACAATGCAAGTATTTGATTTTCCGGAAACGATTCTATGGCAATCTCGGCAAAAATTCAAAAAATTCTTTTCACGCTAACCTGTTACCTTTTTGAAACGTTTTTTAGATTGAACTACTTCCAAGGACTCCAAAGAACCAAAAACACCCATCCAAAAATCCTCAACACTGATTTGAGGGGAAATGTCTTGGACAAAACACGATATTTTCTATTTCTAAAATTTGGCGATTAGTTTTTACCTTTTACCGTTTAGCAATGGCATTTTTGGACTCCACGATTGAAACAAATGCAAAGAATCCATCAAAAATATTGTCAAATTTTCTCAAAATGTTGTAAAAATAATGTCAAAAATTAGCAAATCTTTCATCAAATTGTGAAACAGAAATGTCATAGCTTTTTTCCCCATTATATTTTCATTTGAAATTTGGCAGGACATTGTAATACATCGAGAGCAACCACTCCTGCAATTCTCAGATATTTCGTTGTGTTTTGAATTGGCGCAGTGGACCTTTGAAATATAAGCAAAAATACCACCTAAACGTTGGTTTTGGATCTTTTTTCTCGGCAAACAAAGGCACATTTTTTTCAATCATTCGTTCAACCCTACGGTTATGAGAAACATTTCTCATGTAGATTTATCTTTGCAACGTCTTTGGTTTTGGCTCCACAGGTGATTGAATGAAAACCAGGAATAGTTTGACGGCACGAAAAGCGGATTTTCCCTCAAAAGTACGACAGAATGACGTCATAACTACGCGGAACATACCTCAAACAATGTGTTTTTGTCTGACATTTCCGGCAATGTTTTCCATATTGATGTACCTTCAGTGGTTTCGGAGCACAGTGGTTTGAGAGTAACAACCCGATACGTTCTAAAAAAACACCAACAATCCTTCTGCGGGCCTAAGAGGGTTGCAAGCAAGTGATCAAACTATGTTTCATCTTATGGATTTTGTAAGCAAAGGGACCGCAGTATTGATAATCATACTGCTTGTGCTGTTCTTGGGAACTTGTGACCACCTCTACTTCCAGAAACTCCAATTTTGTGTTTCTATTCAGCCAACGTAACGGTTAATAATGACGCCGAGTGGGGGTCAGTGGCATGCAGATGTCTGGTGATGCCTGGAGCGACTGCTTGACTGTATGCCCCCTACCGAATTCTAGTATTGAGCAGGCGTATGGTGGTTACTGTTATTGGATATAAGCCCTTTGTGACGCCATAATATGACGCCATACTCACGTTTGTAAATCAACATTTTGGCGAAGTTTCTGGACACAACATGCATACTATTCTCTTCCAACTCTCATTACGCGGTGTTGTGCCATGTATCACCGTAATGAACAGGGCCCGCCTTTAGCCAACGCAATCGGTCTTCGCGCCGCAGGGGAACCAGGATTGCCAGATGACCGGTATTTCACCGGCCTGGCAGGGATTTTACTGCTGGTTTAGCAGAGGCTATTAAGAAGCCGGTATTTGAAAAAGCAGTGCCTGACGGTATTTTGAAAATAAATATTTTGCAGTATCTGCAAAAAGAGCTAATGCAGATCTTTTCAAATTGTGATGACTCGTACTGAATCTTGTCATTTTCTTCAGCGAAGTTCACATAAGGGCAAACTGTTACTTTTTGTTTCTCAACAACACTCATTGTCCCTCCGTTTTCTTCCCTCTTACTTTGTTTATTCATACTTAGTATCTTCCGTCGTCCCAAACGTGATCTGTATGAGCATTTCTATCGGCAAATGACTGTGTAACGTCCGTAGGTGGGGTTGTAATCTGAACTACTACCGCAGGGCAGGCAGAATGCAAGAATTCAGAGAAATGGACAGGACGGCAGTGACATTGTAGGGACTAGCAAACCTTTCACAATCGCGCGAGATGCATTGAACAGACACAATATTTCTTCACCGGAATACAACCTGCTCAAGCAAGCGGCAGCCTATCAACCGGGAGGTTATCTCTCAGCCAGTCTGAGTCTCAGAATGTAGTGAGAAATTTTTTGAAGAGTTTCAGGTGAGCTAGAAAATGTATGTTGCAAACCGAAGAGAATGTAGCACGCCAGAAATTATTTGCTGTGTTATGTTGCACATACCGGCAATGTGATCATAGAAAAGCCAGTATCATCAAATAGTATGGAAAAATTTTCACTTTAGAAATCGATATACAAGACGTAAATTTAGAAATCTACTATACAAGATGTAGAATGGAGCTTCATGAAATTATAAATGAAAAAACATGAAAAATAAATGCGTTGTCAAAAAAGCGTTCCCTTTAATAAATGTTGTTACAGGATACAGTGCCATTGAAATATGCGCTAATGAATACAATATTTAGCAAAAACAGTCCAAAAAAACGCATGTACTTTGACAAACCTTGCCCAAAAAACGCAACCCGCAACAGCAAAACATTTCCCGCAACGCAACTAAAAAAACAGCCTAATTGTGTGGGAAAACCGCCCAACTGGCAACACTGGTGGACAGGTTCCACAGCCTTGTCTGGTCTTAAAATTAATGTCATCAATAAAATGCTTTGATCTTTCATCACAAGTGCACACACAACAGAGTTCAAGCCCTTTCTGCCTCCATTTCTTTCCTCCTACGGAGGCGTGATACATTCTCCTGCCTGTTTCTCAATGAAAACCACCACTTGAGCAGGAGCCATTCGCGATAAAATGCGGGTTTCGATAGGACTGCCCGAAAGAGCGTCTGAAAAAATGCAGCTACTGAAAGAACCAGCTTTCTACGTGAACGTTAATTAATTGTTAATTCAAGTAGAAACGTTTGACCAAATTGGGCAGAGATTACCTGAGCAGGGTTTAAAATAGTAAAGTAAAACAAACTCAACGCTAAAAAAGGGAAGTTCACAACTGCAAAAACATCAGGCTGCCCGATGTCTCGTCGAACAGCAGTCGAGCAGAGAAATGCGGCTGGGATGACAGACACTCATGGTTGACAGTTTGAAACTTATTAAACTACACAATTGAGAATGCGCATAAAGTACGCAAAAAACATTCGTTTTTATTATGTGGCTGTTATATGTACAACTACTGGGTGAACAGAACAGATACGGGCTTGTCTAAGCCGTTTTGATTTATCCGCCTCATCTAATGATGCACATATTGCAAGCACAGGCGTGCGACTGGTTTTGCGCACATCAAGGATTGCCACATCAAAAAATGAAACCGGAAAGCGGTGGTGCATTAAAATGTCAGCTAAATCATGCCAGTTGAAATAAGACAGCTTGGAAATTTGGCTCCGAAAATCAACTAAACGACCATAATTATCTTTCAATCCTTTTTTGTGATTTCCCCTTGAAGGCACCATCAGGAAAAAGTCACGTCGCTATCAGTTTGATTAGGTGTGCGCCGCACACCTAGAGTCTAAGGCCCTGGTATTGAAGAATGCGAGAATTATTAGCATTCGATTCCAGAAAAACTTGTGTGTTGATAAAAAAACAAGTTTCGAAAAAATAAATCCGTGCAGCTTGTGCTAGTAGCCTTACAATAGAAGAAAAAACACGTGTAAACAATTTGCCTGAGTGAATAGCTTAATCAAACTACACTTATGTAGTCTTTTTTCACAGAGTATAAAACTACGTAGCTTGTTAGATTCATCTATATAGCCATAGGCCTGTGGAAATACCTCTTAATCGTTAAGGTTTGTGTCTGGCCTCTGAGTGAGTAGTGAGTGCAAAGCTACACTTGCTGTGGCGACTTTTCATAATTCATCTGCTCAATTTATGTAAGCTTTCATGGTATTCTGACATTAATAAGTTGTCCGGTAGTCGTGTCGACATACCCCTCTACTTCTCCGGTTTACGTATAATGAGCGTTCCCCATGAAAAAAAAAATCAAAGGCAAGCAAGGGTGTTTTCAAAAGGTGATTGATCGCTTTAGACGAAATACCAGAAGTTTGCAGTTCTTGTTTCTAAGTTACGCTGACATTTTTGCTAAGTAAATTAGTCATAATTTGTGGTTTCGTCAATGGCCAATACTACTGTGAAAAGGAGTACCCTGTTTTGAAACTACAGATAGCCTATTGCGAAATTATCGTAACATATCTGGCTTTATGGCTGCCAAAATCAAAGCGAGTTTTTGCGGCTGTTGCAGTAACATGGTGCATTTTCTTTGTGGTGTTGGAAGAGTAAAGCGTTTTGTGAATATGCAGTCAAAAGCACCGGATTTGTTGTAGGCTTTCGAGGAATCAACCCACTGCGCTCTGCTTTCATTTTTTTTGCGATGATTCAAGATACAAAAATGCTTGTGAACATCCATTTGCGTTGCATCGATACAGGGGCGCACGCAAGGGGGGTGGGGTTAAAACCCCACCTTGAGTTTAATATGTTACAAAAACCTTACTGCCTGCGCAAAGGAGATCAATTGTTTTCGCATATATTTTGCTTGTTAATTTTTCGACGTAATGCAAATAGCTCGGAATGAATATGTGTGCACATTTCAAGGAGCATTGTAAATGGGCCAAAAGATAATAATTAGGTTTTGGTGGGAATCTGGGTTACCGTCTGCATTCAGGAACCATCTTACCACTTTTTGCAGACCTTTCGTCCACTACGCAGTATATAAGTTTAACAAGGAAAACGGAAAAGTTTTCTGGAATTCAATACATAGCAAAAACTGAAAGTTTTCTTGGGTACTTTATGTGCTTTCTCAATTCGTGTGTAGTTTAGCAAGATTCGATCTCTCAAACCGGGGTGTGCGCCAACCAGTCAAGCCGCACACTTTCTATGCTCGACTGCTCATATTCGACGAGACATTACCGGACCCTCATTTTGCAGTTGCAATTGCTCTGACGCAGTGTTGAGTGTGTTTTACTCCTCTGTTTTAACACGCAGCCTGATATTTTTGCAGTTATGAACTGTTGTGTCGTAGGATTGAGTTTATCTACCTCCGATATCCTAACTTGGAGCCATGAGAGTTTATATTCAGTGCAATGACACATAAAGTAAGGGGAGTGCGTGTACAAGAATATGCATGTTGTGTAAAAAAGCTTCGCCAAAACGTTGGTTTGGAAATATGAATATGTGGTCAAGTTGTGACGTCACAAACACATCAAATAATAATGACCATCATAAGCCACTGAATGAAACCCACGAAAATTTTTGCGTGCGCCACAGCCTTGATAGCAGCCTGAAAAGGATACGCAAAATGTCGACGTTGCCCCCCCTGGAAAAATTTCTGAGGACGCCCATGCTGTAGTCTGTTCCACGAAACAATCGTTTTATTTGTTTGTCATTTCAGGCTATTATGAAAAGTTTAGTGGTGGCGTTGTACCTATTCTCTGCACTAGGTAACTGCTTAAAAAACTAAACAAAAGCACAAAACAAAGATTCATAATCAACTTAAATGCGACTGTGCATAACCCTTTTTCTCACGTTCCTTGCGCAAGTGTGGTGTAATATTTGCGCTGGAAGGAATCAAAGAAACTCTATTGAGGCTGGAATAAATCTAATCTCGGAGAATCTTCCAAATGAAATTCAGCAACAATTGAACAATGGCGAGAGATTTGTAACATGGCTACTGTCATCAGCATTATGTGTTGAAAGATTTCCTATTTCTTTACTCCCTCCATAGTGGTCCTGTAGCCCTCACAGATGATCTCAGTGATTCATTTAACTCTAATTAATGCAGATTTTGAAAACGTTAGGTGAAGTTTGTGACATGGTAGCCAAATCAGCAAAGTTTGGACTCAATTCAAGAAATGAGTTTGTTGAAGGCAAAGCCAATTAGCTGTAACGTGGAGAAGAAAAGATAAAAAAATATAGATCCCGGTAAAAATGCGCTGTGTTATTGCAGTGCGAAAAGAGTAAGACTTTGAAATTAGCAATACACGAATTGTAGTTGTGGATTTATGGCTGACGCAATTATCATTTGCAGAAAAAAAAATTTTATCCCGTTCGGGGCAACACAAACCAACTGCAGTACTTTAATTTTCCCGAATCTCGTTGCAGGCCACGCGGTTATTGTTCGATTCAATGGTATATTTGCAGGGATTTCATCAAATAATTCATAGGCCAACAGCTGGTTTCCTCTAACACTTGCAAGCGGGCAAATTGAATTTCCTTTTGACAGCGCAAAAAAAACATATCTTCATACACACAACAACGAAGTGTAACAACATCCGAACTGGTTTTGTTCATTAACGCAAAGGATTAGCAAGTCCATAGCAGAAGCACAGTAAATTACCCATGATTTTGTACTGAATTTTCCATAAAGGCCGAAGTGTGAAATTAATTTTGCAAATAAAACGAAGTTAGCTTTGCATATTGCCAAGTTTTTCTTCAATTATACGAAGCATTCTTCCAATAAACTTTGTCGGAATATTATTCTTCGTCAGGTTGAAAAATTAACCATATAAACATTAAGCTGAGAAGCTAATTTCAAACCTTCACGAAAAAAATATTTAACCCACGTGTGAACGACATTGCCAGAGATATGTAAAATATGATGTATGCTCCAAAAAAGGATTAAACAAAACTGACATGGGTATGAAAATGGACGTGAGTATGTTTAGATTGAGGATGCAAATTGCCGCACAACATCGCACCAATGTATTTTTAACACGCTGTCATTAGAAAGGAAAGGTAATATTTGCTAAACTCCTTGAAGCTCCGCATAGTTTTTATGCCAGTAATTTACGTCCGTTGATGTCATTCTTCACAAACTGCTCAAGTTATTTCTAAGATGCTGCGTGCTCAAACGAAAAAGGAGGTAAAGGTGAGAAAAAAACGGTTTCAATCGTCTTCCACTGTTTTTCAAACTTGGTGTAAAAAATATTTTTTTTCGCAAATTTCAAATCTCTTTGAACTTACTTGATGTATTACCAATCACCACAAAACATAGTTAGAAGAAGGGCCGTATCATATACATTCCATAAATGTTGTTCACAAAATTGCAGATACTTTTAATCAAGACAAACCAACAAAATTGATGTTACCTTCAGTCAAGCCTGTTTCTTTGAAAATTTTGCAAAATCTCTAGTAAACAAAAGATTTCACAGAATTTCCTTGCGAGGCCGCATCCATTGCCATCATGTACTCCTCGTCTATTACTGGATCAACTGATGTAAGGGGGTTGGACGAGCAATTACGGTGAGAAGCAACAAAGGATTGACGGGGTCTGAAGTGCTATTCCAGTTCTAAAAATGTTTTTCAAACTACTGCGTATCAATCGATGTGACTTCAAAATCTGTAAAAACTTAAGTGAATTCGACACTGCAAGTCGATATCAAAATGTTTAAGTAACTTTTCTCTTCCTTGGAAAAGCTAGATGCTTGTAAACTTTTAATTCCTGCTACATTGCTTTATATGATGCGGACAAGGCGTATTTTTATCTTTCAAACAATTTCCTTCAAACCAGAAGGACAGGTTGCTGAAAAATTTGCACGTGCTACGACTCATCTTGGCTTTATGTAAACAGCCGACGAAAAAAGCTTAATATCGGCCATATTTTTCGGATTATTTTGATAAACCGAAAATAAAAGCATTGCCATTGCAGAATTATAATTAAACAAAACGTTTCTGCTAACAAGTTAAGCAAAAGAGACAGACAAGACATGCGCGATTAATTGCTTTCGATAAAAATACGAATAATAAAATATTGATAAAACAAGTCCAAATTGACAATTACCAACTTGCATGAAATGATTTGTCCGAGGACAAAAAAACACGAAATGCAGATTAGTGTCTATTAATTCAAAAAGACCAACATTGTCTCACCCTTGGTCACGCGCAGACTTGTCAGGACCTTCTTCTTATTCCCTGGATGACGAGGATTGTTCGGAAGATTGAGATTTTTGCGCGTCTGCTGCTAAAGTTGTAGAACCGCCAGAATGTTTTGTCAAAGAATCTTGACAAACTAGTGCAAAGATTGTGGGATGATAGCCACACTGAATCGTAAACTTTCAACGGTATCAACAGAGCCGGATTTACCTATAGGCTATATAGGCTTAAGCCTTGGGCTTCAAGATCCAAGGGGACCTCCAGCAAACTGGTACGCATAGAGTCAATTGCCGGTGTATGATCAGTTTGGCAATTATTCGTCAGCATTTTATGCCCAAACTATTCGTGAAATTTAGTTTTTTCACCTATTCAGATTGCGTGTTGATAACGCCAGGGTTGTTCAACGAATTTCCATGATTCTCAATATGACCGTTAGTCAAGCCGCATGCCGACTATTGTGTCCATATACTCCATGCACGTTTGCTGCGTCCTGTTTTTGCTGAATCGTACCGATTGTTACGTGTGAATCAGGCGAAAGAACTTGTGACTGTTCCTGTTCGAAATGCACCTGATCAAAGCTTTAAAGTTGCACTGCAGATAAGAGCTATGTGTACTACACCCTACACTTTGTGTAGGACTAGCAGCATGATCCTACAATAAAAACGTACTTGCTTCTTCTGAACAACACTGCAGTTTCTTTATTGTTTCTATTACGTAAAGATCAGTTGATATTTGTAGATGCGATTTTTAGACATTTACTCAAGTCATTAAGAAATCAGATTGCTATTGAGTACTTTTCAGACATTTACTCAAAGTCATTCATAAATCAGATTGCTATTGAGTACTTGCGCAAGCTTGTACTGTACTTCTCCCATGCTAAGCAATTCAGAGATCTTTAATGAGCTTGAGTAGCAAGCAAAAGCCACTAAGCTAGCAGGTAACCGCAGAACTGTTATCCAGTGGCGGATTTACGCATAGGTCGAATAGGCCATGGTTTAGGGTCCCGAGTTTTGGGGTCCTGCGCAACTCTTTCAAATGACGACTCATTACTTACTCAAAATTTGCGAAACTGTGCAGAGGCATAACTTCACAATTTACTTTGAAACGAGCGAAAATTCGAACGTGTAGAAATGACGCCCTAGTTACTGCAGCACATGTAGTCTCTAGTAGTAAACGATTTCTCAGTTACACTGTTCCGCATTTATAGCGTGTTTGATGCGCATTTACGTTTGCTTGTTTCCAACTTAGAGACAGCTAATCAGACCGACAACTAGACGATATTTTCGAGGGCGGCAACACGGTCCCGCATGAAAATGTATATACTCGAAAAGTAAACTTACAAAAATGCAAGCAATCACGAAAATTTAACGAAGCGAAGTTCTGAACTCCACAAAGGAGTTATAAGTTCCAAGAAAAGATCGCATTGCCATTTGTTCTTGCAGTGAAAGTAGGAAAGGAAACAACTTCTGTTGAAAATCTGATCTGAGGCAATCGTAGAGCAAACGTCCGCACCAAAAAATAGAATTTTGAGGGGGCACGAATGAAAGAGGGACATAATTTCACGTTTTCAAGACAAGCGACAAAGTAGACCACACCTGCGTGGGGCTCCAAAAACTGAGATGGCCTAGGACCCCGCGCTGCCTAGACCCGCCCCTACTGTTAGACCAAGGAGACAAAGGAAAGGGTAACACCAAGAAAATGACAAAAGTGCGTTTGGTTCTGATGCCTCAGAGTAGTGGTTTTTAGTCTACCCAACCTTGCTGACCCTTATTTCGTAGCTTGATGGTTACTACAGTTACTACAGCAATTGCTCAGGAGGAATTTTTTTCAAGATTCAAAAGAATTAAAACTGAATTCAAGGGTCGCAATGTTCCAAGAGAGGTTGCCCACACTAAGCAATTGGTGCGTTATAAGTGCCAAACATAAGCAAACACATTTTAATGAATTCCTAGATGATTTTGTTATAAAGGCCAGGACAAATTTTTTTTTAAATTGTTTACTGTGCTCTGTTCAGTCTTGATTTAGTGATTGTAACATTTTTTACGTTTTTCAATAATGACAGCATCAGGCAAGTTTAAAGCACTCCCGTCGCCACGGAGAGCATTCCCTCCAAATTGAAATATGGAATACTGTAATCAGTGGAGATTTTATTAAATATCCAGAATGTCAAGTCCGCATGCGCAAATGTAAAGCCCCTATAGTAACGACATTCTGGCGACAGTTCTGGTTTAAATCTCAAATGCTTTCGCGCGAAGTTTTCTTTGCGACTTGCGTTTGATTTTTAGCAGTTTCAAAAAGTAACAAATGCGTGAATCGTGAACCTACCAGTTGCAACCATTTCGGTGCGTTTTACTTGACGTTTTTTGGTCGTGTGTGTGCGATTTGTACATTTGTACATCCGTGGTAAGCGTGTCGCTACGTGGTCCACACGTCGTGCTTTAACGCCTTTATGCCGCCACACATACGTGCAAGGTGCTCGTTTTTTCGAGCACAGATAAGAAAAATCAGATGTGCAACTTATAAAAACGTAGGCCATGTGTTGTGTTAATATTTAACCAAAACATTTCCAGTTGGTTTGCCTGTGGCAGTTAATAATCCTGTTCTCCCCAGCCATTGAACGCTTTTGCTTCGAAGGCAGCAACAAGCGCAGTGATCGTGTGGCACTCTAGTAACGATTTAAAATTTTTCATTGACAGTACTTTTAAAGCGTCCACATCGTCATTTTCAGCAAAGCTCAAACTGAATAGCGCTTTTCCATTTTTCCTCGTAACAGTGCGAGAGTAGGCCTCACAAGTGCATTGGCCTAGGGCCTCGTATCAACTAAATCCGGCCCGGTGTATCAATGACGAATCCAAAGGTGAATTTCCAAACAACTTCTTAAGTACGGGCTCTCATCCAAGACGCAGGATTGTTTGGGTTTCTTCTGACGCCAAATTTAAACGATTTCAAAAGTGTATTCCGCAAGATTCACCATGCATTGCAACCACTGCTTCATGGGAAAATACTCGTTGAAACGATTTCACTCCTCAAATGTAACAAATCGGAAAACAAAACAATCCGGAAACTACATTACACAAATTTAATCTCATCAAAATCAAAAGTTACTGTTCGCTAAATATTTAAAACTTCCCTGGGGAATCCGTGCAAACACGCAAAATCTTAAATTGGAAATGCAATGGTCATATTTTTTTTTGGATTGGGGAACCGAAATTTTCAACTGACAAATTTTTTTTAACATTTGTCTAGAGAACCTTCAGGCAAACATACAGAAGTAAGCCTCTACGCAAACCAATGGAGTATCACAGTTAACTCTGCGGCGTTTGAAATTATTTATTGGGGCGTGTGCTATAAATGACCTGAAATAAATTTTCAATTTATTCAACATTTTATCAGTGGCAAGAGATTACTTACGCCTTGGGACTTTCTCAGATCCTGATTCACCCGTTACGTCGTCTGCCAGCGGTCTTTCACCAGCTATTTCTACGGTTATAATGTAAATGGACAATAATGCATGGGTTAGAAAAAACACAAAGCAAATATATTAAATCGTCCAACATCTAGGACCTAAAACTCTAAAAAACATTGAGTATCGCTTTGCTTTCCATTGTTATTATTCAAATATTCAAATTGGTACTATTATTCAATAATATTTAGTGTTATGTAAAAACGCCATTGAATCTATGACAATATTTTCACAGGGAATTTTCCCCAATTAATCTTTTGTTCGCAACATCCATAAATTAACATCAAAATAACTGCTCGGTTTCCACCCTTTTTCATCACTCTGTAGCCAGCAATGTAAAAATATTTTGTCAGAAACAACCGAATTCGGTTTGTATTCATTCTTCTGCATACCACTCTGTGCACAGAATCGCCAACTGGATTTCGTGCTTCAGGAGCAATAGTGTCGGTGTTTTTGCTGATGAATCACTTGATTGTTGTGAAAGGAAAAGGATTTACTGCGATTCCGCTGATCCTACTCTTGAACTATCAGCTCGATTTTAAGAAAAATGCTACTGGCCAATTTAGCTGAAGAGTTGTTAAAAGACAGCAACAACTTCCTGAATACTCATAATTATGTAGAACAAAATCTACAGTTACTTGCAATAAAACGACTGCATTATTAAAAGGTGAAAAATGTTTTGTTTTCTGAATTAGAAACAAAAGCTATTCAAGCAACACCTGCTCTCAGAAATTCCGTTTTCTTTTCTGATTTGAAGATTCTGCAAATCAGAAAATCATTTTCCTTGAAGCGACTTTGCTTTTAACGTAATAAAACTGGATGGTATACTGGTTGGATCATTTGGAGTTATTTTCAGCGAATATATGCTTTGATATTTACTTGAAAATGACAAGTTGTGGTATATATTCAGGTGTCAGTCTCCAAACACTCACACAAAGGAGTATATCTTACAAATGCATGACGCTATCAAAGAACACAAGTGGTTGAAAGAACACGAGCATGCATGTGTGGCGGTTCCAAAGCACACACGCGCAGATCGCTCTACAACAGTTGCAAAGAATGCAAACATACATATGTATATATATGCATATACACATATAAATTCATATGCGTACAATGCATCTGTGTAATGAAAATTGAACACTTAGAAAATGAAGCGTGCAATGCGTTCGTTTTGGAAATGGATTTTAAGATGATGTGATCACTCACGCATGGGAACGAAAATTCGTTTACCGCTTGGAAGATAAAGATTTGCCATCTTCGCAATGCGGTAAGACACCACACTACGTTGTGCTTGGGAGCGTAGTACTCACGATAATAAGGTGGACATTCAACTTCGAACAGATATGTACATCATCTCAGAAGCACTAAAAGCGATCCAATTCAATGGTCCCCAAACATGAGTGTTTGTTTCTTCACCAAATTGACACTGACAACTGCAATATTCATCATGAACCAACGCATTGAAAACATGGACACGAATAGCGTCCTCAAAATTACCATGACTTAGCAAGGCCACCAAACCACCAAAGCAAGGCAGAAGTCATGACGGCCTTTTTACAACTCTGTAAAGCATTTTAGCACTATTTCCACATAGCTGGAGTACTGAAAGAACAACACACCAATAGGCAGTGCAGACCAATGCAGCGGATGCAGCTGCATGGGAACCACTATAAAGGTTTGGGCATAGCCCAGGGTAAAGGTTGCTTGTGAGGAATGTCTTCTTGCATGTAGAATTGCTGGTTTCCCCAAGTGTTACTAACAACCAGGCCCCCATAGTCTTGGTATGAGAACTTTCTGACTCAAAACTCAAAATTCCTGAGATTTTAGTAGCTAAGTCGAAGCAAGGCGCTGGCTGTCACCTTTTAGAAAGTTCGTTTCGCAGATTTTCTGGTGCACAAATATTTATACAGAAGGCATGTCATAAGAAGCAGCAGATAATACTTCGACGATGCAACGGCAACACAACAGCAAACGCATGCACCCATGGGTGTACACAAGGGTAAAAACAGGAAATTTCACAAAGAATCAAGAATTTCCAGACGAACCTGAATGCAGCACCTTAATTGCGGTTAAAAATTTTATTTTTGCATTGACAGTTTATTTGCCGGTATGACACTCACACTGCACATGACCAATGTGCACCATGTTGGTGTCAAGCAGTGATGCCCTTGCAATTCCCTCATGTCCCTTCTTTTTCCTGTAGAGGCAGGTTGCACAAAATGCGAGCAGAGAATAGGTTGTAGGATGTGCCTTGTTTGGAAAAAGTATGCCTCTTAACAGATTTCTTGAGATTACGAAATACCTAGGGTTCGACTTGAAGTCTTGAAGAAGAAGAAATCTATGAAAGGATAAATTTTGCTTAGTTTCATCTTGGTGGAACCCTTTCATTGAAAATATGCAGAATGTATTCAGGCGTAATGCTAATATTTCCGTTGAAGAGTAGCCACTCTCGTGTAGAGCACGTTACGGGTTTTTACAATGCATGGCCAACTAACCGGATAATTTTGCGATAAAATTGTAGATGGCCGTTGATGTTGAAACTAAATATTTATTTAATGGTTTGCCTTATGTAGGAAAGATGAAAGCAGGAATGGTGTTGAGAGCGTCCCAACTGACATAGTGATGAAACTTCTGACGCCTATGTTCAAGAATGGCCACAACGTAACTAATGACAATTACTTCACATTCTTAGATCTTTGTTTGTGCCTGGAAAAACAATGCTGCAGCCTTGTCGGTAAGATTCGATCGAACAACAGTGAAATACCTTGCAAAGAAACGTTTCTGAAAGAAACGTGCAGCATACATGAAACCACCATTTTCAACTTAGCAGATGCTGCTGTTGGGACAGGTGCTATAACTAAGTCTTAGTGTTAGTCGTCGAAATCTGTAAACATACTACAGTAATTTTATTGCACTCAAATCTTGCTATTCCGTCGGAGAATAACATGAAAAACAAACTCGAAATTGTATTTTTTTAGGAACGAAACTAACGCAGCAAATTACTAAAAGAAATACCAAATACTACTCTGTGATAACTGGAATCAAGCGCTGGGGCCAGTCCATATTTCTTTATGTAATAAACATGGAACTCAAAAATAGCTGGACCATTTTCAACCACGAAAATTTGCAATTACAGCAAAAGTGCCAGAACATGCATACAGTAAGTGAGCGAAGAACTAAAAGGAGCACTCTAAACAAAAGGCTACAAAATGAAAGCAATGCAGCTGTTGCTGAGTGTGGTCTAACACCTAAAAAGCGTAAAACTAGTCCTGGAAAAAATTACAGAAACAGAACAAGAGATATTTACGTGATTTGCAAGAAAACTTTGATTGGTAAAAGTCAGACTAAATATTGTAAAACCTAAGCCACTTAAAAACGTGTTTTTCCCGCTGGTTTACTTCTCATTTAGCAATTGTCTCTTTTGTTTTGCTTGATTCTTCGCCAATATGACACAATTTGTAATTTGTAATCTCAATATCGGAGATTAGTGTTTTAGTCACAAAATAGGGCGTGAGACAATCGACGCGCTCGGTTATTCCATAAAGTTGCGAATCCCGGTAATCCTCGTGTCAAAGTTCAAATCAAATGATTTTCTCGTTCTCAATTTTGTTCAATTTAAGATGAACGCCTGGTCATTTAGGAAAACAAACATTTCATGTGCTGTGGACATCGCAGAAAATAAAACTATTGCTTTGAATTTAAATATACATAATAAATCATTGCACAGAAACACGTTATATATTGCAAATCCTATCTAAAACATGAACAAAGATTTAGCAAAACTCATGGAGATGAAAGAAAATATTGGCTAGATTGTATTGCCTGGCCCAAGAGGGCCATTCTTGCTTTGAAAAAAACAATGGCGCTATTTTATACGTTATTCATCTGGAAACAATCTCACAAAAGTACCGGGCGCTTCTACGCTTGCAGCAAGAATTCCAAATGCTGTGGCTCTCATTGAACAGATTGCATGCGGACTGAAGGCGACTACCTGCCATGCCTACGCGTCATTGCATTAACTTGTGGTATGCTGAATGAGATCTAAAAAGCAGATGCAAAACTGATATGCTCAAGTTTCACCCGTTTTGTGAGAATACCCTTTTGCAAGTTCCATGCTTTCTCAGAAAGAAATTGTGGAGTATTTACAGAAAATGCCAAGAATTTATTATTTTTAGTTGAAAGATTAGAATGAAGTTTTAATCACAATCAAATTGTTTTGCAGCAAAAACTTGAATATTCAACGGATTCCTGGATATTTGATAAACATTTTTGGTAGAACATTGGTTTGTTGATCTAAAATCAAGGAAGATAAATTTCGCAGTTTTATACCATGGCTAGCAAAAGACCAATGCATGAAGGCGATAAAGATCAATCAGATTCTGACCAACAGCCATATCGTGAGTAATGTTCGTTGTTGAATAAAAACTGTTGAAGACACGTATCTAGACTAATCGTTTTCAATCTGATCTTATCCGATAAAAATGTGTGAATAAATGTTGAGGTTCCTCTACCCTCACGGGAAAGTATTTGAAACTTTGCACTTCTTTGAAAACATACTTCAAATTGTAAAATTTGTAAAATTTTGAAGTATCAATTTTTTCAGATGTCTCATTCTAATTGCTGACAAACGGCCACACGATTTGCTCATGCACAGTGGTGCAGTAGCCGGGGTTGCAGAGGGTTAAACCCACCACGAAAAGTTTTCAAATGTCAACAATTTTGAAAAAATCTTAAATTGGGCAATAAATCTAGGCTTTTGGAAATAATAATGAAAATGTACTTCCTTGGTATTGAGTGTATAGAAAATACATTAAATATGTATAAAATTGACATTGTTTTCAGAAACTTCATTATTCAGTTAGTGAGAGTTGACCATTAAATGACATTGAAATTTTGGGCAAAGGAAAGCAATACATTATGAGTTTTACTGGACACAGTTGCAATCGAGTACACTGCAGGACACTTACTTCATATTAGTAGAGTCCATGACAGGCAAACACAGGGGATTTTTATTTGTTATTTTAGCTACAGTGTTTGAACGAACACATTTTGCCATAGAGTTTTTTGCATGTTGCATATGTGTGCAGTTAAACAGACAACGTTGTGAAAATCACGGCATGGTCATAATATAAAAATATGACACCAGGCCGTCGTAATAGGGCTGCAAAGGGGCCCAGCGTACAACTTTTCAGCTCGTGTATTAAGAACAATGCCTTGAGTACAAAGTGTTGTATTTTCAAGTTGATGGTAACATGCCAGAGAAAAATATAATGTATCAACAGCAACAGAAAATTTGTAGGGAGAAAATTAGTCGAAAAATAATTTCGGGCAAATTGACGTTAGGTTAGAAACAGTTTTGTTTGGGAATCCGCCTCTTAAAACCTAAAAATGACTGAATATCCTAAAAATTGAAGTCATGCCCTCTAAGCCCCAGTGGTTACGCCTATATACTGTTCAAATATGTACTTTTCGCGATGGATGTAAGCAAGCAATTGTAATGGCGCTAGGGCCATTACATACAGAGATAAATTCGATAAGCGTATCGACAAAGTCCAAGGGAACTTCCTCGGCGGAAAGCACCTATCAAGCGGATGTGAGATGACGCCGCGCAGCAATGCGAAGGGAAGGCCTGAGGGCTGAGTCGAAACATATAAAGCCTCGATCTGTAAAGACGAGGGAAGCGCTTCTTTGGTCTAAGGGGTTAGGCGTTGGCAATTGGCAGACAAAGACGTTTCTCTCCCTGGGAATCATGATGGTTCGATTCCCCGGCTTGAATTGGCAC
>Ga0210059_1004195_pt1 | contig 23220 bp, 14 predicted proteins | sample Ectturendosymbi2_FD_188042 | JGI IMG/M metagenome (GOLD analysis project Ga0210059, IMG submission 188042) | Ecteinascidia turbinata endosymbiont from Florida, USA - Sample 2 (SPAdes) (version 2) | ecosystem: Host-associated > Tunicates > Ascidians > Unclassified | place: Key West, Florida...
GGATGGGATTGCCTCCCGCAGTTCTCGTTCGTGTGGCAGTGGCGCTGGAGTCGGTCGTACTCGTACGCGTCCTCTGCGACAGCTTCTGATTGGGCAAAACCGAAGTTTTTCGACGGAAGGAACACTTCGTCCTCGTGGGAACTGCCTTCGTGATGATCCCCTGGCGCCGGTGGTGCATGCTGCCCTACATCCAGGAAGCGCTCAGCACTTGCTCGTCGCAGCTGAGGTGAAGAAGACGACGGAAACTGTTGGGCAGCGCTGTGCCGCTGGTTTCGGTTTACGCGCAGCAAATCTGGAAAAAAGTTGACCATTAATCTATTGTATTCAAATGGTTATTTGCTTTTAATGCGTTGCAGTAAGGCTATATACAGCATGACAGCTTTCGGAAAAGCTCAAATTCTGTAATAAAACACGAATTCTACACAAACAACAAAAACAAGGGTGACTTGTGAATGGAAATAAGCTACTACATCATCACTTCCACATAAGCAATGTTGAGAATTTTTCGAGAATTAAGTCACATGTGGTCCGAGAGTTTGTGGCAACTTCTTTACGAACCTTGCGTAATAATGCTTTAAAAATGTTTAGAAAAATCTTTGAACCGCTTCTCATGAGCTTAAAGTCAAGTTTGCCAGTTAAAGCAGAAGTATACGCCGGTCTTGGATAGTATTTGCAGTGTTTGTTACATAGGTGAAAGTAGTACAGTCATATTAATCCGGCACATAACGGCTTTTACTAGAGTTAGACCCCATTTAAAAACATTTGCAATTCCTGATCAAGAAATTAGTAGAGTGAAACGTGCAGTCTTGCAAAGTCGCATTTGAAACAACGCAAAAAGCTGTGACTTAAATGATAGCATGCTTTAAAATCATTTAAATCAAGCATATCCTAGCTTCATTTATTCGCTACATTTTGTGTTGTTATTTCAAAAGATGCCTAACAACTTGAAACAGTGATTACTAAGGTAAACGTTTCTTTCATGTATTTTTAAAAATTTATGTCTGGCTTCATCGTGTTACAAACGGTTTTTGCCAAAGTCAGTCTTTCACTACAATCTGTCATTCCTCGAACCTTGCGTGCAAGTGAAGCGTAAATGAGCGACGTAATGAGCAAAGTAACTAAAAATGCAAGCACAAGCAGCAGAGCGCAGCTCTCGTGACGACTTTTCATGCTCCAGCAAGCAACATCCAATCATTCCCGTTCGCTCGTGTTTGGAACATCGGAAGCGAAACCACTTGCTTGACAGTAACAACATCACGTGTTCAACAGCCACACGTACCCGAGTCTGCCAACAACGTGAAATCGCGACTTATACTAGCCGATTTGGGTCGCACGAGCGAATCGTTATGTGTATAGAAAAAAATGATCGAAGATGTTGTGTTGCAGCCGGAACTCCGCGCAGAAGCAAAACGCATGCGAGGGTTGGTTAGCAGGCGAGCAGTTCCTTTTACGATCATTGAGCGACCTCAGCAAAGAGAACATAAAGCGATCGATGGTTAGCACGATGCGTGGCGGAGGAAGTTATGTTACAGGAACTGATTTGTCTGAATTCAGCTGATCATCATGGCTGCTACGGCAAAGAAATCAAAAGCAAAGAAGCGGGCCCACGTAGAACTTACTAATAAATTACGTTCTACAGTCAACAACCGCGGCAGGACCGACTTCACGATGCACCAACGTTGGATTCGCGCCAATGTCTGCGCAAACATATTCGGCAGAGTCAAGACCGGTTGACGCAAAGCAATACGCCAAGCAGATTATTTAAGCAGCTTACGGTGCTTGAGGCAACAAAGTTAAGAGTTTGCAGGGTAATCAGGTGAGTGTCGCGTTAACAAAAGTAAAACTTTCACACTTCTCTCTAAATTGAAAACCACCAGTGAAAGTATAATTACCTCTGCTTGGAACAACACTGAGATCTTGCGAATGATTTACGGCCACCGACTCCGACGTCCGAGGCCCATTTACGACAACAGTCTCGTTCCACATTCGCCGCAACTGAGACTTCAACATAAACAAATACGACGTATTAGAAACAAACGTTAATGAAAAGAGTGATTACAAATGAATACAGTTGGGGATAAAATTTTGTCCAGCCCTGCTGAACTATAGTTGGCTGAAAACAAACGTGTCATCGTTAGGGTATAGCCCTTGGCAGTTTGCCTTGGAACTGCTGATGTCACGCCACATGATATGAAAATAAAATGTGATGCGTGTTCAAAAAAACGGTCGTGCTAACCTAATGGTTCTGAATAAATTTGCCAGTTGCTAACGATTGCTTCAAAATATTGTTTTCACTTTGGGGTATCGAGGTAACGTAACCAAAAGTAACGAAATATTGATCTACATTTGTTTTTTTTCAAACCCTATTCGGGTTGATTAAAAAAGTGGGTTAGGAAACATTGGTTTAGGAGTACATGATTCAATCACGACAACCTGCTCCAAAATACAGCAGCAGTACAAAAATTTCGCGCAGTTGAGAAAAAGGCAAATACGAAAATTAACTATTTTATGAACATTTTGGAAATGGAAATAGTTGCTTTAAAACCTAGAAAAGATTGTCAAGAAGAAACATTTAGAAATAAAACCAGTTTTCAGGAAGTATACCAAACTGCAAATACACAGGTAATAGCACCACTTAGACACGAGGTCACGGGCCCCGTTAATAGATTAATACTACTTGTATCTCCTTGATGATCTAATGCTGACGTAAGCAAGTTTTTTTAAGCGTGCCAAACGCGATACACACTTCAAACCAAGGTACATCCCCATCTTGGATGCCACGACAGCATTTACAGGAGCGAGGAAGTTAAAATACTTTGATCCAGAGTTTATTTTCATAGAAGTTGCATCGGCTTAAATTACAGTGGTCAGAACATCAAGTTCATGTTTACCAACTAGTGAGAGCTTTTCTGTCCTGAGTCCAGCCGCCGAATTACGCTTTTAAGTTCAAATGACCTACTCCAGACATACTTTCATATTCGGAAAAAAACGCAACACGGACATACTACAATTCTGTAAACTGGAATTTGCATTAAACGGCATTCTTTGTTCTTGCAATTACAGTAATTACTGACAAAAAATGTTTCACGACGCTTTAGAGCTGTTCGCATTGCGTAGCAAAGGAGAGTTTAGCGGTTTCTGATAAAATTAACAAATGAAACAACAGAACGTATCTTTGGTGAAAGTATACTTGCACACGTTTTACAAACACTGGAGATATGGAAAATCCGTTATAACTACAAGGCCTAGCTGAGCTGACTTCTACATCCAAAGACAAATTTGCTTTCGACTGTTCGTTAGAGGAGCTGCGATGAGTCGCATTCACTTACGTTGGCCGTTTGCGTAGCCAGAGTGCTGTTGTGCGTCGTATTTGGAGCGCTGTACCGTCCGGGCGTGTATTGTTTGGAGAAAGACATACTGTTGCTGACATATGAATCTTGGCCTCGCTTCCGGCACCACGTCATACGAGAACAACACCTGCTGTATTCTGCCCATATCTGGTAGAAACACAGTTATTTTCTGTAAATACCATCGCAGATTTAAAAGATAAAGAACATCGCTATATGCTCAAGTCTAATGGTTCTTAACGTTTTTTACATACCTTATCCTTTTATCGAACAAGATTACCAGATTTACACCCAATACACTCAATGGTGCTCATTTATTGAAAATACGAGATTAACCAACTGACAAATTAACAAACCGTTACTGTTAAAAATAATTTATAAAAATTTACATTGGCTGCAACTTATGGTTCAGCAAATATACCCCCTTGGAAGATGAAATTTACCCCCAGGGGTAAATTTACCCCAGGTTAATAACCACTGCTCTAGTCCAAGGTTGGGCAATTAATTTGGCTTGGGGGCCACTTTGAAAAGGCCGCGTTTAGCGGAGGGCCATACCTCCTAATTTCATCGCAAAATAAATAAGACAAAGAAAATAATGGCACACAGAAAAGGTTTTATTATAGTTGTTTTTGTGCAAGTGCGCTGTATTCAGCGCAAGCAATTCAATGAGACAAATGTAACCTCACACAATTTTTAACAAATTTCAGGTTTGAAAACTTTTCCTGAATGCTTCCGCGGGCCACATGTGGCTCGCGGGCCGCTAATTGCCCACCCCTGCTCTAGTTTAAGGCAAAAAGCGTTCTATACAGATAAACTTATGTAAAGCCTTTTGGCTTTCATCAAAGCTGATTTGTGTTTAAAGTTTTATGTGGAAGCTGCGATCGGCGGAAAAGTAGTTGACGCGGTTTTTCGTTTTGTTCAACATCGGCGAATCATGTGACTATGATATAAACTTTAACAAAGAACCCGATTGATCTGTGCAGCTGCATGTGTAAGTATGTGTCGTTACTCCACACGCAGCCAGCACATGTCTTATTTGCTAGCTCTTCGCACATCCTGGTCGCAGCGTGCGTGACCTGAGCCTGCATAACGGTAAATTATCTCGATTAAATAAAAAGCATGTCCTGTTCGTAGACCGCACAATCTGAAACTATGCGCACTTCCCAATAAGGTATAGAGTTCCTGAAACACTGGAAAAACATGAAATATTTTGATGTAAGGCAGAAAACAGAGCTTTAGAGGGATTGGAAGCTACCTGCTGCACGTTCGTCTGTACACAAGTCTATCTTTTATTGACAGTTTATTTACATAGCAAACTGATAAGAAACTGATGAAAGTACAGCCATCAGGAAACAACCTTAGGCAAAAGCGGTTTCAACTGCGGGCTGTCTGTGATTCATTTCGCCCAGACAACATTTGGCGAGTTTGCCGTACAAGCCTCAACTTCACTTTTTACCAAATAAATAAAACGACATGGAAGCCATATACGCTTTTACTCATGTCATAATGCTACAAGGTAAACAAGCACCATTTCACCACAAGAAATATATAAGAAAACTAATATCTTTGTATGTCGTTAGGGATAACATGCTGCATTAAGGAAATCTTCTATTCTACAACTACAGGTCTTTGAAGCATTCGTGAGAAAATAACATCTCACCTTTTTTTGCAACACGCAATGGAAAAAAAAGATGCCAACCCCTTGGAAGGCGTTAAATATGCAAAAGAGATACGCCATAATCGGGACACGTTCCCACACCCACAAAATCCCGAAAGCCCATGTGATTCCAAGCAGGCAGAGGAGCACAGACGCTCCTCGAACTGATGCTCTGTGAAAACAAGTTTCGGTTGAGTCCATAAATATTTTATAAAATGTGGAGTTTGACAACACAAACAAAATAATCAAAACAGACAGAAGTGACAAAAAAAGTTGTGAGTAACCAAACTCGACGCATCCTCTCTCCTCTCGCTTGATACAATGTTTCACAACAGGCTGGCACTACACGCCGGAATTATAGGCGCAAATACAAAACTTACTTTATGGCGTTCAGCTTCGATGAGTCCGTATAGGCACGCGTGTGGCGGTACATCTTAAACACAGTGATCGCCAGAAACACAAGATTGCAAAGGATGACTATGCAAACGGGTCCCACAAAACTCCAGATGAAACCCGAATCAACGCGCAGCCAGCACGCTTCTTCAGTCCCGTAGCCAGAGCTATCTACCACCGCTGAAACACCGACAATCGCTGCTGGAACGCCTGAAGCACAAGCCAGCGGAAAAAATGAGAACTGCAGTTCTGAACAACACGGAAACAGTGTTTTGAATCTATAAAAGTGTACAGTATACTTATGAAATACTTTCTGTGCCAACAACAGATACGATCGCAAGGCAGGCAGATATCTTTAAGGATAATTACTTGAAATAACGCAATTTTCACTGAAATCGCACCTAGAAAAACATGATTTAAAGAGAACACTTTTTCATTAAACGGCAGCAGTTTTTGTGCTTCTTACCATATCCTATCAAGTAATACCACTTCCACCGCGAACGTCCTTTGAAAACTTCAACGAGCATCACGTAGAGTTGGAAACCTTCTAAAGCCATCCACATGAAGGCAGACAGGAATGAGTAATGCAAAATGCCAGCGATAACCGCGCACGGGATAGGGTAGGTGGTCTGCCAAATCCCGACAAGAAACACAAGTTCGGCCACGAAAAGGCTCAAACAAAGGTGCTTGTGTATCGTGTTTCGATCATCTTGTAGTCTCCTGCGATGACCAAGTACAGTTGCAAGATTAGCGCGGATCCGACTGGCAAAACACCATTTGGGACTGAAAAGGCGCGAACCACTCGATACCACATGCTGAGTGCCACTTGATTGCCACTCAATTACTAACCGCCTCTTTTCTACATTAGATTTCCCGATGACTCAGCCTCGCACCACAGCTGGTTACAAAAGCGAACCCTTTTGATTTTTGCACCTCGAGCAGATAAACGCCTATTTCCAAGTTTTCGTAGTTTACCCTTGGGCTCCGTCGTGATGAACACACGAACGATAGACTTTATTTTAAAACATCACATCCACTGTAATTGTTTCGAAATAAAATTCCGTGACACCGAAAAATGTCCGTAACTGATTGCGAGGAAGCTTGATCGCTTTTAATATAGCAACGTCAGTCGTTCGCTTCAGAACGAGGTTTGACAACGCAACGGATCAAAGAAACAGTCTATTTGCAGACGACCTTGTGCGACGCGAAGGAACTTTTAAATTGGCTGCACGTTTGTTTTCTTTCGTAGAAATTGCCGCGATTGACTGACTGGTCAACAGAACAGCGTGGCGCCACAAGAGAAGCGGGTGCTATTGTTGCGACTGCGGAACAGACCCTGGCCGCGCATCGCGGTTGGCTCGGAGCAGCTGCCGCAGTCATTGGAAACAGACTATTTTCGACGGGAATGATGTTAAGCATCTGCTCTGCGAGCAAAGCCATTACGCAGTGCGATGTTTTTCAAGTCACGCCCTTCTACCATCAACAGTTAACCGAAAGAAATTAAGACGTTTTCGGGGGGCGGGGAAGAACTGCATTCTTAAAACGCACCGCTGAAAAACTTCTTTGAACTTCCGGCGCATGTGCTGCGCGAGAATTACTCCACCACAGTTCACTGCTTAGACATTTTCAACCCACTTTTATGCCTGGTTTTGTGAAAGCGATTTAGCAAAAGAAGCGCATTTCAAATTTGGCGTCACGCAAGCTGCAATATTACTTGCAGCATTTTTTAGCTTTTTGCAATTTTACAATATGTATTTTTGTCGGAAAGTGATTTTCTTAATAACTAATCTTCGCTTCACTGAACGTACTGACACCGCAGTTGGTCGATCGTTGGGTGGCACCAGTAATGAAACAATGAAAGCGGTGTCAACCTCTCTTCCAACAATTTCGGCTATTCTGAAAATAGCTGGCACGAGTTTCAAGACGTATTTCAGGTGATGTATAATTTTATCATTTCTCGCAATAGCAGTGGTTTTATCTGATCTCCTGATAAGAAAAACGCAGGCTGTTATTTTTGCAGATAACATCTCAGGTTTAAATGAGTCAATTATTACATCACTTACCTTGAAACTAGCGGCATTTTAGTAATGAAAGAGGTGAGCGTACCTGAAAAATGTGAAGGTGCAGATGCAGATAGCGAGGCACAGAAGTGAAATGCAGATTCCAACGTAAGTAATTATCTCCAGCGCAAGCTGCTGCTCAGTGGAAGGTGCTTTTATTCCACGTACATTAACCAAGATGGCAAAGCTGGTGAGATGAGTGCATGAGCATTCTGTGTGGCTTGCGTTGAACGCTGTTACTTGGCAACCATCAGTGCGCCAAGCACCCTTTTTATCGCTGCAGAAAAATAAGGTTGTTTGAAATCACAAAAAAATCAAGACGCAACATAAAGTCTGTGTTCACACTGACCCTTACCTCTCCGAGTACGACCAGTAGACACATTTTCGCAGCACGTCGACATTCTGCCGAAGAAATACGCGTGGCTAAATGCTATTTCCAGACAAAGTTAGTGCATTCAAACGATCATACAATGCTCGATTAAAACTGAAAGAATCAAAATACATTTGAAGGAGTTGATTGAGCCGGAAGAAATTGTATACACTTGGCAATGTTTTGAACAATGACAAGTAAATGCACAGAGTTTCCATTGATGATCTCGGGATTAAGAGAAAGAAAAACCGCGATTTATACAAATTTGACTTAGCAGCAAACACATTTCGCCGTGCGTCATATTTTCTCGATGTCTGTCACACTGGAAAATATGAATGCAACTTCTAATAGAGAGTTAAGAATCAAGTTTGCTGCTGTATGGACATCACCATCCAGCATTTTTCATGAGTTGTCTCAGCAGGTGCTGAGCAATCAATCAATCAATCAATCAAATGTCGAGATTTGAAATCAGGAAGAAGGCGCTTCAAACTATTGTGCTGGAGACAGAGCCAAACGGATTTTTCGCAGGCCGGTACCGGATGCAACGACAGACGCTTTGAATCGGAGAAATGCGGACGACTTAGAAAGTGTTGACAGGCGTCGGCGCAGGATCGCCCCAAGACCGAAGCGATCAAACACAGCACAGGTTAGTCGGTCTGTCATTGCTCTCAAATGTTCACTTGGCTGGCCAGCTAATTACCACAGCACGCTCTCCGATTAACTGCACGCTGTAGCGAAACCGCGAAATCCAATTTGGAGCAAAAGTGCGTTTTCCGAGAGCTGAGAAGCAATCTGGCGATCGATCACCTGAAGCAGGGCCTCTGAAATGCGTTCACCGCTCCTACAAAATTTTGAGCCGAACGGGAGCTGCCTTCATGCCGATCGACAAACCCAGACGCGACCGTTTCGAACAGACCGACAAAAGGTCGGCCGGTCAACACGGAGCATCTATTTATCTTGCACTGTGGTCGGTTCAATAAAAATAGATGCTTCACGGACCTCATGTCTGCACAACATGATTGTAAACACTGCTACTTTTAAGCGAATGAAGAGCGCATCAACAGTGAATCTTGTAGCAAGCTTGATAAAAACAGCGGTTATACATGGGTTGATGCTGACAGTGCAAACGCACGGTAAAAACAAATGTTTTCCGAGAGAAGAACATGGAATATATTTGTTTGTGCAGTCAACGCATTACTGTCACGTATGACCGCTGATTAATCGAAACGAGGCGCCTCCTCCACTACAGTGCCTCAGTGCAAAACGGATCGTTGTCGCGCACGGAAAGGCCAAATGTTGCCGCTTCAGTGAGCAGCTCGGTTCATCATGTTTGTTACCAGTAGCAACAAACGACGGTAGAGAGGCAGTTAACTAAAGTCCCAATAGGTCGAAAAACTTTTGTTGTTGGGCCGTGCCCCTTCGAACTCCATTTTGCTGCACACAGCTTCAAAGCTGATGAGTTGCGGATCATCTTGACACGTAAGCAGCACATCCACCAACCATCGTAACAATTAATCATGAAACGTTGTGAGTTTAGTGGACGCTGGCGACTTGGAACTGAACCACAACACAAGAACCCATGAAATTTGCCAACAGCTTATGAAGCACTTCCATTACGAGATAAAAAGAACTTGCGCAAAATGAAGCAACTGAGCTTGAGCCGCTGCATTGAACTCGCAAGGCTTAACTGAATGGGTCATCGCCAAAAAGCTACAGCAGCTTGACGGAAAAGACGCTCTAAAGATACGAGGGGGCAAGACAGCTAGAAAGCATGAATTATGCAAAGAAGGAAAGTCCTCGTCCACGAGAATGTGCTCCAAAAAACACATGCAGTGCACAAAGATTTATTTGGCGCTGCTAATGGCCACATAAACGCAACAAGCAAATGAGAGAATCATGTAAACACCTGTCTATTTTGGTTGACATTCTCCATTGTAATTTTCACTGGGCTTTTCAGGTACACACGACGATTGGAATTTTCGACAGACACTGATATCACTCTCGAGTCCACAGACCAGTCCTCAGTATTTTCATCTGTGCCGCCATGCAGCGGAGCGTTGACGTATTCTCCCAGATTGTTTATAAGCGAAAGTACAACTTTTGATGATCCTGTTTGAAAAATAATTACCGTGTTTTTTATTACACCTTTTTGAAATTTGTCTAAGTAGCCTATGTGAATACATCACTGAGCTTTTCTCACTATCACATAAATGTACCTCGTAGGAGTAAGTGAAACCACATTCTGTTATATTCACTGAAATGGTATTAATTGTTAAAGAAACATAGCACTTAATGTATTCATAATCAAAGCTCATAGGCCAAATATTGTTTATTTACAGCGTTGATCAAATCAAACGGATTGCACTCAAAATTGAAAATCAAAGCAGCTGAAGAGCTACTTTCATTGGAGATGCGTTTTGGAAGGGAAAACACCAAAGCTTTCAAAGTCAACCATATCACGATCGGCTTTTGAAGAGCAACACTATTTTACATCGTCGCAAATGTGAAACAAAACTGAAAAATGTGTAACATGTTGAGCTAGATTATATCACGGAAACAGCAAATCTGTTTGCTTTCAAAATGGTGCGTATTTCAGACACCCAGTTGTTTCCATAATTTGCTCACTGTGTGGTCGCGTTGATGACGATGACATTTGTCGCGCCAAGTAGATACATCCGTTTGAGTTACTTTTGTTTTGATATCAGCCCTTAACGTTCTAACTTTTCGAAACTACAGCTCAGCTGAAAACAGGTTTCCTGTCCAAAATTCATCACGGTTAGCCACTGGCTAGAAATAACCCGATGCATAAATTCTGTTGCAGTGTAATTCTACCCGGTTACAATAATTCAAAACGCATACCTTGTCCATTAGCCAGCGATGCAATGAGGTCGGCGGACAGCAGGACGCGATCTGTTACAAGCGACCACTGCGAAAAGTCATTCACCGCGACCGCATTGGGAAAAGTTAGTGATTGAGCATGCGTTGATTTTTGGACATTGATTTGGACGAATACATCCTTGTTCTCCAGTTTCCGGGTAACTAGAAACGGATCATCTTGTGTTCAGATCTGTACTTTTCATACAGCTGACGACATTCACAAGCAAAGTTCTGTTCGATTACAAACTATGCTGGATAATGAGACCAAAAAGATGTTGCTGAAACAGTGGCAATGTATTCATGTTTGATCCGAATATAACGCTAACAAGCCTTCAAACCAGTTCAGGAAGCAAAAATGTTTTTTAACTTAAAAACTGGACTGTCGATGCTGAACTTGCAAAGATTTGAAACCACTAAATAATACGTGAGACATTTTTAAGAATTGATTTATCGGTTCAGGATGGAGTGATACAAATGCAGAGAGTTACTTCGCTATCAGAAATCTGTATGCAAATCAAGGTGATTGCACTGTACACATGGGAAGGTAAATCCATCTCTTTCACAATATTATGCTGCTAAACGCATCCATGGGTTTTACTAATGCACACGCTACCGGAACAAACAAACCTTACCACTGGTGCTCGGAGCAAGGGAGGGCATGTTTGTTGCCACGCTGTCTGCGAAAATGAAACCAGTGCTTTCCACACTTCGCAAAATGTCGTTGCAGCTTCCATGGCGTTGAGCACGAGCTAGGCTCTTCCAAGACTGTCTGTTCTTGCCACTGATCAATGCGTTCACCGAGTCCGTGACGCCCTGCCGGAGGATGAAAAGATTAAGAACTTGATAAAGCTTAATCCTGTCGTAGTGCAAGATACGGGGTGTGATAGCAAATGCGCTGAGGACGAGCGAGCACGAATATGAAGTACATGGAACGAAATAAATAATTAACAACAAGGCTTGTTGGTGAAAAATGAAGTGTCTCCATCTTGCCGCATACCAGTAGTGATGGTGCTATTTGGGTCGGCATTTTAACCCAAAACAGTTCTATTGATTTTAAAAGTACGATAAAAAATCTTACTCAGCTGAGCCATAAGTTGCAGACACCCCTCGGCACTGGTGCTTCTACAAGTTAAGTTTAACATCTACAAGAAACTCGGACTTTGGGCTGATTTCCATTGTTTTAATGGATTTTCGCCGTCTTCGGTTGTCAGCCCAATTTATAACCAGCAAAATTAACTAAGAAATAATTTCCATCTAAAACAGCACTTCTCTTGCCTGAAAATGAAATCGCCCAAGAATAACTGGCCTGAAAAATTTAAGCCTAAACAATACTTCCAACGCATTTAAAAATAACAACATTCGCATGTGCTTGGGTGAAATGAAGCATTTTACCCCGGATTTGAAATCAATGGATGGCAGAAATAAATATTTTCGACAATGCCGACCGGTCACCTGACACTGAAATTAAAAGGTTGCTTTTAAAAATTAAAGTATGATAAAAAGCTTAGATAGCGTGGCTGCTAGAGAGAATTTTGGCTGCTACTGGTCAAGAAAAGTATTTATGGATCGGAAAGGAAATTTGCAGCCTATTCTTCGTATATTTTCCAAACAGAATCCTAATCTACAAACGATAATTTTGTTAAGATTTACCCACACAGATTCACTGCTCACCAAGTAACTGTAAGACATTTAAAAACACCTGTCAGTGTTTCACTTAATTCAAATGAAGGAACACCGCTCGCTTTTTCCTAAAGACTTTTTCCTGGCAAGTTAATTGCATTTTTTACAGCAAATTGCGGTATCTATACCAGGTGTCTCAAACACGCGGCCTGCATGCTAGGTATGTGTGAGCAGGGGTGTAGTGGGGCGGGAACGCGTGCGAACGGCGTTCCCACATCTTTTTCACGTTTTGCTTTAAAATGAGTTGGAAGCTGTTTTAAAATGGCTGTTTTTTTGTAGGCGTTCCCACACCTTTTTGTTAGCATTACATCTGTGTGTGAGACAGCCATCGTTTTCCTTTAGTGAAAATATTTATTTGTTGCTGTCCATGATTACGCTTAGAATGTTTAGAGGCTTAATTCATTTCTCACAGAAGCCTAGCGCCGATTTAGGGTTATTGCGCATTTAGATGTATGAAACGTGTGGAGTGCAGCTGTAAGCCCAGCCCAGAGGACCTCTTCTTCTCTTCAGATTAGTCGTTTCGATGAGTTGAGACCTACGATTTACACGAAGAGTGGTTACATTGTACGCATAGAAAAAAGCTTGTACACACCTCGCTCGGATACTTCCCTCAGTTGACAGCCAATGCGCTGGCTGAGCTCTCCAAACTGCTGTATGAATTGCCTTAAACCGTGGTAAGGTGATACACTGCTTTGAGAATGTGTTTTAGAAGCGGTAGTAGCCAGCGGTCAAACGCGATGGTTTTGTTGAGGCAAGAATCATTCAATTCTGTTCGTTATGCTGCCTCCCATACGAAAGTTCGGGTGAAGTTGGCAGCGAGTTGTACAGATGTCACGGGCTGAAATTTTACGGCCTGGACCAACCCATACCTGCTACAACAAACCCAAACCGGTATTCGTAACCACCGTAATATTTTGGGGCCGACCAGGCGCCAACCCGCAAAACTAATCTCGGATCAAAAGTACACCACCAAAAGTTGCATTTTGCCTTGCAAAAAACCTTTTCATTTCTTACTGAGGAGGTTTGTTACACTTTTCACTGTCTGTCATGTTGCTGACAGTTGACAGATTTTTCTGAGCGTAAAATTTCACCGCATATGGGGGTGCTGTTGTCACGCGCTATGGAACAAGTTGTTAGTTATCCACAATTATGCTCGGGTGAACTATACTGTACATGTAAACTGCAACTCCGCCTTAGCACTTCCGATCGACAATATGCATTAAGGGACGTTAAGAACGTATCTGATGCTTAAGATAACAGCGACTGTAACAAGTTGCAATCTTAGTAGCCTAAATAAGTAACAATTGCAAAGTTGTCAAAAAACACTTCTTTTCCGTAAAGTCTTCGTTAACTTCGTTCTGCAAAAAAAGTTTTTCTCATCGAAAGAAACTACCTGGAGTTATCCTTTATTTTGAACTTTTTAACACTAAACAGTTGGAAGCTTAATCAAGCTTAGCTTTGTGAGATAAACTGCGTCATAATGGTATCAAATTTAGCTGCCACGTGTCTAAAATATCTTCCACTTCAAATTCATTTCCTGTATCACAAATGAATTTGGCATAGGCAACGTCACAAGCTAAAAAGACCTCACAACTTCATTATCAACACTGCCCATGTTGTCAACTTAGATAACCTAACACATGACAATTAAGATACAATTTTCTCAAACAGTATGGAGAGCATCAGGTTAGGCCGACATGCCTGAGCTAACTATCACATCCATTTTCGCACATCTATTGATAATTTGTACCCTACCAAAAACGATTCAGTATCACTTTAATTTGATGTGTAGCGAAACAGTTTTCTAGCCTGAGCCTACAAGTACCAATGCCCTTGTATCGTATCTGCTGTACAGTATCAAATATTTAGGTACGTAAGATATACTATGGCATAACGTCCAGAACATTAGGTAAAATGCATAAGCACTGCACAAAAATTCATCCATAACCTACTGTAGGGGTAGGCCCAGAAGAGCAACACTTGCCTATTAAAATTTATCCTAACTCAGACAACGTTGAAGTTCATTCGCATTTCCCTTGCATTTCTGTACTGTAGGCGCATGCCACCTAAAATGCTGTGAGCGTACTACAGGCGAAGGTAATGCTCGTTAAAACCAACGTAGTGAATTTTTATAGACGTTAAACACAGCACAAAATTACATACTTGTTTTTTTTATTATCGGCCCGTAGCGGACCATGTGATAAAACAGAACCGTCAGGGTCATTAACGAGATCATAGAAACCTACCGTTAGCGGGCCTTTTAACGGCCCATGCCATCTTTAGTGAGTTAAATTTAACTAGAAAATCCAAGCGTCTGATTCTGCACACGAATCAGCCGACAAAAACTAATGTTTCGTTCTTTGCTAAACGTCCTGAACCATGTCACCATTGGGAGGGTCTTTGCCAAAAATAAAACAAAAGGGGAACCTTGGGGTAACATTAACAAAAGACGCAATGCCAAGCAATTAACTGCGCGATGAAGCATGAGTTATGCCTCAGAAATCTTGAAGATCTACGGATTTTACAGCTGCGGAAAGCTGCGACGTTTCCTGTTCATTCTCACAGAGCGAAGTGCAGCCTTGAGCGATGTTATCAAGTTTCACTGGACGCGATCAAGACCAACCCGAACATACCGTCGGCGAAAAACAACATATTTGTTCCGATCCCTAAACTACCAAACATTTTCCAACAAAACATATTGCAGAAAAAGACTGTTTGGTTTAAGACGATATAAATGCAAAACACCACCTCGAAACACTTCTGGCTGCAAGGTATGTTAAAACCGTGGCATCCGACAGATTTTCTCATTTGGCTTAAACAACCACGAGGCACATATAGTTAGGCATGCTAAATCCCAGCCATTAAGATTTATTAGGAACACCTAGTTCCTCTGTGGGTGTTTTACGATGTCACAATATAAACACAAACATGTCAAGATTTAAACATTTTGAAATATGGCGGTTGAATTATTTTGTACTTGTTTTGGTGCAGAAGGGATTAGTGGAGTCAAGGAATTTTTTTACATTTATTCAGAAACGAATTCTTCGCTGAGAACGCAGCGAGACGTCGCACATCAACAAAAACAGTGTTTAGCCAAACTGATTCTTGGTGCTAAAGTGTTTCTTAAAACGATGCTCCTTCCTACGTTCGAGCCCCACCATGAGTGACTACACCCCTAAACAAACAAGTCCACGCCATTTGAGACACCGCTTCGTCAATATTTCCCTGCTTGCCGTGGATGACTTGCGCGTATTTACCTCGCACACACCGCGCCGTTGTGGGCGACTTGCAGCGAGGACAGAGCTGTTCCCTTGTCTTAATTCAGACAAAGCCTTTCCCCGCGACGCGCCTGGGTACATGCGATTGAGTCACGTCAGTCACTTCGGGACGGTTTCTAAGACTCGGGACTGTTTATTTGGTGCACTGCCCAACGTGCACGCGCGACGTTAAGGCGAACGACTGGACATGACGGCACGGTCTTGGGCGGGCGCAGAGATCGGCTAAGTCGACTGCCGATTAGGCACCATCTCACTTTAAACTATCCGAAATGGTGTTTTCTCATCAGATCCAGTCCCGCACTCAGGTCTTAAAAAGCAGCTATGACCACCCCGATTAGGTTTCCTTTTTCAACCAAGCGCGATCTCTTCCTTTCCTATGATCAGCAGAATTAACCAATTAACACATTCACCATGGCCGCGTCATTTTTCCGTTTACTCAACGTCACTGCCTGTCGCTGCTTTGCTAAATACTTGAAATCCAATCAGCTGTTAAATAAACGAAATGAAATCATAGAAATGGCGGACGCTAAAACAAACTATTAGGTCATTGTTCAGATAACGCTATATTTGGGCGAAGTGTTCAAATCAAGATGGGAGATTTCTCTTTACCTTCGTGAGACTGCGAACTTGAGGGATTGTCAGTTGATTCACATCCGACCCGGCCATCTGTGATGCTGTTCTAATCACTCGCGAGGCGCTTGAAATTTCTTTGCTGCTGAGGGGTTCGTCGTTTCCAGAAACACCGACTAAATCCAGTGCAAGTTTTTCGACAGCGACGCTGGGATCGATGTGACCTAAATGAATTAAAAGTACTTCTGCATGAAACGAAGCAAGGAAAAAGTGCAATCTCAAGACTGCCGTGCTATCACAATAAAAAAGGCCAATTTCCAATAACTAGAACTATTTCTTTCACTTTTTCAATGGTTTGCACTAGATATTACAACATAAGTTATTGAAACAATTTTATTTGTCTAATCAACATGACTAGCAATGACTAGCATTTTGTGCCTTTTTAAACCGCAGCGCACGACACACTGGCAATTTTTTTCTTCATATTACAACAAGCAGTTCAGAATAACAAAATAAATTACTTTTATTCAGCTGGTTTTCCAAATCAGTGATCCACGATCCACAAGCCGAAAGATCAGGTCTATCTGCCCATCGCGCTTTCGAGGTATAATGATCCAACTCGCACCGCCACACAGCTTCAGCTACAAGCAAAGCGAGATAATTATATTTAGTTTCTGAACAAATGAGTTTTAAATACGTTTCGTGTCTCAAAGCATCGTCAAGTACGCAATAATGTCAGTTGAAATGAGGGTTGCGGCCAATAACTGGACAGAGAACGCGCAATGAATCGGCAACCTCCGAAAATAAAACAGTTTGTGCAGCTCTACAGCTCTACCTCTAACCTAACTCAGGCATCGCAGTTCGCATTTAATTGATTGGAGTTGAACAACTGAACAAGGAATGTGCTGCCCTGTATACTAGCACTGAGTGAAGAGCGAATCGAGCAACCGAATGGATAAGACTTCAACGGAAATGGTCACAAAGTACTTGAAAGTTATGTGCAGGCGCCTTTTTGCAGAACGGAGTGCATTGCAGCCGAAGATCTCTAACTTAGTCACCAAACTTACGGCTTTCAAAATGCAGTTAAGGCAAATTTAACCCTACAAGCGGAAATGACTTACAGTCTTGTGTGTCCACCAAAGTCAAAAATAAATAACATTGATTTAAAATAGTTTTCTTTTCTAAAGAAAACTAAACCGTCACATCAAGATGATTTGATACATGCCACAACTAACCACCAGATACATCCGGGCAAGGCATTCGTCTTGTTGTACTTTCGTCTGTTGCAGGCCAGAAAATGCCATCTTTAGAAGTGGCCTGGCATTGTATTTTGGTTTGTGTACTGGGTGTTGTCGATATTCTGGTTGACTTATTATCAGGCGCTGTGGTTGTTGATATGGATGTGGAAGGCCTGTGTCCTCGAGTTGTAGTTGTGGATGTGGTTGTAGTTGTCGAAGAAGTAGTAGATGGGAGATTAGCTGAAGACATACAAGTGATTTGAACCAACATTTGAATGGATAAAGTTCCTTAAAAAACTCAAGCAGTTTATAACGGAAACTAACGTTTTTCGCAAGTTTGCTGATAATGCCTTTGGGAGCACTGGAATGTAATCTCAAGTTCAAGTTACTATCTAACTTAAAGAAATAGGCATTTTGCCAAAAATGTTTTTGTATAAAAGCTTTGCCCACAAACAGCATGAAACAATTAGGAACTTTAAGAAAGGATGAAACCCTCATAAGACAAAGTTTTAAATAATAAGTGTGCTCGATGCCAACGTTAAGCAGTGCTAAGGTATGAGTGATGGTTAGCTTATTTCTTGCGTACGATGTCCCTCATTGTAAAACACACCACAAAACGTTTGTAATACCATCGGCAGGTTGTGGCAATCCGTAATGTAGCTTGTAGCAAACAGCCAGGCTTTTCGAAGCATCCCAGGCGTAAAGCAGTCTGTCACGAGGGTTATATTTTAACGATGAAAAGTTGTAGCTTGCAAAAGATCTTGTTTTCGCGGAAAGGCCGCTGGGTGACGAGAACAGACGCCTCGTTGCCGGCAGATTGGTTCTCATCTTTAACCCGGCTGGGTCAAACGGTGACAAGGGACGGATCCGATCGAAGCCAATACTAACGGGTCGCCCGTTTTTTGAATCCACATTGGTGTTGTACATATAATCCACGATGCCTGAACGATGCCCAACAACGTACAACACACCACAAACAACGAAGGTGTGCAAAGCCTTCTGCTTCGGATAAGTCGTCTTGTACGTTGTCTATTAACGATACAAATCCGCATGAAAATAAAATTTAACATTTTCCAACGATTTATAATACAGTATATATTTTTCGTATCGTATGTAACTTTCAAACCATGTGAGCTTTTATGTGTCTCCACAGAAAAAATGCTATTATCAATCAAGTGGTTACTGAAGTGTCTACAAAGATATTGAAACCTACATATGTGGGAGCTGCTGTTATGTTATAATAGGCCGGAGAGTCACATGAAATGGACAGCTATGAGTTGTTTCCTATCTTTCATCAACGCCAAGTGAAGTTTTGCTTTTCAAGCTAAGCCATCAATTTTTATATGTAAAAAAAATAAACAATGATGCCATTATGGCGAGTGCAAAAGAGGCTTACAACCAACAACAATATTTGCAGAAGAACGGTTTTATCAATGCAAATTATCCATTTTGTTAGCGTAACGTATACCTCTAACTGCAGTGTATCTTTGTTAACTTTGCTAATAACGATCCTCCCAGCATCACGAGCTGTTGTGTATATCACCCACAGGCCGTTTTCGTCCACCGCTAGATCCACACCGTTGACGCTTCCACGTTCAACTGCATGATGTGTGGAGTACGTGGGCAAGCTGCTTTCTCTCAGTCGCATCTGAGCTCGCATGCTGTATTTGACGATGCGCCGATGTTCCTAAAATTAATAAATAACACTTTCCAAAACCAATCGCTTTTTCGACTGTTCAGTGTCTCTGTTGAAAGTCGTCACAAGCCAAATCTTAAAAATCAGCTCGTGAACCAAGCAAAGCCATGCACAATTTTAACTTACATTTTCGTATCATGACAATACGGATGCGAGACGTGTAACGTTGAATGTCCTACTGCTATGTACGCTAGAAAACTTGACAAGATACAAGGCAAAAAAGCACATCTTCCAATGGCGTCTAAATATGCAGAGCTTGACTTGACATCAGTAATATTCGGTATGTCGAAATACATGTGCAACTAGTTTTAAATTTGAGAAATTTTAAGAAGCCTTGGCAAAAAAACACTACACCCTGAACACATACCCAGGAAAAATCAAAGCAACAACATTTAAATTAACAAAATCCCACAATAACACCAAAAACTCTACCAAAAACAAGAACAAGATGAATCAACACAGCATCAGGCTATGTAGGCTGTTCGTATTTTCAAATCAGTTTTGTTAAAGGATATCTAGACCATCATTTCAATGAGCAACACTTGTTGGCAAAGCAAAGCATAATAATGCACTCATTGCTCCACTCAATAGCCGCGTCTTATGCATAATTCAATAACTGTCTCTCGCATCTGTCAACATCATTCCGCATATTCCACGTTACCTACTAGCAGTCAGGCACAGCAGATCACTCACATAGCGAAGGTCTAAGGATTAAAACCGATCACGTACCAGGCTACGCCAATACCACAGACAAACGCACATTGAAGCTCAAATTGCTAAGCACAGGCCAACGCCAATACCCTCACTTGGGGCCTGTACTTTTACAGATTTTTTGCACCACGCAAGTGCTGTACAGCAGACTAGGAGGAAAGCTTGCGTAAAAAAGAAACACAAGCTTCATTTTTTATTGATATTTGCAAACTGGTTGGGAATTTTGATAAAACTGCAATATACAATTTAACATGCTTGAACAACGCTGGGTGCGTTTCCTAAAAATAATGTTGTCTGGGTGCGCTATGCAAAGCAGTAACAAAGACCGATTTGAAGTTTTGTTGACCATTCAATGCAAAAAACTGAAAGATAGTAATATACCTTAACGTAAAATATGTTTCCGTCATATACCACCAAACTTGTTCCAGCGATGGATGACGGCAAGGTGTACATTTGTAGCGGGTTGTCACCCCTTAGAAATTCGTCTTTACTTCCATACTCCTGTAATTTGAATGTTTACAAACAAAAACTTTGTAAACATTTCGTTTGCAACAAGAACATAAAACTGAGGAACAGACAGGAGGGATGCGAAATGGTTACGTGAATACGCATCCTTCTTCCGGCAACGTTCGATGATGCTTGAAAATTCTTAAACCAAACTCAGGTACATCGTAAAATGTTCGCATAAACATTTTATGACAAAACACAACCTGGACAGATTGTTGTGAAGCAGGTACGTAAAATATTCTTTCCGGCTTCAAAATCGGGTCCCGGATCCAGGATCCAGCTTGTGGTTCCATCGATGCTACAGCTGTGTCGTTCGACCCGATGCCCGTCAGCGTTCCCGGACATCCAAACACTGCACATGCGGTCAAATATCATTGCACGACATGAGGCGCAGATATCCCACAGTCAACAAATCTGGATCCGCTAGAGGTAAGCTGATATGAACGGTAAGATATCGTACCAACTTTTGTCTAAATCATGAAAGGAAGAACTATGGCGCATGTGAAAGTCCTGGCTGCAGGCTCCAAACTTTGCAAAAATACCAATTGCATGGAAAAATCAAATACCGTTAACACCAGCGGTAAACCAAAACAAGTTTTTTTTTGAATAATGTGGAATAACCTCCACCTACCTAGAATGACAAAAACTTCAAAGTTGTAGTTCGCAAAACTTGCAAAAACAACTTTTAAGCAAAATCATTAAAGGCCGTGAAACGCATTACATGGTTCGCATTCTGTCCACTAAAAGCTAATCATCCGTGACCAAAATAATCGCCAGCAAGAGAGAGGTTGACTCAGTCAAGCTGTTAGCGCGCAGAAGTGCTTTAATTGCAAGGTGAACGAAAGACGTTCCTCCTCACCAAAAAGAATGGGACGTTTGAAAAAAATGCAAATGGATCTGTCGCAAGCAGCAATTTTGTGACATTATTTATCGCAATAGATAGACGATAACTGTCTGTTTGCGATCCCATTACGTTCCACGCTGCCCGAACAAGTGTCAATATAAAGTTGTCTTGACGAGAGTTCGACCGATCTCCTATTTACATTCAGAGACGGTTCACTAGCTCGTAAATCAGTTGCCACGAAGTAGGACTGAATATAAAGCTTTCGATTGCAAAGCACACAATCGCTCCACCGGCAGCAGCTCATTGCGTTTGCCGACGTGTGCATCACTGGACACTACAACATCTGCGAGTGCAGAGGTGTTTTATAAAGCGTCACATGAAAATTTCAGCAGCAACCTTGGTGGTTTGACGGTGGCTTTGAATGCAATGTGTTGCTACTCACGAAACCGTATGAAACTACACTGGAAACGCACCAGCATGGGGCATACTTGTTTGTGAACGTCTGATCTTAGACAATGCAAAAAAGCACAAGCAAGAAGTGACACGCATGACAACTTACGGTATTTGACGCAGCGAAAAGTGACTTGCAGATATTTGTGCGTTCCTGGACAAGGGTCGGGTTGGAAAATTTCATCGGAAACAACGACCCGACACTGGGTTTGATTGTTACATCTGTTGAAATAACTCATCGTTTCGGTTCGTTCACCTCGCAAGTATAGTGCAGTCTCGAAGTTAAAGACAAAACAAACACAAGTTTTGCATAAGAAATGTGTATTTATTTCTTAGTCACATACAATCATCCTGATGATACGCTTTTTATATTAGCTTTTTGCATCACTGATGGCGACATTAGAAACGAGTTTTTCAAGGTACTTTCGTCCGCGCACAATCTTCCCAATCATTGCAAAACAACCAAGAACATCTTCTTTGTTGATCGAAGAGCTTGCGACGGTAATGTGTATTTATCCTAAGTACGGCCGAGGTACTGTTTAAACAATGCCCGTCATCTTTTTTTTAAATTGACAAATCTAAAGCACGCAACGGAAAAGCAGATGAACACAATGGCAAAAGTAAACAAAGGCTTTTCATCACATTCAACACTGCGTGCGGTTGCTTGGTCGCATAGCAAACTCTCTTCGACGCCCACGTGAACCCGACCGAGCTCCACTCTACGATCACCACTATGTTGTCAAACTTCAGTTAAATGCGAACAGACAGGTCGTACAAAGCAACTCAGACGAACTAAGCCCAACCAGCAAGGCAAGCACGTGCGTTTCACGAAGCTTTTCTGCAGCTGACAGCAAAACAAGGAATTCAGACGGCAGCTTCATGCGCAACCATCAGCCTGCCATCGGCAGTCTACATCGTCTGTGACCGAGACCTTAACTTAAATCATGAAGTATCTTCGGGCAAGCAAGCACAGTTCGTAGCTTCCAAGACGGTTTTGCGATAATTACACGCTTCTGCGGAAAAACGCAGTGAGTGCAAATGGAGAATAATCGGAAGCTCGGCAAATGAAATACATCAGGTAATGGACCCGACAAGACAGTGAAAAGAGCGTGCGTCAACACTCCATGGCAGCTAACTATGCGCACCTCCACACCGCAACTATAATTCCCAGTGCAATTTGTACAGCTTTCACGTGAGGCCATGCACAGCAACATATTTATGCAGCTAATCGTGCTACACGAGATATAGTCGTGGCTCGCGTCTTTCAACAACTTTCTGCATCAAGGATTTCGTTATTTAAGCTTCAAAAGCCTTGTTCTGAGTAAATTCGTCCGAGTGCCCCCACAGTCATTTCAGGATTGAGATAAAGCGGCTCACTGATGATGTGCGAACGACATCTTGTCAAGTGAAAACTCCGGTTTCGAGACTGTTGCGTCGGGTGTTTTCACCATGAGATTGCGTGTACGTTTACTCACTTTCGGCGCGTAGGGGCACTTATTGCCTAAACACCGCGATTTTATCATTTCAAGCAAGCATGGGAAG
>Ga0210059_1004196_pt1 | contig 23216 bp, 18 predicted proteins | sample Ectturendosymbi2_FD_188042 | JGI IMG/M metagenome (GOLD analysis project Ga0210059, IMG submission 188042) | Ecteinascidia turbinata endosymbiont from Florida, USA - Sample 2 (SPAdes) (version 2) | ecosystem: Host-associated > Tunicates > Ascidians > Unclassified | place: Key West, Florida...
AGCCAAGATTTTCCGCTCTTCCACCTCTAATTGAGTTCGGGCACTGTCGTACTTGGCTGGGGTTGTAAAACTTCTAGCTTGCAAACCAATGAGACGCAGCTAATCCGTCATATAGCTCTTTTTCATGCAATCAAAGAGAATAGAACTAAACTGAAATAGTTTTGTATTTTTTTTAATTACACTTTTACATTTTGCGCAACACTTGAAAAAAATTGCAGTAAAAAGTTGCACGCAAAAATCGAAAATGTTGCAAAAAGTTGCAATATAACAACCCTGGAAACAGCTCAAAACATTGAACTGCATGTATTTTGAGTATTTAGGAAGCTGTTGGAAGCTGTAAAAAAAAGTTGCAAAAGTTGCAAAAACTTGCCCTACTTATAAGTATACGTATATACTTTACTGATTGCATCGGATTGTCCATTACCAATACCTTAGTATTTAGCAAAATATTTGCTTTTTTTATGTAAAATTCATCGTGAAAGGACTTTCTGAAAGTATTGCAAAAAATTGAATGTGGGCTTCTTCACAGGGTTACTGCTGGACAAATACACTAGCAAAGGTCAACTTTCTGGAATGAATATTGCAAATAGTGCTTTTCTTGGGGTCTTTCTGCTAAATGCCTTCATTTCCAGTCAACAGTTACTGTATATGAGATGCCTTCAAAGACATATGAAGCAAAAGACTGTCAGAAATATCCTAAAAATAAGTGTTTGAAGCCATATTCAGCTGCAATGTATATATTGGATAATTTAAGCATTTTAGGAAAGGTTTAAAAGTCGAAAATACGCGAAGAAGTTTTTGGTAAAAACTGCAAAATCTTTACGTTTTTATTCAGCTTTACGTCATGCTTCCTTGTGTAATTATGACCGGGAAATTAGAAGAGTAACCCAATTGTTGAAAATTCATTTCAGTAAAGCAGCAGAACGTATCCAACTGGTCGGTATTTGTTTTTCTGCGCAAGGTGGATCAGATGACAACAGACGTTTTCACCGGCTTTTGGTTGGAAATAAACAAACCACGCTTTTGAAATACGAAGACCGTTACATCACGACTTGAGCTGTGCGCAGGTTAGCGACGAGGGGAAGCGTGTTGACCATCGTCACGGTTCGGGCGCTGGTTGAAGGCATCAGCGCAAAACGTCAGCGTTGGCGGTTGTTTCGCATGCTGCGTGTGGCAAACGACGGTTTTGTTCAGTCGTTGTGACGTACAGTAACGGGCGTGATGTCAATGTACGGAGCGCCATATCAGTGTGGAGCGTCTACAACTCGAAAGACTAAATCAATGCACGTTCAACTTAAAAAGGGTGGCCAGCCACAGATTACCGAACAGTTTCACTAAACATAGGATCCGTACAGGGCAGAGGTTCAGAAATACGCGAGCGCTAATTCATCCCAGTGCGGTTAGGTATTTTTTAGACGTCCACTGCTTGCAAGAATGGCGCTGGAAAGGAAGTGTGGGTGAAATGCATTATGACACAAGCGGTTGCTTCAGTGAACTGGTTACGCCTGATAAGCAAAGCTGCCCTGTGTTCAGCCACGAGCAAAACTTTTAAAAACCCTGGCTGAGTTGTAGAAACGCTCAGCATTTCCATTCGCTAGCACTTTCAGTTAATCCGAGTCAATGTTTATTATGTAAAACCTTTCTTAGCCTTTTTAATAAATGTGGATGAAGACTGCAGAAAAGTCATGCACATGTTGCTGTTGCCACGTTTTTTGTTTCCATGTTCACAGTATAGGCGATAAAAGCGAAAGGTACGTCAAAACAGGAATTTAATGCGATCCAGCAAGGAGTATAGCAATGGCTGTAAGCGGGTTTGAATTGTGATAACGTGACAACCTCAGGCGCAGCAAACAGTCGCTAGTGGATGAGGTTTACTCTGGTCAGTCTTGTCCGGTTGAAATGAGCACAGAGGCGAAAATGGCGAACTGAATTTAATTGCCTCATTTTTTAAATAGAACTTTCAGCCAGCTAGGTTTATTGCACGTAAACTGCTATATGTGAAACTGAGGCGAAATCATAAGTTCTTGCATCAGAGTTTTTCGAAAAAACTTTTCCAAACTTTTTTCACAAGATTGCGGGAAGTGACGTTCTATACTTCATCCTGTTGACATGGAGGTAACAGCAACGAAAGGTGAGTACTGCCGACCCTTTATACGTTTCATCACTGGGAAAGAGTCGATTTTTTCGCACACATTTGAATCTCTTTGCCAATCGTTCGACCTTTCGTACAGAAACCATAAGTATTTTTAGCATCTGATTCAAAATGCCGCATTACATCCTTGTTCTGAAGCCATTCAGAAAATTGCATCTGTCCCAATCACTTTCCTGGTTGCCTGTCTGTGATAAATTTTAACACCATTGCGTAGTACCCGAAGATAACATGAGAACTAAGTTGTTTTTTTATGAAACGTTTCGTTCAGCTCAGCCTCGGTAGCTTCCAGTCTGGGCGGCAGCAGGGATCGCGTTTCTATTAACGTTGCCCAGCTATTAGATTCGTTCGTGACTAATTCTTACGTGTTTGTTGACAAACGGCGATAAGACGATTATTGCTGATCGGATTTGATGCAGGTTCAAATCCTGAGACAACACTTAGCCCTGAAATGGCTGGAAATATGGCGCTTGGTTCATTCATTTTTGAACTATAACGACGTAGCCACTTTGTTTTTTTTTTCAAATCAAGATGCAAATAAATGGGAATGTCACGAAGTACATGCATGCAATTTGAATCCAAGCAACCTTAAAGCTTGAGATTACTCCCAAACCAGCACACCGTTCATCCAGAACACCAGTAATGTCAGAAAATCAGGAAAACCGCTTGTTTGGTGAATGAGACCTACCGCGATATTGCAAAAATTTCTTTGAGAGGTTTGTCGAATATTAGAAGCACAGCATGACCACAAAGCCGTCCGAACCGTTGAAGGTCACATGACCTTGCACGAACTCCGCAAGTGCACAGCAGTGCCAATAAATAGCAATGTACAGGTTTTATAAAATAGTTCAGGCGTATGACTCATGAGGCTGAAGCAATAGCATCACAAGCAATTTGCAATGACGTTTCGCATCAGAGATGGAACAAGATAAACTGTCAGTTGTGTGCGTTCAGTCAGAAGTGGGTCGAAGTGAAACATACTGTGTTTATGAAAAGATTTCCGATGCCTTTGTGCAAACAGCTGCACAAGCTTCGTAAAATCCAGGATAAGAAACCATGATAAACAAATTTTACTCATCAAGTCGGGGAAAGTGCCAAATAATTTCAAGCAAATAGGATTTTCAGGCTCGGACTCTGCTGAAGATTCTCCAAACCACTGCTGCTTGGGGGGAATGCCGTATACATCTATGGCACAGCGGTGTGACGTATTTTCTCATCCACTCCATTCATACGATTTCAGTTGGTGCAGTCACTTTTTTCATGGGTACGCAATACACATCACTTACACCGACCTGAATGAAACACTGCCATTTCCATTGTCAATATTTGCTCTTCCTTTGTTACGTTGCGCGGCACGGAGATTCCAGGTCATTGTAATGTCACAATGGAAATCTAACGGTTCATTCCATTGCAGCTGATGCCGTTAGCGTAACAGTACGGTGGCTTACCTTAGGTTGGCACTGCATCTGCTCAAAATGTTTTGACGTGTTTAACGTAACGTGTACTGTAGTTCAAAGTCGATAATTGTAGTAACAGTCGAAACCCACGGTTTGGAAACCATGTGGTCGGTGCGATTTGATTAAATGAGCGATAACTCATGATCACATACCTTTGTGTTGTAAACTTCCTGGTGCAATTAATTAATCTGACGTTCCAAGATGAAGTAAACGCTTGACTGGATGCGGGACTATAAAGGCACAATGACAATGCTGGCGATTGTGCTGAATTTCCTAAATCTCGTTGTTTTCGGTGTCGAGAGAAAAGCGTTTGTTTCATCAAATTTGCAAAATGGATGCCCAGCCCAGTGGTTCCCAACCTGAGGTCAGCGAAGCTATAGCTCACGACGATAATTGTCTACAAGAATTTTTAGTAACGGCTAAGGCAGTGGTTCCGAAACTGGGGGTAAATTACCCCCCGGGGGTAATATGCGATTCTTCGGGGGTAACTCGGAACGAAAACCACAATGTTGTTCTGTATTATGAGCGATCACTGCGAAATATTGAGGGTAATAAGACATAATCGCTACCTTGATTTGGGTAATGGCTCGAAAAAGTTTGGGAACCACTGAGCTAAGGTTTAACACCCTAATACTAAAAGTATTTTAATTCGCTAATTATGCGTCTGATTTCCACATCACTTAAGATTTGCAAGATGCTATGTTGTAACATTTGTGTGCAATACCTTATGTCAATGATTCCCAACTCGCATGAACTCCCAACGCATTAACCCTATGCACAAAATCTATCGACGCACTGCATAAAAATATTCACAGATTGTTACGTAATTTTGCGTGTTTCACTATTGTTGCGTCACTGCACACAATCCTTTGAACCTCGTACAGACTCATTTGCACGTACCGTGTTTATTCGATTGTATGTCACGACCTATAATTTTTTTTCCGAATTTCGTGCTTACATTTTTTTCTTTACCTTATCGAAAGGTCAGTGGTCTTCAACCTTTTTTGTAAAATCGCCCCCCTCCAGGCACTTTGCTTGAAAATCGCCCCCCTTCCTATAACCTTTCTGAAAATAGTCTTTTGTTTTGAAAATAATTCAGAGCTAATGAAATTTAAACGGGCAATCTAGTTAGCACAGAACAAAACGAATGCAAATCCATTTGTAGAATAAATGTTATTAATTTCCAAAAAACATTTCATTCCAACTAATGCCAACATCGCGATGGTGTTCATCTGCAAGCTTTTTCAAAGCAGGTTGCAAGTTGTTCAGTTTGAACGGAGTTTCCCCGATATTGCTCATATCAAGGCGATTGCGGTATTTATTACGCGTGTGCTGTACTTGGCAGAAACCTTGCTCAGGGAAATACGTCGTGGAAAACCCCAGTAATATCAACTTCACTTCCGAAAGTTGAGACGTTCCTGGACAGTGGAATCGCATTCGCTTATGCTACCGGTAGTAAGCTGGCAAAAAGCTATTTCACCCATAACTTTCTGCGCAGTGTAACCTTCTGCGTGATCTCCACAACAGAATGACTTCATAGCAAGCCTCAAACAACAGGTGGCGAAAGGGATTTTTTGGAGTCTTTAGTTTAGACAAGATTGGGTGCTTGGGCTTACTTGCTGGTCTAAGTTACTCCTTTCCTAGCCTACTGTTCTTTTACACTCTGACATAAGCAGGGATGTAGCGCTAACAAAAAAAGGCGTCGGAACGCACCCAAAAAAACTAGCCATTTTGAAACAGCTTCGGAATAATCTTAAAGCAAAACATGAAAAAGGTGTAGGAACGCCGTTCCCACGCGTTCCCGCCCCACTTCACCCCTGGTCATAAGTCAGATAAACACAGTACAACTATATCCACAGACGTCAAAACACTCAGAGTGACTGAAAAACACGATAAGCACGTTTTACAACTTACGGCTAGCTGTGCCTAGTTTTACTAGCCGTTAATTTCTACGTAAATTGTCTTGCAACAGTCATATTTCCATTTTTTTGCAACAGAGCACCTTTCAGTAGGACTACGTTGTTTTACTCAAGGTCCTCACGAAAGCTTATAAAACGCATGATAATGGACTGCCATATTTTTTGCCTGCGAAACAATGCTTTGGCAATGCTTTATCGAAGGCCATGAAGACTTGTTTCAAGGCAATTTAGCCAATAATAACACATGCGGTTGGAGGGGTTTGTGACAGTTCATGACGAACATTAACTGCGCCAAACTTGACGGCAACTTGCAATTTGCTATCGCCGCGAAAGTCGATGCGATGATTTAGTGCAGTAGCAATGTTATGATTGTTGGGCCAATTTTACTAACTTCAAAGAAGCTGAAGTCTTCCTCTGGAACAATTGGAGTTTGACCGACTAGGTATTTTCCGATAGCTATATCAGTCTTGGTTGCTTTCGACCACTATCGGTATAATAAAACTAATTAATGCATAGCATATTTATCGAAGCTACAACAACTGATATTGATATGATCTTGCAAGTTTAGTTGCAAATCTGAAATAGTAATTGGTTTGTTGCGACTTCCGATGTGTGCTGTTTTGCTCATTACTAGAAAATTGCATATTAAGTAGGCTAGGCGTGGGAAGGCAAGAAACGTGGTCGTACAGTACTTACTTAGTTTGTTAAATAACCAAATTCTTTAAAAGGTTGAAGCATACGGAATGAATTTGCTTCTGAGTTAACGTCAACACCAAAGGCTGAATTATTTTGCAGTTTTCAAACGCAGGAAGTTGATAAGTCGAAAATTAAGTTAAAATTGTAAATTTTAAAGTCAAAATTTCAAGTTTTCAGGTCAAAACATCGGTTGCCCTATAATTTTCGTGAGAACCGCAATGCTTGACTCCAAACCCAACCAGTCACAATCTCAGTGGTCTCGGATATTTGGTGCAGTGAAGCGTTGCACAGAATCATGTTACAGTAGTTTGACTGATGCGTGACCAGTCCGATATGTGTTTTATAGCCTTCGTTACGATCTGTAGAGTCAAACGTGCATCAAATGCGTTGATTCCAGAGTAACAAATATTGATTTTTTGGAATCAATTAAACATTTGAGTATGTTTTAACCTGGAGGCAGAAATCGCCCGTCTGGAAACCGAAATCGTCCCCCAAATCTCGTTAATCACAAAATCGCCCACGTTGAAGACCACTGGTCTAGGTAAAGCTCATAAGCGTAGCCAGGGGGCCAATGGAGCCATGTTACACCTAAATTTTTAGCATATCTTGCTGTTTTGTGTTTCGAGAGGCGGTGTCACAAACCAAATATTGTTTTTACTTGAGGTCAAGATATTTGGCCCCTCCCAAAATGTTGGGCTGGCTGCGCCACTGGTAACGCTCAGTCTTTTCTTTTCTACGATTTGTCGACCAAACTCTCTTTTCGCATTATCTTTCTATCCAGTATCACGTGATCACTCCGTCACTGGAGAAATTATGTTGAACAGCAGGCATTGTAGTGATGTAAGCATCATTACCAGGGTTGCCAATTAAACGCGGAGCGTGCTAGTACACGAACGCGAAAGTATCTCAGAGGCTTAGGCGACCGTATGTTTGCGTGCGACTTACTATCAAATGCGGCTAACAATCGAATAAACACGGTACATCGATTGGGTTTGAGCAGGTTTTCCTAAATTCCACGATCTTCGCCGTGATGGTGGATATAAGTTTGCGACGCCCTTGCAATATCAAAACAACACCCCATCTGACTTATGCGAATTCCATACAATGTGCTTTATTACATAAAAACCAAAGCTTTGTTATTTGCAAGTCCAGCAATCGTGACGTCAGCGAGATATTAATGTACTCCGCGGCCCACAAGTGTAAGAAAAGTTTGGAAACCACTGATTCAATCGTTCATGGCACTCCTAGTACGTGAAGGATCGATTTTCATACAGCCTACTCATTTCCAGTGGCGTATCTGTGCAAAATGGCGCCTATGACAAAGCTGAAATCTGAGCCCTTTTTAATTATACACTAGATCAGTGGTTCCCAACCTTTCTAGACTTGCGGCACCCTGCAGAAGAGAATTATATTTTGCGGCACCTAGTGGCGAACCCATACAATTTTGCTTCAAGGTTTGATGACAGTTTGAAAATGTATTTTTAATAGTATATTAAAAAACGTATTAGCTCGCGGCACCCCTGGGTATTGTAAATGGCACCCTAGGCTGCCGCCGCACCCCGGTTGGGAACCACTGCAGTAGATAATAGAGGCACAGTTTTTAAGAAAGATCAACTAATGTTTTGAAACAGAAAATATGTAATTCTTTTTTATTACAACTTTTCAGCATATAAAATATAAATTATCCATAAGGACCATACCAGTCTTCTGTAGTCATTTATGAACATTATAAAGAATATCAAAACAGTCAAGTAACAACGTTATCATACCTTATACATGATACTGGCTGACAAATTGCAAATCTTACAAAAAATCCCACAACGTATCGCAACTGCAAACTATAATTCTTTTTAAATGAAACACATGTACTTTGGATGGTACAGTAAGTGATGTAATGCAATAATACATGTATTACTTGTGTTCGAAAGACATAATTCCATTAAAACATCAACATATTTTCTTGTCTAAACACTATATTTTGTCTTGTCTAAATACCTTTTCTTGTCTAAATGCTGTAACATGCCAATACAAACAACACTTTTCGTGCCTTTATCGAAGGAAATTCGTCTGTGATTTCATCAAAGTCAGCTTTCTGTTTCGCTTCCTTCCATACTTATCTAAGCTGAGGTGAAAGTCACACAATCTGTTCTGACCCCTGACTCATTGAGGTTCGGAGGTATGAAAGAATCAGTTTCTCTCAGCTTGTAGAAGACTGCCATGGTCAGCATTATCTGCAAAGAAATTTAGAAAAACACTTTCAACACCATATTAAAGTATGAATGTCAATAAGCCTTCAGGACGCGATAATTTTAAGTTACACGAAGTAATGCAGTACTAGCATTTTGCAATCTAGAATCTCCTCTTATATAATTGCTTGCCATCTACGTCTGACCTGTACGAAGCTCCTAAATTCTCACACATAGATTTTTGATTTTCACAGTCATGACAGTAACGAAGGCCTTTGAACATCGAACAGAAAGCCAAATTTGAAAAGAAAAAGGTAGCTCCACAATTTATACAAGACTAACAAATCTCCTTGATGAGTTAACATTTTTTGTCCAGCTGGTACGGTAACGATACTAACTGCTGATGTTCCGAGAACTACGGTTCTCTTCCTTAATTCTTGGACAGGGCCAGTGTGTTTAGCTTATTACCGGCACTAGTGGCTATCGAAGAAATTTCCTAAACTCCGAGTGGGCCGTAGCTGTGCAAGCAATTTGTAAATGTGAGAAGCTTAACAGCATTATTTGCGTAAAAGTCAGATTCTCATAGCCCCTGCTCGTTAAAACCAGATTCAGACTAATATCCTCTTACCTGTAACGCAGCAACACGGACTTACGTAGCCTTTCTTATAGCGTGAGAAGAACCAGGTCTGGCAGATGAGGCAAGCGAGCGTTTTTCGTCTATCACAGCGGTTTTCTAAACTTTTCTCTGGCACGCCTCCCTTAAGCAATTGTCCTTTGTGTCAAGCCCCCTGACTTCAAATAAGAAAATTGAACGGAACACTTTTTTCGTGTTCGTTCCATGTTTCCGAACTTTCCGTGTTGTAGAACGCGTAAGAGCTCGCGCCTCCCTTGAAATTAATTGACGTACCCCTGGGGAGGGGCACGCCCGGGTAAGAATCCCAATGTCTGACCGTCGTGTTGTGTCACAATACCACTGTTTGCCATAATACTCTAATTGATGATGCTGGCGCATCTCGCCCTGCATCACATGAGGGCGCTGTGTTGATGTAGTTGCGCTGTTGATGTGGGGGCGCGAGACAGAAGTCACAAACTTTAATTTTTGCCATACACGTTTTGCGCCTCCGTCAATTCGTGACATTCCCAAGTGGCGCCGACGGCGCGTGGCATGCCTGCCATACTCTAGATGCGCCACTGCTCATTTCTCACGCATATTATGTGGACCACCAATAAAGGCAACTCCAAAGGAAGAAGCGACAGAAACAAAATCTTTGACCTCAGAGTGCGCAAACTTTCTAATGTCTTGCTTTTGCGGTTTTGCCTCCAATTGCAAAAACCTTTGCTCAGTATCTCATTCACCAGATGGACATTTAACACAATACGTTTAATACAAAAGACCCTTTCCGGGCAATCTGAAACATAAATAATGAAGTATAATTTTAAGGGCTCCATGAATTTATCAAAAGAAGCACAAGCAAGATAAATAAGCCACGCCATCGCAGAAACACAAGCACTGTTTAAAGTAATACATAAATCAGAAATACTTCAAGCGGGAAATATAGGGAAAAAACTCACGAATGCATAATTTCCAGGATTCAAAAGAAACCCACTTTACATCTTCGATGGGCGGCAAATTAAAGGCGTGGAAAATCTAATAAATTGATTTTATCTTTTGCCGATTACTGTTGACATGTTACTGTAAGTCAATCTGGAATTTTCAGTAGATCAGGGGGAGGAATATTTCAGCAAACACTTGTAACGGCTACCTCACCTCACAGATAAATTTTGAAAATTCCTATTTTCATTTTACAACATCCATCAGCCACCGCGCCACAGCAAATCAGCTTCGCTACAAGCAGCATTGCGTCCGCCCGCAGATATTCTGGCGAAATTCGTTTCTGCAGGTGACTGTGGGCCAGCAGGTACGTTTGTATGCTTGTCAAACATAACCCCATCTTTCAGACAAGGCCTGTTTGCGTCAAGGTACGTAAGACAGGACGGTCGTTTGCTGGCAGATTGAAGGTTGTTGAAGCACACGGCATCTAATACATTCGTAAAGCAGAAAGCTATTAACGTTCAACAAACATATATAAAAAGCTTCAAACTTCTTAACTTGTAAACTCAAGCTTGTTAAATAAACCAGTTAGCTTGTGAAGTCAAAGAAATAGTCTGATACTTTAAGGAATTTAAGAAATTAAAACAATTATCATGCAAGACGTTTTGCTAAAATATCTGTTTTGTTCACGTTTAAACTGAAACTACAGATCTACCACAAGTGACCTTGGCAGCGTCCATAGACACAAGATACACTTTTGATAGATGTCTGATAAGGTTAACTTTCCACCAAGTTGTTCACAATGGTTGGTTGTTTGTAACCGCATATATTAAGATATCCTTTGAAAACGTCTTTCTTTTCCGTTTTTCGAACTTTGGAAGTTTTGAGGAAAAATCCTCCCGTCACTTGGAAGTAACAAAGATGAGCGGAACAACCGCAAACAACAGTTCACGTGATACTTTAAGTGAAAACTAAAAAATCCATTTTCTTTCCAGTGTTTGAACAACTCTTCTTAACTGCCCTGTTATTTTGAAATTCTCCTAGGAGCAAAAAGTTTAAATAACGTTTTTTTGAAAACTCAGGCAGTTACAGTTGTGCAAAATGAACGGAATCTAAACAACGGTTTTACTCTTACTTGACAGGCTACTCTTACTTGATGAGTTAATATGGATCGTGAATCTCTCGTAAACACGAAAATAAACTTAACGTAAGATAATACATAAAAGTAAAGTTCAGCGGAAAAATGTAGAATGGCCTGTGCTCAAAATGATGTTTGTGGAAGTCTGTTCTACATCACCAAAGCATATATTCCCCAAAAGACTGTTTTTGCTCATGTCGTCAACACATCCGCCATTAGCGCTGCATGTCTCGAGGCCAAAGTCACCAAACCTTGGATTTTACGATGCTGGCTTGGTATAAATCTTGGGTTTAAAAAACGGTTTTCAACTTCCTTTCCATTGCATAAAGCTTTGCGTTTAATGTGGTCTAATCAAGTATTTCGCAAATCACGTTGTCGGATTGCAATCATAAAGTGAATGAAGGAAAGGAAATGGTTCTTTGTATCCTTGTTTAGAACAAATCCATAAAATTGTTATTGCCAACGCGGTTTAGCACAATTGCGACCTCACCCGGCGCATACGATATCATTGAATTAAAAGGGAACATCGTTTTGCACAAATGCTACTGGAATATAATGTTCAGCGCCTGAAAAAGTTGTTCAGGGTACGAAGCCATGATGAGGCTAACAAGTTTAAACCCTGTTTCCAAGATATTCGATTCAAAACTCCGTTCTTAAAAATCGAACGTTCACAGCAACAGCTTTCTCGGAGTGATTTATGTAGAAAAAGTTGCTTCCAGGATTGAGGAGAAACAACGAAGCCAGTACAGGGTCAACTGACAAGCCACCCGGCCAGAAATGATTTGCCAAGCCCCTGTACTTGAGCTGTACCATGCCACGCCTAGCAACGTAGTTGAAAGGTCAACTCATCGTTGCTGGGCAATCCAGGCCTGAGACTACGACCCACAAGAAAGTGCCGCTGCGGTCGTAAATCCAAACTTTCGTCAAAATCATTGGTACTTCAAGCAAAGGCCAGGGTGGTCATCCCGCCACCTTATGAGAAAAGGTTTTGACCTTTAGCACTCCAGGCGACGAGCTCATAATTAGGGACAGAGTTGCGTTTGATGTCGCCGCGTGTTAAAACAATACGAAATTCTCGAAAACTTTGCAAAACCAAAACTAACTGAGATCAAACTATTACTTTTACGTAGCTTTTGCACTAGAGAAGTTTCTTTTTTTATTTAGGACATTATTATTGGTTACTGCAAGAACTATTGTTTTGAATTACGGTAAACCTCTCCGCTTCTTGTGTGAAAGACTTAGAGAATGCAGCCGTGGATGGATGGTAGGGGTCGAAAAGGGAGATCACGTTGCTAAGCGTGATAACCTCTTGCCGTAAGCAACAGTTGCGTTTCTGGTAGTTTATTTGTGTCATGAATTCATTTTAAACTTCGAGAATATTCAGGAAACTACGTAGAGTGGGGAATCGAATCTATGATGAAAGATGACGACAACATCCTGAGGCAGATGACGCATCGATGGGACTTTTCGATCGTTTCTACGATCCTGTACATTGTCTTGGTATTTGGAGGAAGAAAATGCATGGAAAACAGAAAAAAGTGAGTTGCATAGTCTTGTTCGATTTGTGGCTAAATTGTTTTGGAAAAACAACTTCAAAAAAGAACGTTCCACTAACAATTTTTGACAGAGAACGTGACTCCTGGAAATTTGCTACAAAAGGTGGCGATTGGGGATTTATGAACAAGGTCAAAGGCGTCACTTGTACTTTATTAAACTTGCAGTTCCTCCGCGTCTTCATATATCGATGATGCAGTCTAAATATGGTTTGGTAAAAATCCTCCCTCTAAAATTCTGTTCGCCTGGTCATTCAGTTGAATGATTTCTTACTACACAGACTGAAAGGTAACATCGTAATAAATTTTCAACTCTGCTTTACTAGAAAGCGAAGAAATAGGTTGCATCGTAAAAAAGCGGAATTGTTAATATTTTGAACAAGGGACCGAAACAAGAGCAGCCATTCCCGAGAACGGTTTAACCCTCCCCAAAGACGCACGACCTCCAAACCTTTCCCGATACCCTGAATAACTTTGATTGTGATAGAAATACAATCTTGCTGGGTTGTTTTTTTGCAAATCTGGATTGCAAACGAAAATAGTTTATTTTTTACTTCTCGTACAATATGGTGGGAAGAGAATTTGACCCCCCGCAACAACCCTGTTACCAACAAGTGACGTTGACCTTAACTTTTTGTGTATACCCACAAAATATTATCCAAATTTTATCTAAGATGGAAGCTTGACAGCAAATTTTGTTTTAACCAAGGGGTAACCGTAAACAGCAGTCGTAGTTTCGTGGTGAATGTAAAGCAATGCGTGGGCTACAACTTATTTATCAAGCAAGAAACAGTACATATCCGCCAAACACAGTAAATCTTTCACAGCCAGTCTTAGTCAGGGCCTACGAGAGGGGGATACCATAGGTACATCGTACCCGGGGCCCAGAGGTTCTGGGGCCAGTTAATCTATTTCTAAATCTTGGCCAGTTAATCTATTTCTAAAAGTCACAGTTAATCTATTTCTAAATCTTGGCATGGTAGTAGCTGTTTTATCTATATTCTACAGTAACTACCATATTTATATTTATTTTATTTTATTTAACGGCAAACGACGGCAGGCCAGAGCCTGGAGTGCCATCTGCCGGGACCAGTTGCGACAACATGATAGTAAAAAGTCAACATATGGAGGCGAAAGAAGATACATTAATAAAACAATAATAAATAAAGACGCAAAAAAAGAAAACAAATGATAACAGAGCATTAACAAAGAATGTTGAGCCCTCAGCGCAAGAAAGACGAGTTGTTACAAATACGTCAAAGCTGTTGCAAGAAAGTCACAAGCTGCGTCGTATAATTGCAAGATGGAAGGGCGATTCAGTTCAGCGTGGCCAAATAAGAGTATACGCTTCCATGCGGCTTGACTGAGTCTATTTAGTTGAGATAATGAGAACACCTGTTCTTTCAAAATAATATTTCTAAGAGAATTTAACATAACCTGACGTGGAGCTCTGGTTAGGCCGCATTCCAGCAAAATGTGAGTCTCTGTCTGGGAAAGGCCACTTGAACACAAACGATAGTGTTTATAGTCCAGGTTCAACGGAGTGTGGCTTGAAGCAAACATAACCAGGGCGTGGCTCGCGGTTCACGCCACAGCGATGCAGCACTTGATGTGGCTTTTCACAGATTAAAACAGTTACTTTGGATCAAAACAAATTTAGTCCCAGAGATTGAACAGATGTAGGTAGAGAATTCCATAGTCTTGAAGCTTTTACAAAAATGAACGATGGAACAATGCAGTTCGACATGACGGCAGTTGAACGTTCATAACATGACGCAGAGAGTGATTACTCAGGTCACAAAAGAGTTTAGGGGTTAGAGTGGCTAAAAATGTAGGGCCTAGTCCATGAAGAATTTTGTGGAAAGCAAATAAAATGTGGCAGTTTCGACGAAGGTGCAGAGGTAACATCGAGAGTTCATTCAGGATTTTCAAGCGCGAAGTGATTTGCATACAACCTAGGATAAGTTCAGCAACCGTTGTTTGTACGTTTTCCAGGCGACAACTGTCACGTGCTATAGAAACAAGCTATATAAGTTTAAACGAGAAACCTAGAAGCTAGGGGACCCGGTATCGGTCGTCGTACCCCCAGGTAAAATATCTCTCAAAGGCCGTGGTCTTAGTCATAGAGTTCCTCACAGATCAACACTAGACCCTATATTATTTTTAACACGCCGTATATCCATCACTTCTCATCCGCATCAAACTTTAAATAATGCATCTTTACTGACGACACAATGCTACTTCTGTATCATAAGCGTTTGATTTTGAAAGTTTGGTTAATGTAGCACTAAAGAAAATTGAAACTTGGATGCAAATTAATAAATTGTGGCTTAATCTCTCGGATTTTCATCGACTTTGATCTTAAGGGGAACAATCATGTACATTTACAAACTTCAGCCTTTTCTTGATTTTATACTCCTTCGATCAGTGTACATTTCTATCGTCTCTAGTCCTTGCGGTCTGGGACACTTGAATGGGGAATATGCAACAGAACAACTTTGGATTGCTTAGTTTTAAGGTAAACAATACAGCACTACGATACCTTGCAAAAATAATGGAAATCAGCATATACTGTACAAAAAATAATCGTTCAGCCAAATTATCGAAATTCATTGTATTTACAGTTAGGAATTTGGTAAATACATGCTTAAAAAATTTGATAAACAACTTCCATTACATATTGTACAGGAATACGTACTATTATCCAAACCACAATATGAATACCCGTCTGAAACAGAAAAACGTGTTACGAATGTCATTATGTTAAATGACGTCCGAACGTTGACACTGCCAAAGAAGCCAAATTATGGAACCACGTTGAGAATCACTGGTGTACTTCATTTCAGTGATAGAAAGTACTGCTCTCGGTCTGGCTACCTTGTTGGTCCTGCGGTTGTTCAGCCTGTACCAGTACATTCTCTAATGACAATCGTTACCGAATATAACGATGTTTCGGGAACACCGGATTGCCAGGGTAGTAATGGCTGAATAGAATTAAAGAGAGGTGCATTCATACGTTGTGATGGTGAGGATTCTCTGTTGTGTCTCTGAAAGTTTTGCTACAAAGGCTATTCAGGTTATAACTTACGAAAACAACTTATACGTGCTTATTATCTCAACTGTTGGATTTACACTTCTGTTTGTCCATAAATTATCGCGCATCATAAGGCTGGAAATGTTGAAAAAGTGATTAAGAAGCATTTTTGACAGGTATAATCTTCGTCGTCCTTTGATGCTGTGGTCAACATTGTTGGCTGCATTTAGCATCATTGGCACAGTGAGGACCTGGGCCTTGGGCTGGGAAATGTACCATGATGGAGGAGTTAAAGGCCTGGTCTGCGATTCCAATTTCTACAGAGCTCCCATCACGCACTTCTGGTCAATATTGTTCCTCTACAGCAAATTCGTTGAGTACGGTGAGTTGAAGTTTACGGAAAGCAGCTTGCGAAAAATACTGCACGCCGAACACAAAGCACTCTTCTGCAATTACCATAGCAACATACTTTTGTTTTGAAGCAACGGCCAAGAGGTTTTGCTCGAAAAGTGGCTGAAAACTTGAAGCTGCCAATCTTGAATGAATGGGTAGATTTGAAACGGGAGAACCATATGCGTTCGATCAATGACAAAACAAACGTAAAAGGGGAAATTGAAACATGTAATGTCCAGACAAAACGAACCATGCACACGTGACCAGAAGGAAATGTGTAGCTTCTTGCAGGGCGAGATCATGTATAACTATAGAAATTAGTCGTATTCATGCAAATTAATGTGTTCCAGTTGCTCCCTGAAAATATTTGTTTGTGACCCACGTAAAATTGTATCCTTTTTCAATATATCGCAGATCAGTCCAGTCGCCACAGCAGGTCTTTTGGGGTCTTAGACACGCAAACATAGATCAAAGCCTCCCAAATTGAATTATGAAGCACTATAAATCGATGGGGTTTTCATCAAATTTCAGAATGTCAAGCCCCCCTGAACAAACCTAAAGCCCCTTTATTGAAAACTTTTTGGCGACGGTTCTGCCGCAGATGTGCTTTTCATTTTCTACAGATCCTCTATCAGCAGATTGAGGCCCACTCGGCGTTTGCGCCATTGGTGAATGTTAAAGCCAAGTAAAATATTGCCGTCGCGCGTCTAACGAGAATGTCTGTCATGATTGAATAAAAACCCAACATATTGTGAACAAATGACAAAAGCAAATCTCCGGTTGTGTTTGCTCTGCGAACCAATAAGAACATTGATGAAAAGTTACTCTGCAGACAACTGTAACTGTGTTAACAACAGGCGAAATGCGTTGAAACTGTTTCGTGAGAGATTTTCGTGTAAAATTATACATAAAGTAGTGCGTTTTGATTTACAGGAGACACTTGCTTTATTATTCTCCGGAAGCAGACGTTGATTTTCTTGCACTGGTATCATCATGTCACGGTCGCCTTGTTTTGTTGGTTGACCTTCAGAGGAGAATACGCAGGTGAGCGGTGAACCACATGTCGAACAAAAAGTAAACCTAAGAACTTTGTGTCAGTTCACTTTACACACAAATGTTCACATGCATAAAAATACAAAATAACCTACGGGTGGCTGCAGCAAAACTTTTCTTTAAAATTATTTTATCATTAGCCAGAAAACCACCAATATCCGTTGGATTTATACCTAACATAACTGCTTTGCAGCAATTTGTAAGCACGGAAGTGAAATAAACAAATTCCAGCAAAGTCAAGGAGTAAAACTACCCTCCGGGCTTGTTCAACTTTTTATATCGTTTCATTTCCGCTTCCGTCCGAACGACCCCGAATTCACCCCCCCGCATTCAAAATCTTCCTTTCCGAAAAAATATTCTCTTCACAATTTCGTTCTCCAGAAAACCTTCGTCAGACAGTTGCAATTCATTGATCAACTAAACTTTAAATGAGTTTCAAACGCTTTCGGCGCATTTCCTCCGCCGGTACGGATTAGTTTCTTACTCCCCAGCAATGTATAAGGGAGAGACAAAGAGACGCCATGGTTCCAGGTTCTTGCGTGGAGTTTGAAAACCGAAAATGATGAAGTATTTTCAACAAAAAAGGCATCTTTTAATGTTGCTGTGTTGCAAGCATTCGACTCACATTTTGGTGGAAACGTTTATGATGATCGCTTGCAAACTGCTCTGCAACGATAAGGGCGATGAAAAAACAGATTGTTATCTTTACAAACTGCGTGAACACAAGCGAATTGCAGCATGTTACAACTACAACATCAATATTTTTGACTATTACGCAATTTCGTTTTCAGAAGCATATAGCGTCAGTGGTCGTCGATTATGTTCAGTATAAATTTTAGGTTAGAACTTGACTGCTTTGTGTATGAGTGTAGTAGGTGAAGAAAAATTTTGATCGCATAATTAGATCGTGGTTTGGAAAAGCGTAAGAAAGTTTTGCTTTTTTGCCGAATTTGGCGACTGTGAAGTATTGCAACTCATTTTGTTGCAGGCGGTTACATCTTCATGATGTTAAACTACGGCGTCCATTCCCTCATGTACACCTACTATGCGCTGAAAGCTGCTGAGGTGAAAGTACCCAGGAGTATATCAAAAGTCATCACAACGCTACAAGTGAGTTTGTGTTGCAAGCATGAAAGCTAAACTTCATGGTAGTACTTTTTCCACAAAGTCACATCCAATTCTGACGTGTACACCTAAATTGACTTTGAAAAAGAGTTTATGTCTAATTGCTGCCTCAGTTTGGGAAGCGCATCATCAGGTTTTGATTGAGAGGGTTTCGGGGGGAACAGTCAGTGAAAAGTTGAAAACAACGTATCAGCCATTTGCAGTGATGGTATATCAGTGGTTACAAAACACAAGTTTTGTGTGTTGTGTGTGCAAGAGTTGTGTACCTTGAATGTATATCAGTGGTTGCAAATTATAATCTACATGCAGCTAACTGTGTTTACATGGCCATTACACTGGAACAGAACGAAAGAAAATTTGCCAAGTGATAGAAGAAAACAATATCGAAAAACCAATAAAACTCAATTATGATCACATGGAATGTTTCAAAAACCTGGTATTTGTGTTTCGCTGTATAAAAAAATGAAATATTTTTTATTTAATTTGTGAATTTTGCATTTTTTGTTTGCATTATTGCCTGATTTTTGACTCCTACAATTCCTGTGCTTAATACTTGAAATATCTGGGTATATTTAAAGTTGTGCACGTGCAATTCCGCTCAGTGTTCCGCGTCTTCTCTAGCGTGATCCAGCGCCGTGGTGGCCGCCACGCCGAGACCCCTATTTGCAAATGTTTTTGACTCCCTTCAGTGTTCGGTTGGTGCCCCCTACTGATATTGGCTGATAAGTTGTTTTCAACTTTTCGTTGACTGTTCCCCCTTAAACCCTCTTAATCAGTTTTTTTAAGGCGTTTTAGGGACCCGATTCGGGTCCCTGAAATCAGAGAAAATTATCATCAGGTCCCTAAAATTAGAGAAAATCGGGTCCCTACAGTTCCATACTGGGTACCTCGCATTTTCCTTTAAAAAACCTGCTCTTAATAAACTTGACGATGCGCTTCTCCATCAGCAATACTGGTAGAATCTAAGTGCATGCTTCTGCTTTACTGCCGAAGGTTGAACATCCAATGAAATGCGTTTACGCTTGATCTCCTGTCATGTGTGAAAACATCAACCACAGAAAGATAAAATCAAGATGGCTTATGCTGGTCAAGCGCGTTATCATGCTTGTTGAAGACTCGATGTTTGACAAAGACTTGAAACCCGATCCGGATGTTTCCCACTTGTCGCCACAAGGTGCCGCTGCCAGTCGTTCAATTATTTTGCTCTTCTTTCAGATTATTCAAATGTTTCTGGGCTGCGCCACCGTAGCTGGAGTGTGGGCTTGGAATTCCGAAGAAAAGTGCAAAGCAGCATCGGAATACGTCATCGCTGGTGGCGTCATGTACGCGTCATACCTCATCTTGTTCATCCAGTTTTTCTTTGGCGCTTACCTAAGCTCGGGAATTAAGAAGGTATGAAAGAAATGATTGCATTTAGAGCACTCTGTGTAGCGGACTCCGAAAAAAGTTTATCATCGATAAAGGTCGGACCATGCTGCAGGTGAAACCTCAACAGTGATTGAAATATAGTTTGCAAATCTCGGCTTGTGAAACATGATCCTTTGGAAGGAAAATCTATTAGTCAAAATTTAAGCTTTATGGAACAGTTTTGAAGTTGATGAAAGATTCGTGTTTTCCAAATCTGACGTATGACAAACAGTTGAAAAAGTACATGTCGAATTGAAAAAGACGTAATAATAACGAAACAGTCTAAAAGATAAAAAAATCACTACTGTTATCATCAAGTTTGTTGATAATGCGACCTAGCAGTGGACAATAACAACTCGCTGAAACGACGCAGAAGAAGATCACGTTTGTCATTAAATAACAATCCATTTTTGAAGTGTGTCAATTTGTTCGGTTTCTGCAGAAAACAAAGGTAAAAGGAGAAGCTTCGTTGAAGTCGGAAAACGAAGAAACGTCATCCACGGTGACGTCAGACGTGCGTAGTAATTACGCGGTGAGATTGAGGAAAAGACGTTCATGGCAACAGAACGAGAAATCTCGTTAAAACGTTTATGATTTTCAATTTTGCTTCAAAAGCAACTTACCTCAACAACGATGGTTATCACGCAGCGACAACTTGCGGGAGATGTGTTTTGCAAAAGTCAGTTGACTTGGCAATGGTTTCGATCAGAGAGTTTGTTTATTGATGAAATAGTTACATATTGAAGTGAACTGAGCGTTAGACAATTACTTTTTATTGCGTTTATTGAAAATTTAAATGCGTCGTAATTCTCAAATTCTGGTCTGAGCAACTGCAAGATTCGTTTCTTTTGGTATTCACACCAGCTGCTCAAGGAACAAGGAGCGTTGAGTGTTTGTGTACCTGTGGTTTCTGTTTCTCTTCTGGTCTTTTTGGTTTCAGTACGCATCGGATCACAAAAAGATTTTGCTTAAGAAACAACTATTGCTAGTTTTGGAAAACAGATCAAACACGTGCTTTGATGCCGAAAAAAATTCATCCGCCAAATATCAGACATTTTGAAAATTCCACCGACGGCAAAATGTTCCAAGTTGTGGTGCTAATTTACCTACAAGTAGTGGCCATTTTAGCAAATAACAATGAAACAAAGGTTTCGGAAAGCACACTCGTATTCTCTACAAAACAAGCAAAGAATTCTATCAGCGCAGCACAAAAAGCGTAACTTCTCTCTCGGTTAGCCGTGCACTTGACAAACAAAAACACTACTGTAATTTTAACGTGCCCACTCGATCTCCAACTGCAAAACAGTACAATGAAGCAGATACGAACCAAACGATGCAGGTTCGACAGCTCAAATGTTCGGTCTTATGTTTCATCAGAAAAAACTCATTGGTTCGAATGAATGACAGAATTTGGGCGATTCGCTTAGAGCTGAAGTCAGTAAACCTTAATAGTGTAGCATAAAGCTTAAACATTTGAGCTGTGTTTCTTCGTTTCGTTCCAATCTTATTTTAAGCGCACTGGGGTAGGAATGTGACAAGGCAGTTGTCTTCTGGTCCGTAACCCAATGGTCAATTTACTGCAGGTAAAATACTACTTCTGTAGATAACCCCCTAAGTTCGGCATTACCTCAATGCTTTCACTAGAGGCCATGTGATACTTTTAACCATTTGTATTTTAATGCAGTTCAAGGCGAGGGTTTTCATTTAAACAATTAATCGGTTTCGAACCACAAACCAGTATGCAAGGAATTTAAACACGATTTCAACAGGGAGACAGCTTGCAAAAGTTACGGGAAATTCGGACAGCATTTCGATATGACATTACAAGTCATAAAGCACTTCCGCATCACAACGCTGTTTAACCAGAAATCATCGTAGAAGCTTTTCAAAGTTTCGACGGGAAATTAAGTTACGATCTGCGGGTCGCGAAGATTGAGCCGGCTTGACAGAAGTTTAGTACTGAAACAAGGAATATACAGTATGTATATGTCGAGCGTCACAATTTTATTAACTAGCCAATTAGCGTGAAGATTTCATTAGCCTCCTGTCAATAATGTGACTGATATTTGACACAAGCGGGAAATACCCTGATTTCGTCCGGATGCATTCCTGAAGTCCCGTGAGGTTTGTTCGCTCGCGGTTGTTAAAGGTCACGAAAAGGGGGCGGCCAGGGGCCTGAATCCAGGGCGGCCGAGCCTGTTCTCTGAATGAGCCTCATATCGTAAAACCCAAGTTACAAAGAGCCGCAACATAAAAATCTGAAAACACGAATTTATTTGCAATCTACGCTTTTGTGAAATCACAATTCTTTTGGAACGACTTGCAAAAGTAATACTGCACGGCACGCTAGCTGCCACAGTTTACAATATTTCTACACTTTGCAATAGAAATAAAAAACAAATATAATTTTTCGGAAAGCTCGAAGAGCCGCATGCAAAGGTTCGAAGAGGCGCAGTTTGACCACCTCTGGGTCAGTCGATGTTACGCGGTTTTGACATTTAGTCGGCTCTTCTGAAATCAACTACGCGGGAACAGTGTAATAGCTATGACGCATGTGGACAACAAATAGACGTACGATGAAAGACTGTTATATGATACAATAGTTCAATCGAGTACTCTATATTAATACGAGAACAAATCTGCACAAGATAATTTTCTTTTGTATATAGCTTAGTTGTTCTGAGTTGATGATGGTTTCAATCTTTCGTCTTTTGCAAGGACGATGTGGTCTGGAATACGTGTTCCAAGGTTGCATTGCTTCTTCGTTCCAGTCTGAAGCAACATCACTTAGATCTAAGGTTCATTACTTGGTACAGTTGTTTTGGAAATGCTCCTAACGCATTTGCGTGTTGTTGATGGTGCTCTTCCATCGTCATGGCTTATGTCAATTCCAGAATCTAGAGATGCATGATGTTGGGGTTTAAACCGGGTCCCAACAATGGACAGAACGATAGATTTATAACGCGTTCGCACAATGAAAAATATCTCACCACGACCTGTGATGTAAGATGTAAAGTCATTTGTAGTTACAATTCAAACTACACAAATGAGCGCAGGACAGCAACCAACCCTTGACCTCTGGAAAAAGCGCACATTAACTCGCCGAAAGAGACAGACCGAAGCTTTTCAAGGTTTGTTTCACGCCACCGTCTGCATTTTCTCGAAAATATGACTCCCAAGACGAAACCCCATTGCCTTCAATGAAGTTAAAGTAGTGCAATATTTGGAGTTATTTCGTTGCATTTTCAGCTGGCCGTCGCACGTATAGAGCCGGCCTACGGTATATTCGTACTTTGATTTCGGCCTAAAAAACAGCAATTTTCGGTTGCCTTACCAACGCCCTAGCTCCTCCGCCGATTGCGCTAGAGAGCTGTTCAACGGCTCAAACGGATCGGCCAGTCTTGTAGATTGCACTCGAAAAAAATGTTTTGCCTGGGGGGTGCGGGTTTTCTGTGAGTGACGTCATAAGTGGAGGTCTTTTAGGCCACCTTGGCCCACTTTGCCTGGCCCTGGGTGCCAACCGTTAGGTGGTAGTATTTCGCTGAAGTTTTTAC
>Ga0210059_1004197_pt1 | contig 23215 bp, 11 predicted proteins | sample Ectturendosymbi2_FD_188042 | JGI IMG/M metagenome (GOLD analysis project Ga0210059, IMG submission 188042) | Ecteinascidia turbinata endosymbiont from Florida, USA - Sample 2 (SPAdes) (version 2) | ecosystem: Host-associated > Tunicates > Ascidians > Unclassified | place: Key West, Florida...
ATTTATCCTAAAATCCTATCTTTATCTAACTATGAGGAAGAGTGACTTCTCTTGACTTACTCTCTAAGTACCTGCTTGTCATGGAACTTCGTTTTGGCAAGATTTTGTACTCTAACTTGGTAATAAACATTCTGATGCGGGCCATATCAAATGTTCACGCGGGCTGCATTTGGCCTGTGGATCGCAGGTTCCCCATTCCTGTTTTAGGCCGTGTCCATATGACAAAGACCAGCATGCACTATCCAAGTGTATAATCCTTGTCACTTGACCAATTCTACCAATTGGGTTCGCCTAATGGCAAAATAACTCTAGCAGTGCTTTTGCCTCTGATGTCAAAATAAATACTGCCTTATTAAATTTTGGAAATGCCAAAAGGTTGTGTCTCATTTGCCTCATGAGGTTGTGTCTATTTTGCCTAATGAGGCAAAATAAAATACATGGTTTTACATGAGCGGATTAGGACTGGATCGGACTGATGATTTTCAAAAATTTTGCAGATCAGGACTGGATTGGATTCAACTTTTGCGGATCAGGATTGGACTCGGACTGAACAATTTCACAGTCCGCTCATCTCTGGTGGTTACAATAATGAAAGAAAAAGAAAAAACTGTACCTAATTAATGTACAATTTTTCACTGACAAAAAGCTCGCAACAACGCAGGACCGCTAGACACTACAAAACTCCGATGAAAAGCAATATTGTCAGTATGAGATCCTATGTTTGGTTGTTTTTAACTACATTTCCCGCAAACAGAGATTGCTTGTTGAAGCTCTATTGGTTATGGGGTCTCCAAACTTTTGTAACATAAGCTGGTAACACAACAGTCCGAGGGTCAGGCATCTTACGTAATGTGGTTGTTTTGGGATATGTTAAATTTTGCCAAATAAAAAAATTCTTCGTAAATACATTATTTTTTCATTATCGACAAAATCTTTTCGCGGGCCGGATTTGGGCCACGGGCCGTAGTTAGTTGGAGACCCCTGCTCTATGTGTTAGTTAAATCAGCTAGAACAGTTTATAATGAGCTTTATTTGGAAAAGCGTGTCTACATTGGGCTTACTTCCTATGGTTATCTGCGGGTGTTGCGAAAATAACTTTGCTGTGCAAAACTTGTCTTCATGCTGATTACCATCAACCTAGAGCATAGAGCAGTGTTTCCCAACTTTTTTTAGGCTTGCGGCACCCTACAGAAGACAAATATAACTTGCGGCACCCAGCGGAGAGCTCACAGCAATTCGCTTTAAGGTTTGATGACATTTTGAAATTTTATTTTTTAATGATGTTTTGAAAAACGCATTGCTTGCGGCAACCCTGAATATCGTAAATGGTACCTTGGGGTACCTCGGCATCCCGATTGGGAAACACTGGCATGGAAGATCAAAATACTATATCTTGTATTGCGTGGAAAATGATAACTTACAAACGGTATAATCAAGCCCTGTGTCCACTGAATGGATTGTGTTTGTTTGGTTCATAAAATATGTGGTTACTAGAGCAACGGTCTACGTCACAATACAACCAAAACTCAAAATTTTTCTGCCTTTTTTAAAGCTTATGAAACGTCCACAAACCAAATTTTACGCTCGTACCATGGGGGAAATCCCAAGTTATTAGAACAAAAAAAGTCAAAATTTATCATTAGGTCAAAATTTATTGTTGAGTGAAAGTTTTCTTGCAACACAGCTTTTTCTCTCTTAATCAATATTTTATTGAAACTGCAACAACAGATGTTGATATGGCTTTGCAAGTTTAGTTGCAATTCTGTAATAATCATGGGCTTGTTGCAATTTCTGACGAAACAGTGTTGTTTTACCCACTACTTGACGGTTGAATATTATGTAGGGTAGGGGTGGTAAGGCAAGAAACGTGATTTTACAATACTTGGTTTATTATGCTCAATCCATTCTGCATATAGTGTTTCAACTTCATGATGCTCTCATTTTTGACTCTAGACTCCACTGTAGTTATTAATGTACTTATCAATATATCATCCCCAAAGTTAACAGCCAATTTTTTTTTATTTCGAAGCATAGCGTGCATGAATATGCTTCTGGGTTAACCTCAATAGCGAATGCCGAATTACTTTGGAATTGCAAACGCAGAAAATTTATAGGTCAAAATAAAGTCAAAAATTTTAAATTGTAAAGTAAAAATTATAAGTTATTAGGTCAAAAATTTGGTTGCCCTAGTGGTTACTATTACTATAAAAAAGAAATTTACGTACAGGTAATCAGATCGACAGCTAGACGATATTTACGAGGGCGACAACACGGTCCCGCATGAAAATATATATATCCGAAAAACAAACCAACAAAATACGCTAGAAATCACGGACATTTTAACGATGAGAACTTCTAAACCACACGAAAGAGCTATAAATTCCAAGAAAAGAGCGCAACGTCGTTTGTTCTTTGAAAAAATATGCGAAAGACTTTTATTTCTGCTGAAGATCTAAGGCAATCATAGAACACAAGTCGGCACAACAAAGATAGATCTTTTGGCACAACACATACGAGAGGCACGCTTTCATGTTTTTTACACAAACGGCCAAAGAGGTCACACCTGCGCGGGGCCCCCAAAACTAAGATGGCCTAGGGCCCCGCGCTCTCTAAAACCGCCCCTGACTGCATTCCCTCGAACCGCACCCATTGCACGTTCTTTTTGTGACGGTTGCACCTGGCAACACTTTCACATTCTGGTCAAAGCACCATTTGTTGTGAATGGGAAGGCTGAGCAGCAAGTGCGCAAAGCTTCACACTGTGGCAGCAAGCAACAATAAAGATCCCACGTCTTGCTCATTTTATTTCTGCTTGTTCGCAGCATATGGGTGTTGTTCTTCACACACATCCCTTTCGTGGTGAAGCGCACTTTCACCACAACGCTAACTGAGAAGCTGCAACACTTGCAGCAAGGTTGAGATAGACTTTCTGAAATGACTGAGAGTGAAAGACAAAGGTAAAATGCAAACTGAGAAAAGTTAGATATAAATAACCTGCAATCAAACTTGTTAAAACAACATTTGGCACCATTTTCGAACTTATCGGGCGCCATTTTATAGCATGATGGGTGCCATTTCATAGCAAAAAAGTGTCGTAGAAAAAAACGTGAAATTTCGTGTGACTCGACATTGACTCGAGCTTGCAGTTGCAAACCAATGACTCGAAGTGACTCGACAGTTCCTGTGACTCGACTCTGACTCGACTCGACCAGGTCGTGACTCTGATTCGACTCGAAAAAATTTTAGATGACTCTGACTCAAGGGCTTTGTGACTCTGACTGGACAAAAATGACTCGGACACATCACTGCTGCAATGTCTGAGCACTCAATCACTCAGTCACAAAGTAAAATGCGGCTGTAGTTTTCAAAGAATAAGCACGAATATAAACAATCGGACTGCATGAAAGCACGCAACCACACATTGTTAGACTTTCTGCATCTTTCGAGAAACAAACCATTGCAATGTTTTTTCTAAGTCAGTTGAAAACTCTTTTTCATTTTAAATTTTTACATTTTCTTGAACCAACGTCTATTTTACAAAGTGTTAGTCATAGCCGACATCACGGCTTCAAAATCGCTTCATTGCTATTTGCTCCATAACACAAAACATGCCAAATCAAGCCCGTAGCGAGGTTTTAAACTTCGGAGAGCCAAAACAGTCATAGGGGGCAAGACTTTTGTTTTTATTTTATGTTTGAAACGAATTTTTACGGGCACAACAAATAAGTTTGTAGGGCACAAAAAAAATTTGGACAAGCGCTGCTCTGAATGTTCCCCTTTGGCCAAGGGCCTGAGCCGAAACCAATCCATGTATTCAGTTAAAAAAGAAGCGAATATTAAAACAGTGTTCCAATGATATCGGACTTGTGTCAGTTGAAAACACGAAAGGTTGCAACTGAGTAATAAAAAACATGAAAGTTGTGGACAAAAACTAGCTATAACATTGCATCAAAGGCATAGATGTAGGAGCAGGCAAATGTTTGGGGGTGCAAAGGATTTTTGCCCGAATTTTCCCGAATTTCCCGAAAAATTTTTGGGCCACTTTTTGTGCGAATATTTTCTCATGATACTGTATGTCGGATGACCTCCAACAAAAAAAGGCTTCCATGTGATTTAGGGTACCATTTTCTTCAAATAAAGGCATGTTAGGCACCATTTTGTTCATATCAAAGCAGGTTGGGCATCACGTTTGCCAAGATTTTCACGAATTTTGCCCGATTCTCAAGGATTTTGCCCAGATTTTCACCAATTCAAATCTTTCCAAGGTGTGCTTGCACCCCTGCCTCCTTCACCACTGGTCAAAGGTAGCCATGGATCCGGAGTGCCAAAGTCGACTCCGGCAGGATTTTGCGTTGTTCTTTTGGACCCGGTCTCAAGCGAATTTTCTGAGTTGAGAAATTTCTGATTTCCCGCCATGTGCCCATGCGCAGAGTGATATTCGACAGATCAAATACGCTGAGACAACTGATGATTAGGGCCTATATGGTTTATTATTGAGATAAATGTGTCGGATTAAGGCTTCGGTTAGGTTAGAAAAAAAAGGATAATTGAGGCCCCAGACTAAGTCCAATGTTTTTCAGTGGTCATAGTTATGCCCGTACTGTAGCTTGGTGTGACATCTAACCAATAAGTTTTGATTTACACAACAGACATCAAAACAATAAATGCCAAACGTTAATCCTTTGCTCTCAGCAGCAAAAAAATGACAAACATTAATAGATCAGAAATTTCGCAGGGGTCAGAAATTTCGCTTCACACCGGATCTAGCCCGAAGTATTTTTCAATTTCTGCAGTAACAGGAGTCTCCGTGGTCATTTCTTAGGTAAAAACATGGGTAAATTCGGTTGGATTGACGGTAGCCGGAGGAGTCGAATTATCATATTTAAAAATATCCGCAACCGGACCCGGATTCAAAAATTTTGTAACAGGAGCACAGCTGGAGTCTGAAAAAGTGTCTCTGGCCCCTCTGGCAAGTGGCAGAGATAAGGTTGTCAGACGTCCTTGAGCGCCAAGAATTGTCCTTGAATTTGCTGTCCAAACCTGTTATGTCCTTAGTCCGTGAAAAACACCTTGTTGTCCTTGAATATTTTCCGGCGTTTTTGAAAATTCTTGAATAGTTTTTAAACATCACTTTTGACGTCCGTGTTAATTCAAGCGGTTCGCAAAAAACAGCTGGATCGCACGTGGCTTTGCTAAGGAATATCTCCGCTCCTGTTCGCATTACGGACCTGGTCGAAGTGTCAAAAGAAGCAGCAAGTCTTGCAGTTTGCACTCAAAAAAATTTTTTTTGCTTGGGGGATGCGGGTTTTTTGTTAGTGACGTCATAAGTGGAGGACTTTTAGGCCACCTTGACCAACTTCACCTGGCCCTGGGCGCCAATCATTAGATGGTAGTATTTCGCTGAAGTTTGTATTGGATTCTAGGCTACAATCCGAGTCTTTTCATACTTTGGATGACCTGCTGGAGTTTTGGGTTCAAAAGTTATAACCTAAGTTAGTAGAAATTTTTGACTAATTAGTTATTTAATTAATTTGTTTATTTGGGATCATAACTTTTGAACCAGAAACGCTACAAAGGTGATCAAATGCTCAAAAGACTCGGACTCGAGCCTAGTTTCCAATGAAAACTTCAGCGAAATACTTTGACCTAGCGGTTGGGCCCTAGGCCAGACAACATGAGCCAAAATGGGCCAAAAACTACTTCAATTATGACGTCACCCACAAAAAATTCGGAACCCCCAATCAAAACATTTTTTTCGAGTGCAGACTAGAAGACTGTCCGATTCGTTTGAGCCCTTGAACAGCTTTCTAGCGCAATTGGCGGAGGAGCCAGGGCGTTGTTAAGGCAACTGACAACTGCTGGTTTTAGGCCGAAATCAAAGTACGAATATATCGTACCCCGGCTCTCAAAGTGGTCGCTCACAAATCAGAACTAACTAAGACGTATTCCTACAGGCCTTAACACGACATGAGTGCATTACAAGTGTGCAATAGACTCCACTACGCTTGGTAGGAACGTAGTAAACCTAAATCTAACCCAACCTAACACTTAGGGGAAGGTGGGGCTAGATGTCACAAAAATTACAAATTGAACCACCTACACATCCTCCTTGCTAATTTTGAAAACCCTTCCAGGCAAAAATTTCCAATAACGTTTCAAGTAATAATAGAACATATTAAAACTCACGTAACTTCGCTCTTTATCAAAAATTTTCAACATTTTTTTTTCACTATCAAGTGAGACTTTTTGCCCCCACCTTGGGGCTACTTGTCACAATCCTTGGGGTAAATTGTCACATGCCATTTGTACTACAAGAACGTTAATTACAATGAAAATAATAAGATATTATGTGTACACATGAATGCCAATTTTTAAAACGATTCATTTTGAGAAGTTTGGATTGTCATGATGGTTCTTCTGCGTGGATCTACAAGCTACTGCACGTTGTAGGCATACAAGTTTCAGCAGTGAAATTTAAAGAATTTTGCAGATCGTTTTGTTTGGCAACAAATTGGAATTGACAACTTTAAGACAACATCCTCAGGTTGATGAATGCAAATATCAGGGTTTTCAGGAAAATAAAACTGCACATTTCCAAATTTATCACTACGTTTTTCCCGCATGAATTTAGAACTTATATCCTTTTCTGTGACTTCCAAAACTCTCCCTACGTAATACTGTTTGGTTCGCTCACTTTGAAATTCCACAAGAATGTGGTCATCTGCTTCAATGTCACCAAGACTGAGTAATGTCTATCCGTAACTTTCATCAGCTGAGAGTTCCACACAGAGTTGTTTCATCTAAGCCTACTCCAACATCACTTGCTGAGTCTGGTTCTGGGATCATATTTTTCGTTTGAAATTTCATCAGTCTTTTAGTGGCTGGTTTCTTCCTCTTTCTTGCACCGTGTTTTTTCTCTTCCATCCTTTTTTAAAAGGTGTGTCAGTGTATATATCAGATTTTCCTTTTTTTCTTTTTGTAGAACCCTCCTTCCTTGCTTTAAGGTGCCCAAATGGTCGTAGAGTTTCTGGGTGAATTAGAATATTTGGTAGGTGTGACTGACATTGAAGACAAAGGCAAGTGTGTCTCCCCAAGCAGAGTTCGACTGGAGGTAGAGGTAGCAATAGGGGTATCTGATTACTGCACTTCTTGAAGTGATGTGTCTGATGGATCATCAGCAATAAAAAGGGGGTCAGGTTGTCACAATTCTTGAATTGGTCGATCTGTTGCATATGTTGACACGAACTCGTCTGGAGCGAATACGTTTCTGTCAAAAGGATAGATGCCTGTTACCCTGAATCCAAATCTTATGTTTTCAGGTGTCATGCGTTTGGAAGAACATAGGAAACCAACTTAGGGATGATTATTACAGTAAAATGATTAGATAACACATTGTATTGGCCCACTCCAGAAACTTGGAGGAAGTTGTCACACACTGCGACAACATACTCCAAGACAGCTTTTGCTTCAAAATGGCAAATACAGGTCAACTCGTTTCTGACTTTTAATCAAGAAGTTAATCCATCTATTTCTAATATTTGTCCCTATTAACAGCAGCAAAAACATTCCGTTAATGTTTGTGAGTGTTGGTGTTATATCAAAATACCTACCTTGTGCAATTCGTCTTTGCAGGAATCTGAAATTCAGACCAAGTTGTTTTCTTGGTTCTTCTGCTAGAAACAATATAGCCGTCTTCCGAGCACAATCAGAAGTGAAGTACCTGGATGTTATGACCTCAGCAAGAAGTTTCCTCCACCGGGTGTGCTGAATATAGGCTTGTGACAACTTACCCCTGTTACTTTTAGCCCCACCTTTCCTAAACATAAACTGCAAATCTGACCACTAAACCTTTCAACTTTTGAAAAAGTAAAGAAAAACCGGTACCATGAAAAGTGCAACCGTTACTGCCAAAACGAAAGGTACCCGATCATAACCAAAATCAACGTGAAAACTATTCACACAGCACGACCAGAGGAGTAACGAGGGGGGCAATAGGGCGCGATTCCCCGGGCGCCGAAAAGTCCTAACAATGTCACAAGTAGGCCTACTTTCTTCAGCAGCAAATTGCTTCCGAATGACCTCAGGTTCGAACATGGGGGCACCAAACTTGTTTCTTGACCCGGGCACCATCTAACCTCGTTACGCCCCTGAGCAAGACACGTCTTCATGACTACCATGACAGTGCTGCTAATGTGACAAACTCAGCATTTTATTCTAACCGTGTCATTTAGGGTTGCCAGATGCGCTTTTTAAAAAAAACGGCCTTTTTGATTTGTCAACAGTGCCAGATCTAAGCTGTGTCGTATTTCGTAAGCGGCACAGGGAAAACAGAGACAGTCAGTATTGTTAAGTTACAGTTAATACTTTACCTGTATTTTGGCTGGCTCATTACACTTCGGTGTGTGTGTCACGTGTCAATCACACCAAGTATTGCATCAACAGCAGTAGGAAATAAATTTCGCTGAAAGAACTGTCCTGACAAGATTCAGAACTAGAATCAATATATATCACGGCCAAAGCAAACGATACAACTGACATCTTGCAAAAAGTTTCGATAACTATTGTTATCATCCTCAGCGCATAGCAAAAGACAAATCTTTCCATGAAAATTGAAGGTCTCCATTGCAAATTATGATGAAATACAATCACAATACATCTTAGCATTTCCTACAATAATTGACAAACTTACGGAGTGAATGCAATCAGCAGAGAAAATAATAAAAGATCGCAATAGTCAAATAACTTCTTTGCTTCAAAATGATAAAGTTGCGCAAATGCAGTGGAAAAAATATTTGATGGATAAAATACAACATATAGCGATGGAACAATATCCAGTCGAACTCACTCCATGCTGGACGCTGAAGTAGCGGACGTGGCGTCACGCAATCAGACGCATGACACTGAAAAACGCATGAGACGCAGCCCGTGTGCATCAGGTTTTAGCCTTCTGTCTGTGCATCACTTACTAAAGCGATGCTACGTATATGCACATGTGATACTCAACTTAGGCACATTGTATTTGTGACTTTATTACCGACCGATCGATCGAGAGTTATCAATAAACTTTCTAGTCAAGCACAGTCGAAGACAAGTTGGCCACTCATGAAATAGGCTATTAGTCTACACAACACACACATATGCCACTCAACACAACAAAACAGCATATCAGGAACAGGGTTGCGAGGTAGTCATAAGCAAAAAAGGCCAGATTAACCCTTAAAAAAAGCCAAATAGCACCAAAAAAAGCTAAATACACGATAAATACACAACGACACCTTCAAAACATCCACATGCTGTTTTGAAATGCAATATGTACATATTTTGTACATAAAAAGATCAAAGTTCACTCCATTATGAACTTCTTCGAAACCTTTGGTTTTGCTGAAGAGTAACTTGAAAGTGCAAATTTATAAGCATGTAACAGCAAAACAAAAAATTATAAATTCTCGTGCAGAGTTTCCAATGAAAATTTATCATTCTGTGTCTAGAAATCTGCCAGTGCCCAGAAACGTGCCAAAATCGTCTTTAAATCCGCAAATTGACATGAAAAATCTGTGGCCAAAAAAAGCCAAATTGCATTTGGCCTTTTTTCATTTTTGAGAAAAGTCCAAAGGAGTTGAAAAAAGACCAAAAATCACAAATTTGGCCTCAAAAAAGCCAAACTGGCAACCCTGATCAGGAATTTAAAGACTAGCTTACTACTTCCACTTTGCCGGTGTCAAGCGAAATTTCTGACTTCATATCATGTATGCATGCACAGAGTAATATTCTACATACCAAATACGCTGATAAAACTGATTGTTAAGGCTTGGGAATTCGTGTTTAGGTAAGTGTGTCGGGTTAGGGTTTGGGTTAGGTTGACAAAAAGAAAAATAATTGAGGTCAACGACTAAGTCCGATATTTTTCAATGCTGAAAATTATTCCCGTGCTATAGCTTGTTGTGGGTACCTGACATCTATCCAAAATGTTTTGAATTACACAACACACATCAGAAAAGTAATAGCCAGACTTTATTTCTTTGTTTTGAGAAGCAAAATAACTGAAAAACAATAACAGGTCAGAAATTTCGCAGAGGTCAGAAATTTCGCTTGACACTGGAAAAAATTTTCGATAAAGTATAACGAATTATCTTTGATTGTGATGAGTGCAGCAAGCATATATTGACAAAAACATTTTGATTATTTGTGAATATAAAAACCATAGCAAAGAAAACACGACCACCATCATTTGTGACATCTTGAATCACTCTCAGGGAAAGTTCGTTATAGAAATCAAACAAATATCTGGTCCAATTTTTTTCAAAAATGAATATCCAAATCCAACCCTGATCCGACAAAATCGCAAATATCCTGCAGGATATCCAATTTTGATCCTGTCCATGCTCACTTCTGCTGTCTATGCTTGCTGTGCAAGTGGTCGTGGGTTCTTCTCTCACCGTTTGTCTTGGCTTAGCAAGAAGAGATTACACCTTTGATGGGAACACTTTTTGTTTGCACTTTATAGAAAAGTTTTGGGTTTGGTTTGAGTTTAGGTTTTGAGTTTCAGTTTTGGGTTTAAGTTTTAAGATTAGATTTTGCATTTGGGTTTTGGGTTTAGGTTGGGGTTTAGGTTTTGGGTTTAAGTTTAGGTTTATGTTTTGCGTTTAGGTTTTGGGATTAAATTTTGGGTTGAGGTTTTGTGTTTAGGTTTTGTGTTTAGGTTTCGAGTTTAGGGTTTTAGGTCATGTGACACAGCCCATACGCTCATCCAAATGTATTGTCCTTGTCACATGATCAACCAACCAGGTTCGCCTAATGGCAAAATAGCTAGAGCGATGCCATGGCTTCATGAGGCAAAATAGACACTGGCCTGTTGAATTTGGGAAATAACATAAGGCTGTGTCTATTTTGTCTCATGAGGCAAAAGTGCTGCTGGAACTCTTTTGCCTTCAACCAATCATCTTTTGTTGAAGGCAAAATAGCTCCAGTGGTGTTTTTGTATGATGAGGCAAAGTAAAGATACATTTTTACATAGGAAGATCAGTACTGGATCGAACTGATGATTTACAAAAATTTTGCGAATCAGGACTGGATCGGAATAAATTTTTGATTATCAGGATTGGACTCGGACTGAAAAATTTAACAGTCAGCTTATCTTTGGTAAAGGGTCATTACAAACACTGTAGTGCCAACCTATTATGACTTTCCATTTTTGACAAAAAAGCTTTGCATTGGAAAGCATTTCTTCTCTAATAAAAAATTGTTTAAAGTTTGAATACTGTTTACCTATCAAATTTTCCACTATGTGAATATATGGTAAACCTCGGTTAATCCGAATTCAATTTGACTGACGATTTTATCCAGTTTAGGTGAAGATCCCGATTAACCGAAAATGGCTGTTTCTAGCTTGACGTCATTTAAGTACTGAAATATCAGTGATTAAAATCACCTAAATTAAACACAGTTACGACTCAGCGGCAGAGTTTCGCAAAAGCAAAACGAATTTATTGATGTATTTATAATGGTACATCAGACAAGTAACAGCCATATCCAGGCAGTGATGAACAATCTTAAGTTCATAATTTTAGATTACTTGGCTGCGGATAAATCTGGGATTTTGGACTGACGCAGAGATTTCTGCAACTGATCCATAAGTAGTCACTCTATTTGGAAGGCAATTTCCTCCAGACATCTTACCGAGTACAGCACATTCAGGGATAATGTTTTACACATGCACACTCAAAACTGATGAATAGACTGAAACAGTAGTGCGGTGGCGTGCCTCGAGTGTTATGTTCAACGTGAATGTCTTGCCCATGTATGACGCAATAATGGTCTCTACGATTGGTTTAAATGTGGCGTGCGGTTTCGGCCGTTGTTATCATAATTCTAAAGGTTCAATGGTGATTGTGGGCATCCTAATGTTGCGTCTGAAATGGTAATGGTAAAAATGGTAATGAAAGCTATTGAATATTTCCTAGAGATTAGTCAGTGCACTGAAAGAACACAACAGCGTGGAAGTGCAGAAAAATCCGGATTACGAGATGTGAAAAGAGCAAATTTTATCCGGTATTGGTAAAGATCCGGATTAAAAAATTCGGATAAACCCAATATTTTTATAAAGAAAAAGGTTAGAAATAATTCGTACCACCAGTTTTATCCGCTTTTGTCGAAGATCCGGATTAACCGAATCCGTCAGTACGGCGCGTGTGTTTCAATTCGGGCCACTAAAAATTACAGCAGGAAGTCTTTCTGAATGCGTCGATGGATTTGTTTAGTTTCTTCTTTGTTCTTAAGAGTGCCATTCCTCTTGCCATATTTGGTTATAGCGCTTCGGTTGTATGAGCGCGACCAATGAAATCGCAATGTGAAGTGGATAGCCGGTTACGTATTTGATGCAAAAGGCGGTAGGATCGTTCTTCGCTAAATTAGGAGTGGTACGTTTGAACCAGGTAAATTTGTACGACGTACCGTTGACGAGCGTTGAATTACCTAGTTAATACTTAATTTTTGCGAAATGCTTTAAGTGCAGGGATATGAATTCCCCTTTTCTAAACATGGATATGGATCCAGGTTCATTCAGTGCTTTAAAAGTGCGATTACTCGTGTATCATCGAGTTCAGATAACCTACCTAGAAGGCCTACTGTACTAGTAGTACTGGTTTGATTGAATCATTATTGTGTATTCATTGCTTGGTTGAAGTGCTGTATTCGAAAGGATACTACTGCACAACAATGAGTATGGTACAAGAAAGGGCTGCCCATAGTCGAAAGGGTACTATTTGCTGTAAAGTAAAGGCTTAAGTCGAACGAATACTGTTCACACTAAGGCTAGTAATAAACGGTATTATTAAGACCGTTAATTAAGGCCACGTTGAATCTAGCCCACCCATCTTCTGTGTTATGCAAATGATTATTGTGTTTATGATTTAATCCTCGTGTACCCTTTCCTTTTGTGGGTAAGGTTGTTGCAAGACTTTGACCGACCCAGTCAAAGTCTCAAAAGACGTGGCAAGTCTTGAAGCTTGCAATCAAATTTTTTTTGCTTGGAGGTAAGTTTTTTTGTAAATGACGTATCAAGTGGAGGGTTTTTAGAACACCTTAACCTGGCCCTGAGCCCACACCGTTGGATGGTTGGTAGTAGAGTCAGACCACTAGTATGCGGAAATTCGATAAACACCTTTTACGAAAAAAAAAGAAAAGGAAAAAAAAATTTTTGATAATAGCTTTCCTCAATATTCCTTGGATGCTTCTACTAAATTTCAATTAAATTCAACAAAATCTGACTGCTCACCACGTGCTTTTCTACAGGGTTCCAACGGTCATGGAAAATCCTATAAAAATAAATTTTCCTGGAAAGTCATGGAAAATCGATAAAAATTTGAAAGTCATGGAACAATCAAAATTTTGGAGAGTTAATAAAAGAACAAAATTCAAATTTTTTCTAAGTTTCAAAAGGATAATCTTACAATTTAAGTCCTTTGCTTTACCTATGCCATCAGCAATAGACTCTGGTAATGTTTTAGCTCTTTGGCTTTTCTGCACAAATCTCTTGAAGTTTATTTATAGACTGCATTTTGTACTATCATAGTTCAATGTTCGGCTGAATTCATCAATTTTGTTTTAAAGTTTGTGGTTTAATTGAAAAGCCACTTGATATATTAAAGATTTATTGATTCGTGAATACCATATCGCTGAATATCAATTTTGGAACTACATGAAGAATGCAAAATGTCAAGCTTTGGGAAGTTTTCTAAATTACCTTTGCGCTATCTCATGGCTGAGCTGCTGTTGAGAGGGGTTTCTCAATCAACAATGGACTTATGGTGGAAAACATGAAAGAGGAGTCATTAATTGCTAGTCGTTTTGTGTATGACACAGTGAAGAGCAGTGCTGTTCATTTCAGTGAAATTCGATTAACCCCAGATTGAAACGAAATGTTCGAGCAGTGAGGATGAAATATCAATTACATGTAAAAGATAAAATAAAACTCACTGTTGAAAGTGAAAAAGCTAGAAAGAGGAAAGCTGTACAAGATGAAATCTGTGCCGTGCAGTTGAGTTGATTTTATTTGGCGATAATTAATATTCAGCTAGAAAAAACACAAATCAGTGCAAGGATGCCAACTGGAAGGTTGTCGAGTCTATGCCCCTCAGCAGTTAAATTAGCTTTGTTACTGTCCAGTTTCAACTCATGGTGGTGCATATATGTGGGAAGGAGCTGCTAGATGATCAACGGTTGAAAGTTATTAGAAGAAAGCATAGCATCTATGAGCCAAGAGGCAGATGCATTAACTGTGCAAGCTGAAAAAAAGCAGTTTTATTTTACTGGCTCAGTCCAATGCTTTTAGACAAAAAATTCATGAAAGCAAAGCAAAGTATTAGGGCAGAGTTTCCAACCAAGGAATGTACAAACAAACAATGTATCAAAAGAAGCAAAAAGCAAAAGTATGTACACAAACAATCCAAAATGGAGTCACAAAGAAATGACTTTGCTCATTTGAAAGCAAAGCAAATGAGCAAAGTCATTATGAACAAGCATGCAGTTTGAAACAGAAGCTAAAGTTCATGGAATAAATAAAATTTGAAGTAACCTAATTAATTGGATTGGCTGACAACAATTCAATAAAAAATTGGGTATAAATTGAAAAATAACATTTACTTACTGCTGGATTACAAGCTATATTAGCCAGGCACACTTGATCTTTAAAACAGCTTTCATAGTATGGGCGAAATATCTATAATATGTATCATAATTCTTTGATTGTTGCTAGGCAATAGTTGCAAAGTTAGCTTTTTATAAGCAAGAAATAGTTGATGATGACGCTAGATTTGCTGTTGAAACGTTTTGCAGCTTTTTGTTGGCTTTATATTTCTGCTAAAATGATTCTACTCCCAAATCTACAGAGTATAGTGTACAAATATGTTATGTTTTAAGACAATGTGTGGCCAAGTTAATACATCTGTTAACCCTATGCTCATGCAATAAAATGTTTTCTACTTAAAATTCTTAGGATGCTAAATTCTTTCCCACCATAAATCAAGTTTTATTCATCTTTTTATAGCGTCAGTGAAGTTTGTGAATAGTGGGATGAACACTTTGTACAGTGTTGCTGCATGCACTTATTTTTTATTATTAACTTGCAATATTGACAGCCAAATCTAATAGTAAGATATGGAGTTTTGTCAATACTGTGACAGAGGTTGATAATAGTAAGGTACGTACTGTATCTTGTAAATACTTCATGACAGCGACACAACAGCAGTAAGCTTAATACTGATAGTGAAGTGCAGCGTTTATTTTTCTGAATTCTTTTTGTAGCCTCAGTGAAGTTTGTGAACAGTATTATATACGGTGTTGTTGCATGTGCATATTTTTCATTATTAGCTTGCAACATTAAGAGCCAAGCGTGATAGTAAGATAGGGATTTAGTGAATGCTTTGTGACAGTGAAGTTCATAATAAGGTATGTACTGTATCTTGTAAATACTTTGTGACAGATCATAGTGATGTGCAGCATTTATTTTTCATTTCTCTGCAAATTCTTTCTGTTTTATTATGTACAGGTAACTTAGCATGCCATTGGCTAATCATGAGAAGAAAGGAACTACTTTACTTTAAATATGTGTAACTAACTGACTCTCTAAGAACCATTTGACGTTTTCCCACGTCAGTTTTGTGCCTTATTTAGGGGATGAGTTTTTAGTTATTTCGTAAGTATCGGCTCCTAACATTTCTTAATTTTGCTCTAGCAGTTAAACGATAAATATTTGGTAATTATATTGTTAAATTTGGCAATTTAGGTAGCTGGTTGATATTGATAGCAATGTTGGTTTGGTTTTGAGATGTGACACAGCTACTACAAAGGGAGCAAGTTTGGGAAAGTAGATCCCATTAGCGCAATAGCAGCTATTTTTAATAAGACCAGGTTTTTTTAAGGCGTTTTAGGGACCTGATTTGTGTCCCTAGAATTTCAAATCGGGTCCTTAGATTCAGAGAAAATTATGTCGGGCCCCAAATCAGAAAATCGGGTCCTTAAAATAAGAGAAATGGGATCCCTACAGATCCATACAAGGTACCTAACATTTTCCTCAAAAAAAACCCTGATAAGACTGTTACCAGTTTGCAAGTGTAAATATCACTTATACACGCATGGAAGAAGTGTAACAAATGTAATGGAAAAGTCATGGAATTTGGTTTTGAAAATTGTGTGGGAACCCTGTTCTAGCACCAACTATGCGTTCGTAGTGTTTGACCTGAAACTAAAATTTTCGCTTGCTCACACAAACACTGCTACACTGCTCAAACTTGTTCACATTTTATAAGAATGCTTTGAATCTGAACACATTGGACTGACAAGTGCACCCACAAATTGTGATGTGCGAGTGTGACTTTATGCAAAGGAATTTTGAAAAGTCTTGGACTAGCTCCTCAGACATGTTTTGTAATATCTGAACTTAGAAAGAATGAACAGATTTTGTGAAATTTGACCCGAGGTAAGATGCCTGGCAAAATTAAGCTGAGTCGTTCATAGAGGCCAACTTGTGTTGTGAGTATAGTGCACCTTTCAAAGACAGTAAAATTTGTTTTTTGTGCTGGTTGTCACGACTGTTATCAAGCTGAGGCTCATGTTGCATCACGCGGCTGGTACATGGCTGAGGTCACAGAGTTGACAGTAAAATTTTACGATCATTTGTGATGTATCAAGTATGAAAGTAAACAAGCCTGCAAGCAGTGGGAAGAAGTAATCATTGATAATTATATCTCGCCAAGCTTGTACGCCGCACTTATTTTAAACAAACAGTTAACTTGCACATGCAGTAAGTTCCTAATGATGTCGGTGCTAGTTGGCATAATTAGGCTAAAAAAAACATAAGTCCATCAAGTTAGTGTAAATAGTCAAAGCTGGAAGAAGAGGCTTCCACCAATTGATTTTGACATATCATATAAAACCAATGTGTGCAGTTAAGACAAATATGCCTACAATTTTAAGTGAGAAAATAGGCCCAAAACGGTTGTTCACAGGGTTGCCAGATCAGCCTTGTTTAGGCCAAATTTTAAAAATTTGGCCTAGTTTCAAGTTGGTTGCCCTAAGAACATTTATTTGGCCATTTTTGGCCTCATTAGTCGGCTGGCCTTAAAAAATGTGTTTGTCCTTTTGGCTTTTTTATGCTGGAATAGATTCTTTGAAGGAAGATATTGCTGTTCCATCTTTTTGGCTAGACATTTGCAAATTTGAGAAATTCCATATCATACGTCGCATTCTGATATTAGTAATATTTGATGAATGCTAAATTCAAAATTAAGCTTTTGCGCAATCACTGGTAATGTGTGCACTCACTGCACTGTGCAGTGCCAATTGTGTTGTAAGCACTAAACAGTCTCAGTGCTTGCAAACAGGTCTGCTTCTTCGAATGCGATAATCATGTCAAAGCAGAAGTGCTCTTTATGATTCTGATTGTAAGGACAGGAGAGACTTTCATACAGAAAGCTGCCGATGGATAAGTATGCAAACTGTGGCACCATTTTACCAAAAGTGTGCAATTTCACGAACCATGAAAAGTCAGGTATGATTAGTGCTCCAGTACAATGCCAAGCAAGATTTAATCTTAATTTCGAAGAGAAACTTTTGATGTTCTTGTAATTTAGATGTTTTTTTGTGACAGAGGAATGGCTATACTGCAAATAAAGTTTGACTCTTTTTCTGGCCTTTAAACAGTCGGCTTGGCCTTTTTTGCATTGTTTGGCTTTTTATTGAAATTTTCATCTGGCAACCCTAGTTGTGCAGAGTGCGTTTCTATATCTTGATATTGTTTTCCGTCTGTGGCGGTGCTGTTGCTTTTTCAAATAAACATTTCAGGCAGTGGACTAAACAACTCATCCAACGTGGATGATTTGCAAGTGCTTTGATGTAGGCGATGATTGTTGGAGACAGTGTAAACAAGATATTTACTGATCATTGGTGCCCCAACACCACAAGAAAAACAAACTATAGCTTCCCGACAGTCGACACCTGAAGTTAACCTTGTCACAGTTAGGACACATTTTGTGATTTTTGTTTATCACGACATGGCAAAATCTGTTAACTGTTGTTGTTACTTTAAGATGTTTTACAAAAGAGCCTTGTTTCTTGATTGTTCTGGATTTCAAAAATGTTTTGAACATATTTTGCCAATCTTTGCGCATTGTTGGATGCTGCAGGCCTTGTTTGGCGCATTATAAGTTTTTATTCTGACTGAAATGTTTTTTGAGGTATTTGGGCACTCATCAATGATCTCTGCCTATAACAAAAAGCTAATGAAATTCTGCTCGGGTTCATTTCAATAAATTCATGACTGTAATGGTCTGCAGTATGACTGTAATAGTCTGCAGTATGCTATTTGCACACTTTTCGCTTTGGCAACCTCTGCCTTTTGTACATTTGGCCTCATAAAAGGCAGGCTATATGAGAGTACATGCAGGCTATGTGATTTGTCAAAATGATATATTCATTAACAGTTGTGGTCGGGCACATTCTTATTTTCACTGCTATGATATTGTAAAGTGGTTACATCACCCTTCGTACAGTTACACACAAGAGTTTATGATAGGCCTACAAAAATAGATAAGTTTATGTCTGCAACATGCAAGGGATCAAAAATTGATTTCTTAGCAGTTCTAACAATTTTATGTAGTATTGAATGATCTAGGTAAGCAATTGCAGTTAGTAGCTCGCGGGTCACATGTAGCCTGCCATAGCACTTTCAGTGGCCTGTGGAAGCAATTAGGGAAAAAATTTTAAACAGAAAATTCTTCCCACTATAACTTGAACCGAAACTTGCTTGTATTTCCATTCGAAGGTGCGGCCCTCCACTGAATGCGGCCTTCTCAAAGTGTCCCCCGAGTTAAAGTAATTGCCCACCCATGATCTAGGTTATGCATGCAGCAAAACAACTATTTTAGAAGTCTTTAGAGAAGGTCTGTTTGAATGTCGATTTAATTAATTAGTTTTGTGATCAACGCTACTACATAAAAAGTTACTGTATATCTAGTGTTTGACCATTACCTCTGCTGCATTACTTAAGATTATACAGGAACAGCGACGTGGCTGAATTGCAGTGTAGCGTTTTGGTCAAAAGAAAACAATTCCTGCACATAGTGGATTGCGTTTGCGCAGTGTTTAAAAACATGTTGAACTTCACAACATTCATCAAGAGAAATCGCACGTAGAGGCTTGTTGTTTTCGTAGAATCTCATAAAAATTTTGATACAACCTAGAATTAAATCATTTGTAAAAGAAGCTTTTTTTTAACTTTTTAGATTCTATGTCCCGCATGCGCACTAAAAATCTAAGCCACCTGAAGATTTTTACGGTAAGCAATGAAACAACAAGTTTGTTGGTGGTTGGGTCACTGTCTAAATCTGACAAACACTTTCAATTAATTTTTGGAATTTTTTACAACTTTGCATGCAGATGTAAAAAATTATTTTTAAGTACACGTGTAGGCGACTGGGCGTTAGCTGTTAATTGCGTAGTAGCTGTTTTTATTCTCATGCCAAAGCCGTGGGCTAGGAATGTTTGTTGCTTTAAGGCTATTTCAGATATAGTGCTAACCAACGCATTGTTAACTCAGTCATACTTCAGACAGTATGCTACAAACCATTTTCAGATTTCGGACGCAGGATTTAGCTGCTAGCCTAAAATCAATCTGGAAAAAGAGACGAAGTAAAATTTATTTGTTGTTTGAAAATCGCTTTTATGCTCTTTTCTGGGAAATCTGTCAAATTATATTTTTGGAGGGTTTATCAGTACATATTTTGTGTACGCAGCTGTATTACATTTGCTTTATTTGAGTTTTAGATGGGAGTTGTTGGGCTAGAATGGGTTGCTGTAATGGTCACATCACAAAAAAGGTTGAAAACCACTGGTTAGTGTGACAGTAAGCAATGCACAACAAAGACAAGAACAGGCTTTCAGGACCGCATGCAGGGTAACCCCTGAGAGAAAAGGTTTACATTTGGCTAGGAAGTTTGCATGCAGCTAATTGCATCTGATGACTCTTCGTTCGTTTACCAGAAAATCTGTGTGTGCACGTGTTGGAAAAAGTGAAGACCATTTTACATTTTTTAGTCATTCACCAACAATCATTGAAAAGTATTTTAATTTAAAATGGGCGCATTTTAGGAAAATGCTTAATGTAATGCATCGCGCATTTTTTTACTTATGACATCTGAGCATTGGCACAGATGTCTACACAAGGAGTAAGCCCACTTATATGCAATACATGTTTACTTTTTGTGCATTTCTTGATTTAGGGTTACTCTACTGTGAGTCCTAGAAATTGCTATAGACTGCAGTAGGCACAACGGATTTGACCATCCTTTTAGATGGTTATGTTGCAACCTCTCCGGTGGTGTTGCGTTGATTATATGATTCACCACAAACGGGATGTGCGTGAAGAATAAAACCATTATATACGTCGCGCAAGCAAGCAATAGTAAAGAGAGATTGTGAGCATGATCTCTATTGTTGCTTGCTGCCACGGTGCAAAGCTTTGCGCACATGCCGCTCGGGATTTCCGATCGCAACAGTTACGTTACAAGTACAAAGCGTAAAGAAACAAGGGTTTAGCCTACAGTTCACATAATTCAAGCAAGAAGCTGCTAACAGCTTTCCAGCACTGAAAGCATAACATTACTTGTCTATCAGACTGACCCATTTACAGATGTCATGGTCAACTGAGACAGTCAAGCTGTCCGACTTGTCATGTTACCAGTTCAGCCAATCATGTTTGGCTGGTGGCAAAATAGCTCCAGGAGTGTATATTTTGCCTCACAAGGCAAAACAGGAGTGTATCTTGCCTCGTAACATAATAGTAACTTGTGAAATTATTTTCTTTATGTGGCCTGAAGAAAAATGCACTGTAATTTCTTTCAGCAGTAATTTGAAAATGTTTGGCTGAAGACAAAAGAGCTTAATGACTGGTTATTTTGCGTCATGAGGTAAAATGAATGCTGCTTGAGTAATACAAAAATATCGGCAATCAAAATTGAAAAACATCAGTATCAACCAAAAAAAAACATCGGTCGAGCTCTACGAAGAATCAGAGGGTCAAACTCTTGGAAGTGTTACATAAACATTGCCTACTGATCACAAAGTTTATAGTGTGGTGAGCCTCTCTCTAGAAACATGCATGACAGGAATTTAAAAATTGAGAACTGCTTTCCAAATGATTAACACTTTGAGAACCGGTCTACAATATATTTGTAATTCGATTTCGGCCTAAAAAACAGCAGTTTTTGGTTGCCTTACCAACGCCTTAGCTCCTCCGCCTATTGCGCTAGAGAGCTGTTCAAGGACTCAAATGGATCGGCCAGTCTAGTAGATGGCACTTGAAAACAAGGCAAAGTGGGCCAAGGTGGCCTAAAAGTCCTCCACTTATGACGTCACTCACAAAAAAGAAAACACCCTCCAAGCAAAATTTTTTTTCGAATGCAGACTAGAAGACTTGCCACGTCTTGAGACTTTTAAAAAAATTTTGGGGAACACCAAACAAAATTTTATAATCACGATTATGATGTTTAGTTCTGTTTTGGCTCTTTTAATTTATTAAAATTAACAAGAAGTCCTATTTGTTTGCTCCTAAAACTAATTACTTTCACGAAAGAAAACATATTTACGCTCATTGCGTAAATTAGTGATTTTCGACCGGTGTTCGATGGAACACTAGTCAAACTTATCAAATTTCCTGCGGAACACCTGACGATCTTTCACGGAACACTAGTTTTCCGCGGAACACCGGTTAAATCATTGCTGTAGAGCATACCGGACCAGAGAAATTACCGCGCAAAGCCACGTGCGTTTAGGCATTTTTTTCCGAAAATCCCCGACAGCAGCCGGATGCCAACGAGTTTAGAGTCTACAACACGCGACCAAAAAAGCCAGACTTTGTCTCACATTTTTTTTTTTTTTTTAGAAGCATTTGCTTTCCCCTAAATACACTGTCGTACATTTGTTTCTTATTAAATACATCAAAATTTTGGGGCAATAGTAACATCTTTGAAAGGTTCTTTGTACCCTTCATGGTCATAAAAGCTCCCATCAGAAGAGATTTGTAATGAATATGCAGCTCAGACAATGTTTTGCCAAAGCCAAGCCTTTCCGACTGAAAAAAGAAAAAGCCAGATTTTGACTGTTTTTTTCTATTTTAAAAAAACAAGTGCGTCAGAAAAAGCCTGAATTTAAAAATTTGGCTTTAAAAATTCCAAATTGGCAACCCCACGTGCGACCCGCGACAGCATGAGACCACTATTGTTAGGTAGAGTAACTGTTGCGTCACAAGGCCAGGTATTTGACCACCGTGACTAAGCGAGGAAATTCGTACAGTCCGTTTTGTGGTTTTCTTGCAATTCTTGGCGTATTATTTGATTTTACTTGACTTGCAGCTGATTAATTTCCTGCTAGCATGTTTGATTTCCTGGGAAGCTCCTTCCCGATTTCCACACTTTCTGCAGCCCTGCTAGCACATTTTGAATCTTTAAGAAACTGAAAAGACTTCCTGTGTTGTCTCAATGGGGAGTCGGGTTGCGCTTTGCACCTCGTGTATAAATTCGATAAACAACTTGCAAGGTGTGACAATTCTCAGATAAAGATCCTAAATTTGTTTGAATTCCCACACGTACTAGCTGCTTACACATCAAAACAAAACTGCAAATGATGTATTAGCTGAACAAAATGCTTCTAAGTGATAGAAAAAGGTGACGAACAAGTTCTACTGTAGGTCTGTTGGCATAAGGAACTAGCAATGCAGTGCAAGATACTAAATGCCAAATGATTGTGTCATCAATGGTTTTCAACTGATTAGCTGGATACCTACAATCAAGACCGCCAATGCCATTTGGCAAAATATGTCCTGTACTATAGTTATACTTGTGTCTTGATACATTTCAGTAGCAGCATCTGGGTTTATTTCTGTTTTTCAAAATCATTCTGCAGATAGTAATGGATTTTATAGTAAAAACGCAAATGTAATAAGGGTATATGAAGACCTATTAAGAATAAAACTACAGCATTAATGTTTAACACTTTGAGAACCGGGGTACGATATATTCGTACATTGATTTCAGCCTAAAATAGCAGTTTTCGGTTGCCTTACCAACGCCCTAGCTCCTCCGTCGATTGCGCTAGAGAGCTGTTCAAGGGCTCAACCGGATCGGCCAGCCTAGTAGATTACACTTGAAAAAAAATTTTTTGGTTGG
>Ga0210059_1004198_pt1 | contig 23214 bp, 20 predicted proteins | sample Ectturendosymbi2_FD_188042 | JGI IMG/M metagenome (GOLD analysis project Ga0210059, IMG submission 188042) | Ecteinascidia turbinata endosymbiont from Florida, USA - Sample 2 (SPAdes) (version 2) | ecosystem: Host-associated > Tunicates > Ascidians > Unclassified | place: Key West, Florida...
ATTCTAAGGAAAAATGCTAGACAAGATGAAATGTTCAAGTTGTTTTGACACCAATGTGGCATCTGCAACAGGTCTGTAGTTTGATGTATCAGTCATATTCCCAGTCCCGTCTCCACTGGGGGGCTTTGGTGGGCTTGGCCACCGAAACAATGCTCCAACCCCCCAAATTGAAATATGAAACATTATAAATAGAGTTTTTGCGTTGAAGCCCACCTAAGCCATTTAAGCCCCACCGCACAAACGTAAAGCCCCTCTGTTGAAGACTTATTGGCGACGGTTCTGCATATTCCCATTCTTGTTTTTGCATATGAGAACTATCGTTGTGTTTAAGCATGATCTGGGTGTAAAAACGTGACCAATACAAATTAAATAGAACACTGAGAAAAAAATAAAGATTCATCTGCATACAGCAAGTGTTCTTCAGAAATAAAATCAGGCCCTGGTGGTTTGTTCAAGGGCAGCTTTTGAAGAAGTGATGTCAGTGAAAGAACAGAACACACGGCCATTTCAGGGCCCAGATAGATTTCCTTGCAGTTTAAGCTATGTTCCACAAGTTCTGCGGACTCACTAACAGACCTTGACACAGTAATCCTCGGTTAATCCGGATCTTCACCAAAACCGGATAAAACTGGTGGTACGATTGATTTCTTTCGTTTTTCTTTATAAAAATCTTCGGTTTATCCGGATTTTTTAATCCGGATCTTCGCCAATACCGGATAAAATCTGCTCTTTCACATCTCGTAATCCGGATTTTTCAGTGAAGTGAGTGCACTGACTGGTCTCTAGGAAAGATTCGGCAGCTTTCGGACGCAACACATGCGTGCTCACGATCAACAACGAACATTTAGGTCAGCGGTGCACAACCTGCGGCCGTACGACCGCGTGCGCCCTTCGATAATGAAATTTGGGGCCGTCCACATGTAATTTAAAATATAAGATAACGCAAGGCAAGAAAATCAGTCAACACGATGCATAACAATCTGGATGGTGATGTTTCTTTTAATAAATTCGTTAAAATATTTGACATTTTATTATACTTTTAGGCACAAGTAAATGACATACACCGAATAAAACCTATTCTTTAATTAAACGTATCTCATAAATGTAACTCGAACTCATTGACGGCCGTACTTCATATAAATAAAAGTAATGCGGCCGGCAATAGCAAAAGGTTGTACACCACTGATTTAGGATTATTACAACAGTGGCAGCAACTGCACGCAACATTGGACTAATCGTAGAGACGTTTATTGCGTCACACATGGGCATAGCTTATCACGTTGAACATATCGCTGAAGGAACGCCGCCGCACCAGGGTTTCAGTGTATTGAGTGTTGAGTTTGCGTGTGAAGTGTAGAGCATTACCCCTGAGCGTGTTGTACTCGGTAAGATGTTTGGAGGACATTACCTTCCACATAGAGTAAAAAGTCTATGCATCAGTCCAAAAACCCCGATTTTTTCGCAGTCAAGTAATTTAAAATTATTAACTTAATATAGTTCATACCTCCCTGGATATGGCGATTACTAATCTGATGTACCATTGTAAATACATCAATAAATTCGTTTTGCTCCTGGGAAAATCTGCTGTTGTGTCGCAAATGTGTTCAATTTTAAACGACTCTCACCGATATCTCAGTACCGAAATGACGTCAGGCCATAGAAACAACCATCTTCGGTTAATCCGGGTCTTCGCCTAAACTGGATAAAATCGCCGGTCAAGTTGAATCCGGATTAACCGAGGTTTGCTGTATCCCATTTAAAATTGCCTTTCCACATTTTCTGAACTACCATTTACCCCACCCACCACTTTGTGGTGATGGAGATCTGCTTTTATACTTAACCTTCTGCCAAAATTTCTTGTTGGTTTTGTCAGCCTGCAGTGCATCCGTTAGGCCATTGGCCTTACGTACGGTATTTCAACAACTTTGAGGCATTGCCACAGTGAATATTTGAATTCCTTTTTTGTCTTCACCATGTTTCTGTATATGCCACGAGTCTCGGGTCTATTGCAGTTTGCCCAGAGCCAGAAGGCTGCCTTGGCAATTTGATGTGACCACCCGGTACCAGTCAGGAATGTTAAATTTACCTTCTTTCGGTTTGCTACGATGTCATTTTTTGTTAAAAATTAGCATCTCCATCGTGCAAGACGACCGTAAATTTACAAGCCAGATATTCAAAGAAAACCAAGGTGTAATACAGGTCAGCGGTAAAGCTTTACTGAGCGCAAAGAGTATACCCTACTTCCAGAAAAAAGTCATTTCGGAAGAAGTCTGAACAATGTCCTGGCAAGCAATCAGGCAGTAGGCGCACTTTACGCGACCGAAGCATTATGAACACCTTCAGGGACGCTAGAGCAGCGGTAAGGCAGTAAGAGTTGAGGGCAATGGAAACCTATGAAAAAACAAGAAATCGTTACCAATTATACTTGTTTCTCTTTAGCAACAATGTTGACCTCAAAAATAATAACAGAAAACCCTTCTGAATTTTTTGGGTGCGCGAATAGCTGCAATAAATTTGTTTCAATTCGGTATCGATAAACCATGAAATTATACCTATGATATTGTTATGAAAAGGCACCTCCTGCCCCGTTGCGCCCCCCACTACCATTTCCTCGCTTTCCGCGTTCCTGAACATCCTGGTGAACAACATTACACCCAAAAGATATTATGCGACTATTCATGAACCGAAACCTCTTGTATAGCGTTGCAGATGCACGCTTTCGACTTCAACTTCCGCAGAATCAAGAACGGCCAGCTGCCCTAATTTTTCTGCTCATGATGTCCAAGGACAGCCGATGCGACACCCGGAACCAAAGCGCGAATCGTAAAATACGCTTTTAAAACTGTGCCACTTCGTATGTCAACAACGCACAAGCTTAATATGATTTTATTGCACGGTGGAAATTGGTTGAAGGCATGCTATGCCATGCAGCGGAATAAGTTGAAACTGATAAATGCATCGTAACTCGTACTCACAGACCCGGAACAAATTCCCCAAAGAATTGATGTCATGTAAGTGTTATGTTTAAACGTAAAACGCTTTTAGTTTGAGGTGTTTGTATAGATCAGTGGTTTCCAGCCTGGGTTCCGCCGAGCTCTGGGGCGCCATTTAATAGTCATGGGTGCCGCGAATTAATGCATTTTTTAATAATCCATTAAAACTACATTTTCAAAATGTGACCAGACCTCATAGCAAATTGTTATGTTACTGGGTGCCACAAATTGATTACTGCTTCTGTAGGGCACCGCAAGCCTAGAATGGTTGAGAACCACTGATATAGGTGGCAATAGGTTTCTAAGAAGAGCAAAGATGCAGGTAAGCCACTCAAAACTTTGAGGCGTGAAACACATCAAGTGTAAATCATATATAGGTGCATAAAACGTAAGCACGGTTTGCGACACTACAAAACCTACTGTATGTTTCCAGATGCAATGCACAGGATGCCAGTCATGTGAACCGATTTCCACTCAAGCAAAACGACGTATGTTTCAGACATTCTTTAGAATTTAGCAATTCTTCAATACAACGGGGCGGGAAGAAAACTAAGGGAGAAAAAGATGAAACGCAAAGTACAGTAAACTGAAAAGCGGAGGTCCATCATTTCGGGTCAACAAGTCCGTAGCTTCGTTGGTGGAAACAATGAGAGCAAGCACTTGGTACTTTGATGAGAAACCAAATCAGTCATGTCGTGTTGAATTTCCACTTAAAATATGAAGCGTTGGTATCCTTGACAAGGAATAATTATGTGTGCGGATTGAAGATGCGCAGCGGTGCATTTTCAAAGCACCATGTTAAGCACAAAAAGAGCACAGTCCGCTTACTCGCTAACAACAACTAAGCACACACATTGATAGGAATCAGAGGAACGCCCATGGAATTAAGCTGGTATTGCAGAAGCGCATTTGAAACGTTCACATGGTTCAGACCTTAACGCGACGATACAAACTCAGCTTAAGCTTTGCCACTGTATACAGGTCTTTGCAACACTTAAATCGAGAAGGGACTTGTTGACGAACATCACTGTTTTCATCAACATCGCCCTACTTTTGATACTGATCGTGCGCAAGTTTCGTTGCCGCCTCAACATCGTTTCTAGCTCTATGCTGAAGGTATCCAAAGCTTCTTTGCATTGTTCGCGACTGCATTACAGACGAAGTGCAGCGTTGCTCGCTATTTCGCTGTTTGTCTTTTGTGCGCCGGTGTGAGATTGCGCGTGGACGTCGTGCGAAAAACCTCAGGCAGGGTAGAACGTAAACGATCAAACGCTTCCTCCGACACGCCGGGGGGGATCACAAACTGGATGTTCCGCGAAATGCCGCCGTCCCACGTGGCCATTTCCATCATAAAACCTGCGGTAGCAAAATCAGACAGTAAGTAGCGTACGCAGTAACGCCAACGCGAGTGAAAGTGAAGAAAAGTAAGCGCTCCAGGTTCTTTGTATCGATTAACTGAGACAAAAAAATTGTTACAGAACAACAGGTCGAACAAAATGCATGGACTGACTGCAAATGGGGCAAGCATTGGCGGAGCCCCTTACCCAGCTTTAATAGTAAGAGCAGTGAGCACTGACACTAAATTTTGACGGTCGTGCTGGCGCCAACTTGCTGAACAATGACAGACTTTCTGGGATAGGAGAGCTTGACGTATAACGTAAAAAAAGAAGCAAAGACATTGCCTCTGACCCCGGTTTTTCTCGCAGTGGTCACGATCGACATTATCGCAGCAAACAACACATACCACATCGGTCACCGCAGCATCTGATGTCAATCTTTAGTTCGAACACTGTAGGCTTATGCAGAACACAGACCTTTACCAGAGTGTCATTCGATTTTGGGTGCACAGTTACATGTGTGGGGGTAAATCCCCTTCCAGAATCCATTAAAAATTTCGTCTTGGAGTCATTTGATTATACCTCGTTTGTCAGCACGTGCACAAAAAGTGAGAATGTCAAATAATTGTTCTTTTCGAACAAACATTTATGGGATATTGTTCCTTGGTGCACGTTTGTGTTGCATTTCATGATGGATTAAGTGACGAAGATCTACCGACTACTGGCAACTCTCGATGTTTCGGTTAATCTGTTGCGAGCAATGCAGTATTTTTGCAGAAAAACGAACACAAGCCGCAGTGCGTCGACCTTGAACAACTATGTCTGCCTGCAGTCGATGCAAGGACTAGTAAACAATTCAGTTTCACCAAACAAATTATAGTCAACGGAAATGAGCAGCGCATGTTCGACGTCATTCGACAGCAGCCACAAAGTGATGCGAATTTTGTTTTGTTCGAAATATAATGACTTATCAAGTACTTTTACCTTTCAAGCACTTCATCACCAGCTCGGCTCTCTTCACACACCACTGGAAGGTAATTTCTTCAGTGAGCTCGTGGGTCAGAAACAACGGGACGGTCAATGTGCGTATATCGTAACTGGATGCTACCTGAAACGGGGCGACGAGTTATTCGCATAAAAAAACAACAAAAAAAACTGAGAAACATTACTTCAAAACATAATGTTTGGACCAGAACGGAGACGCGCTGTTGCTATGACAAGCCGCTTATGTCTGTGCGACACGGATCACTGCATCAGGCGCAGATATGCACCAGGTACTATTGGAACGCGTAAATTGAATGGAGAAGATGTGTCCGAACGCGCACTCTCTTCAACACTTGCAGGCGTTCGCTTTTCACTTTGCCATGCCACGATATTCATCATATTGTCTTTCGATAATGTGGTTATGCAGTTCACGAAAGTCTAGGCTAAGGCACCCGCAATTCAAAATAAACGTGATGGTCCTTCACCTTAAGTATATGGCGCAGGCCGACTATAACAGGATGCCTTGACGTGACATTCGCAAGAGAAGCCTTCGTTTGGAGCTGACTTTCGTCTGCTGCCAAGTGGAAAATAACGTGAACCTGAGAGAGGTTGGAATGTTTGGTGATGAAGAAATCTCCCTCCGCAAGGCGCTCTGATTCCATATCCGCTACGTCACTTCCGCTGAAGAAATAAATCATTTATCACACACGTGTTTTGTACGGTACGCCGCAAATAAACCAACTGACGTCCGCAAGGTGTACTTGGCTCTAGTTAAGCTTACCTGCAGTGAACTAGAAATCGGGAAACAAATGCACATGAAAAATTTAAGGAAATGTTTTACAGTTTAAGGTTACGCCAATGAATGCGACATTCACATTTCACTTTTCGGAGGCCAATGGCAGAGTCACAGATAAACTTACTAGCTTTTGTTTTCTAATCGATGCAAGAATTGAAATGCTCTTTGTAACAATTCGAAACCTAAGATCTTGTCTTCAAAATCACTCTTGCCGGTAATTGCAGCCAAGACGACAGTTTACAAGGTGATAAATGAAAGTAGAAATCACACAGCAAAATATCGTCAACGAATTTTTATATATACACCGCCTCTACTTTCCCCAAGTAACACCAGACAGATATCAACAAACGTTTGTTCACAACGTGACTGCCGACCGGCCTTGTTCCGGTGAACCCTTTACTCTATTTAATCACATTCAACCACGAAGGACGTTAATTTGCACCAAGTACCTCGACACAACACCCGACGAGTGGCTGCTGCTTCGCCGCGTTTTACTGCACTCGGCATTTCGAACATGCTTGCGCACATCCGCCAGTTGCTCCTCGTACGATGGAAAGTGGAATTCAGTCGTTGCGTTACAGATGGAGGCAAACTCTGCACAAGCAAGCCAGCCGTCTCTACATTTCAGGTGTTTTTTCAATTACCGATTGCCAATTAACACTGGCCAGGTGCAGTTTTCAGGTATGCGGAAAGCTGCAAATCACTCAAAAAACATGGACTGTAATATTAGAAATTTGAATAGAACGAACCAACCAAACTGAGCTGCTAAGCAGCGTTAAACTTCGGCGAGAAAGCGGCATTACTAACCTTGCTCCATACCAACGGTTAACCCGAGTCTTTTATCGCATAGCAAGACCACGGCTGACAGGCTGTTCGAGTATAGAGAAAGTGCAGTTTGAAACCGTTGAGCTTCCATTTCACTAAATATTTTGCAGAAGTTGTCAGCAACACGTTAAACTTACTCTTAAAGCGGCAGCGACGAGACCTTTGAGTCCTACGTCTACCGACAAGTAAGCGCCGGGTCTCGATGTGTTGGTATTAGCATTTGGTCGAAATCAGTGTTTCTCGATTTGCGGCCCACGAAGCACTTTCTCAAAAACAATTTTTTACAGAAAGTTCTTATTGTTTCGTAGAGTGAAACGCACGAAAATCCTCAAAAGATTTTCCGGAGCCGCAGCAACAGCACGAGAAAAAAACATTCAGCCATCGGCCGCAACTAAAGCTTTTCTATGAATGAAACCAGAGTTGCGGAGTCGAAAGTTTTTGGGTGAAGTCGGATTCCTAAGAACACTAGAAGTCGAATCCGAGTTTTTTTTATCCGACTCCGGAAGTCTCATTGAATAATTTTTTACATCGCACTCCTAAGTTAGGAATCCTAACTCGTGCCTCTTGAAATGGTACACTTTTTTTTAGAAACTTTTATTAAAACAGACAATTCTTGCTGTGTACCACGATTTTCATTGATTACTAGTTGCTGCAAAATTGTTGACAGTTAAACCTCATTCACTTTATATTAAGGAGTCGGAAATTTTTCCTCTGACTCCGCAACCCTGAATGAAATAGGACAACAACCATCGCTTGGTCACCAATACTGAAAAGAACATGCAAATGACACCAGGACGCTCAGGGCCAAGAGCTTTAGACACAAGTTCTACGTTCAAACATTATGTGTTGATTGATGCAGTTGACCTTTTCGGCGATTAAGAACCTGAACACATTTACTGGATTTCGCAGATGAACTTTTTCATGTCCGACTCCACGCGGAAACTTATCAGCTGCACTGCAGTGGCATTAGTAGCAATTTGCCACTTGCACGCAGGAACCAGCGCAGAGTCGCATACTGAACCGATCAGAACAGATGTAGACGTGGATTAAAAAAATAATTGAAGCGTTTTTAAAAATCAAAACAGCATGATGGTGTATGAAAGGCATGAACAAAGTGTTACAAAAAAGCAAACGAGGCTGCACTCACTCTCCATGGGCGAAACGACAGAAGTTGAGAATGTCTGTCACAAGGAGTCGTATGTTGTGCATTGTTTTCAGCTGTGCACCTAAATTCACTGTGAAACTCTCTTCCATTACCACAGCGCTGTCACCATTCGCCGAGCTACCAGCAGCGGGGGAACTCCCGTGTGGTGACGCAGCGAATTCAGAGCCACGTGGAACAGAAGGTTTGTGTGCATCGTCCGACGAATCCAGCACTTGTTCAATACAAAGACTGGAACACAACGAAACATAACTTCTGAACATTTTTATTTTACTTCGACTTAAACGACATTTCGAAATTTGTAAGCATAATGTTAAAAGTGTATGTGCAGCTGTGCTCTTGCTGAAAAAAAACACCAAAAACAATCAAACACGGCCAAACGAAAGCGAACTTACTAAATTGGTCCTTCAACCTCAATCGCGTTGCCGTTGCATAACATTTCTTTATGAAGGCCAACAACAAGTTCATGAAACTCTCTCCTTTGGGTCTTGGTGATCTGTTCCGTTTTGGCTTCCCATTCACCTTGTAACCGCTAAAAATGAAGTACAGTGGTTCTTTCACATGGCAATACAAAAAGTCCCTATGCACAAGAATTGAAAAACTGTGATATAGGCTTAATATGGTTGTTGCATTAACGCTTGGCCCTCTGAAACGCATTTGATCGCAACTATTTTCAAAGTTTTAAATTATTCTTATCCTGAACTTGTAAATGCAGGGCGAAAACTATAAGTGGTCCTTGACCAACACTAATTCAACTTTGTTCTAAGGTTGAGCTTACGACTATGTAAAGGCAAGGAAAACAGTTTTTTTTCATATGAAATCAATAGTTTAAACCGTAAAATGTCAAAGGTAACCCAGTAAAGACTCTGGATTGTGTTGCAAAATTTCGCAAGCGTCCAGCTCCACGAACAAATCATGTTCAACCAACAGACAACAGGAAAAAATGCACAAATACAATTTCGCTTTGGGTCTCTGCAACAAAATTCAGTTGATATCCGCAAGGTTTAGACCAGCGGTGAGGAACCTGCAGCCCGCCGGCCAAATGCGGCCCGGGTGAACGTTTGATATGGCCCACATAAGAATTTCCGCTACCCAAGTAGAGTGCAACATCGCGTCAAACCGAAGCTCCACAACAAGCAAGTACTTGCATAGTAAGTCCAGAGAAGTCACTCTTCCTTAAAGTTAGATAAAGGTAGAATTTTAGGACAAAGTTAATTGATTTTGCGTCCCGCCAGCGATAATGCACAATTCATGCGACCCGTGATAGTAAATTAGGTTCCCCACCGCTGGTTTAGACAGTGTATGAAACCCAATACAGCGTGCAATTACTTCCGAATCAGCCAGATGTTTTGATGCGAGTATTGTGACATCTTCAGCAGTGTATGCGAAACCAACATGCTCGCAGGCTCTGGTCATTTCCATCTGATGTCGATCGCGCATTTTCGCAAGTGATTTGGCTTTGTCGGCAAGAAACTGCATGTAGAAAGTACAAAAAAGACACCTTTTTGACACACTAAATCATAAACAAACTACAGTATATCGTAAGTTTGACAAAATGCAGTGGAAAATATTTGACAGCTGCTTGATTGTTTAATGGACGTAAATGTAATTTTGCATTTTCATGTACCACGATTACGTACATTTTACAGTTTAAGTCGGTTTCCCTCGTTCGACCCATATTGCGCCAGACAAGGCCTTTCCGTGCATGGAAAATTTTTCGGTTTCAACTCATCCCTTACTCAAGACTTTTGTGTGCGCGGCGCGCATCCGGTTGACCGCGTTCCAGTGCAATTGAAAGTTCGCCCTTAGGCGCGGTAAAGACAGTTTTACGGCAGCTTCATTATTGCGCAACTGCCATTCTAGCAAATCCTCGTTTGAAAGTGGCAATAACCTTACAACAGTCTTCCTTCGGCTTGGCAAACTTGCAATGTCAGGTCGCTTACTTGTGAGACGAGACCAGTGCTCTTACAACAAACAAGCTAATCACCTCGCTATCCGCAGCATTTAGGATACTTCAAATCAGCATCCAATAGCAGCCAACCTCCAACACAAGTTTCTAAACCATGTATTGGCTTGTCAAAACCCTATACACGATATTTTGAGCAACGTACTTTTGTGATGAACAGACATTTGTTTTATGGGCTTTAGACCAGACCATTTTGTTCTAGTGATTATTCAAGTGGATTAATTTAAGCAATGCATGTGCAACACGATTCAACTGTTTCGTTAACTCACACCCTTTTTCAAAATATGCTAAGGATAAATAACCCTAATTAGTTTAAATAACACACACCTTCGCCATAGCTCGATGATACTTTCTTTCAAGTTGCATAAGTACATCCATAGCAGGGGAGTGTATGAGGTAGTGATAAGATGAACAAAATTCGTTGTTGCTGCGGAAGGTCTGCTTTTGGAAGGTCGACCACGTCTGCAAAGCAAAAAAGATCTGAATAAGATTGGTGCAGTTTGCAAATGATTTATTTCTCATGCTGCAGTTTGCAAATGATTTATTTCAGAACCTGATATTTTTGATGCAATTTTCACAATCCAAAACGCATTAAAATACATAGATACAAAAGCAAAACAATCTTTTCTTTTTACTTTTACAAACAATGAGTCCCAGAAAACTACAAAAAAATTCTCTAAACACAAGCACACTACTAAACTTTTAAATGCATTTACGCCATGAACACAACTGAACACTATTAAATGTTAAGCTAAAGTTGGCAACAAAAATTCATGAAGTGCTTTTACTTTGATATGTTAACAAAAGAACAAAAACATGTGCTTTATAAGTGTAGATGAAGAAATTACTGATAAAAGCATTGACTTTGTTGGCTTAACTTTGGGATGGATAAAGAATTGAGTTCATACACTAAGTCTAGAAGTATCAAGGTGTTTTTTCTGTTTCTTATGCAATATTTGTAGCAGTTGCCACAAGGTTTAATTCCAAACAAATCAAAGTCAATATTCTGGTGATTTCCTTTTTTTGCTGATGTTTCATTGGCGAATCAAAGAGGCTTCCTCAAAGAAATATTTTAAAGACAAATGCATGAAAATAAACAAACTAAAAGTAGTCAGCTATAGACATAAAAAAATCTCACAAATGAAAAAATAGAAAGCACCAGCAGATTTCATTTTGTTTGAAATAAATACGATTACGAAACAAGAGCATCAGGTCTGTGATATGGAAAGACTGATACCGATTGGCTGCACACCAAGAAAACAGTCTACAACAATGCAGAGTTTGACTGATAACATGAAATTAAAAGATGGATTGGAAGTCAAACAAACGAAAGTATCCCAAAAATTTGACTTTCAAGAAATTATTAGCACTTTTGTGCTGGTCTTGAGTTTCACTGAATATAAAAAGCTTAATAACTTTATTTTCCAGCCATTCACAGGTGTATTTATTTTCTTTTTTACAGGCCAGAAAAAGTGCATAAAAAACCTTCACTTCTCAAGCTTCATGAAATCATATTGCTATTGTGAAATTACAAGAGCTTTATAATGGCTGTTGAAATAGGATGTGAAAGGTACAATGAGGTTGTAATGCTAGTGAGCACTCACATTTTCATACTTTTCTGCAACACTTTTTGCAATAGTTTGGATGAGTGATGGATCATTTCGCACAATATCAAGACACCTTTGACCTTGAGTATGTTGCAAATCCAATTTTTCAGCATCGACAAACTTTTCAAGAGAACATCTCAAATCTGAATAGAGAAGAGGTATAACTCATCGTTTTAAGTCATGATAACAAGACAAGAAACATACATTTTTTGAAGTTTAACACCTTTGCGGCTGGTATGATTTGGCCTAATTCAAGTTGTTTTCAGTTGACTTACCAACTGCATAACTCACCAGGCGATTGTGGCAGAGAGCTGTTCAAACCCTCAAAAGACCCGGCAAGTCTTCAAGTCTGCAATGAAAAAAAGTTTTCGGTATGGGGTTTCGGATTTTTTTGTGAGTGATGTCATAAGTAGAGAAGTTTTACGCCTTTCGGCTCACTTCATCTAGCCCTGGGCACAAACTGCTAGATGGTAATATTTCGCTCAAGTTTTTATTGGAAACTGGGCTAAAATCCAAGTCTTTTGGGACTTTGGATTACTTGCTAAGGTTTCTGGTCAAAAGTTATGTTGACCTACATCAACAAAATAAGTAATTAATCCACTAATTAGATAATTAATTTGTTGTTTTCAGATCATTCTATTCAGTCTGGCAGATTACATACGAGGGAGTTTAATCTGTCACACATGCCTAATCTGCTAGATACAAATAGAATAAACTAAAAGCTCTGCCTAATGTAGTCAGGAGCCTCGCTGAGTGATAAATATGGCTCTGCAGAGTAATACGATCAGTGTTTCAACAGTAAGGCATGTGCTAGCCACTCATGGAACAACATATGCTGCCCATTGCAATTGTTGGTTTATTATGTAAAAATTGGTTCTGGTTGAGAAGTACAGACCAGATTCATGCATTAGGCACACTGCATTATGTAAAAGGCACATTTTCCATTTTTGAGAAAATCAATGTATTTTAAAGACCTTATGGTCTGAAAATTACAGCAAGTTTTCACAAAAACATTTGAGGTTTTTTCTTTTTCAGTATAACCATCTCTTCTTGCAAAAATCTATCTCAAATCTGATTTTCCATCCACATGTGTTTTACATGAAAAAATTAATTTAGAGCCACTGAACCAGATTAAATAGTTCTATTTCAACACCTTAGCTGCTGGGCAGTTTCAGCCTAAAATACAGCAGTTTGCACATGTCTTTGCATGGGCATAACTCTGACGCCAAAAGTGGTAGAGAGCTGTTCAAACCCTCAAAAGACTCGGCAAGTCTTCAAGTCTGCAATGAAAAAAAAAAATTTGGTTTTGTTTTTTTTGTGAATGATGTCATAAGTGGAGTACTTTTAGGCCTCTTGGGCCCACTTCATCTGGCTCTGGGCCCAAACTGCTATATGGCAGTATTTCGCTCATTGGAAACTAGGCTAAAACCTGAGTCTTTTGATACTTTGGATGACTTGCTGGCACTGAGGTTTCGGGTTGAAAAGTTATGACCTAAAAACAACAAAATTAATAATTGTCCACTAATTATATAATTATGTTGTTTATTTTAGGCCATAACTTTTGAACCAGAAACACTAGAAAGGCGACAAAGGGCTCAAAGACTCAGATTCTATCCTAGTTTCAATGAAAACTTGAGCGACTTATTCTGTTGGGTTAATGACGTCACTCACAAAAAAAACTGAAACCCAAAACCAAAAATTTTTTTATTGCAGACTTGAAAACTTACTGAGTCTTTTGAGGGCTTGAATAGCTCTCTAGCCCAATTAGCTGAGCTATGCTGTTGCTAACACACATGAAATATGCTTGATTTAAGGATGATTTCCAAGTAGAGATATATTCATACGCCAGCAGCGAACGTGTTAATACGAGCTTGTGCAAAGTATGTCGTGCATGTTTGTTGCATAGAACTATCTAGGTCAGAGTATATTGAAGGGGCACAGGGCTGTTTATGATATAAAAATATTTTTAATTTGCAACCAAATGAGGTTTTGTTCACATGCATTTATGTTAACACGTAAGAGTCTCGCCTACTTAAATTCATTACACAAGCATCACACATATAGCATGCATATGCAGCAGACAACTTCCCAACAAGATGTTTGCATAAGGTATATATTTGGTCTCACCACGATTTTATATGTATGGAGAAAATATTGACTGGTTTACCTATGGTGAAATCAATTCAATTTAATCAACAGTTTAGGGCGAAAGGCCAGGAAAAACAAAAACAAAAATCATTATAAACCTCGATGTATTTTTGTAAACCTAATGATTATTCTATTTAAGTAAGCATTTCAAGTGATTCTTGTTGACATGTTAGAAGCCAGTGCGAGTGTATCATACTTTGAAATCATGCATTGAGCCACTATTTTTGCACCACTTTGCAACTCCATAACTCATCAGTCACTTGTGCTAGAGAGCTGTTCAAACCCTCAAAAAAATTAGCTATTCTTCTAGTTAGCAATGAAAAAAAAATTTTAGGTTTTGGGTTTTTTATGGATGACATCATAAATGGGGTCATTTAGGTTGTTTTTGGCTGAGGTTATTGGGCCTGGGCCCGAATTGAAAGAGAGAAGAATTTCACTTGAATTTTTACTGGAAACTAGGCTAAAATCTGAATCTTTTGAGCCTTTGATTGACTTTCTAACGTTTCTGGTTCAAAAGTTATGGCAAAATTTAGGTAAAATATCTTTTTGGGAAATTTTAACCCAAAATTAGGTTGAGATAAAAAATATAGGAGCAAGCAATTATGAGCTGCCACATTTATGAAAGCTGGCTCATATTATTTCTATTGTACATTTAACAATTAGCAGTAGGCTGATGCCTATAAAAAGGCTTTCTATTGCATTTTGGAGAATGTTATGTCAAGTAAACACACATTTAATAGCAGCAGCAGCACTGTCACAAACAAATATCACTCATGATTAATACAATATAGTTGAGAGCAGGCAGCAAAAGATGTTAAAATCATTCACACGATATTAAAAACTGCACACAACCACAAAAATCTGAATGAAGAAAATGTTGGGAAGCCACTATGACCACAGATGTAAATGTCAAAAACTTCTGTGTTATTCAACATAAAAAATTGTTTTTCTAAGGAGATGTCATCACTGGAAAATAAATCTTTAATTTCAGAAATATTACTGGTATTTTTTCAAAAGCTTTGAGTATGTGTTTCAATTGTGCAAAACTTTTAAACTGTTTTAAATTGAACTCACATGTAATACACAACATGTGTAACTCTTTTCATCAACACGATTCAGTATGCCCTTGAAGTTTGTGAGGGATGAGCTGTAGCTTACAATTCAATTGAATTCCTTATTTTTTGTAGGGCAAACCTAGTTGTTACAAGAGCATGGGTGAATCTCCCAACTAACCAACCTGACGTCTTGAGATTGCTAAGTCAAATCAAGGTGGTATAAATGACTCTCACTACTTTGTCTGTTAGCAACTCTCCAGTAGCACTCAAGTTTGATTACCTCTTTTGGTTATATTCAGTTATGCAACGAACTCTTCAATACAATTGAATTTAAGGACAGAACAACACAACAGAAAATGGTTCAGTATAGACAAACCTAGAGCAAAAGTGTCACTTGTTCACACTAAGCAACCAGAAACAGTGACCAACTGCCATGTGAAGGTTACCAGATTATCATTTCAGCTGCTAGACGAGTGGTTCTTAACCGGGGGAGCGCGCCCCCTGGGGGTGTCAAGAAATTTCTAGGGGGGCGCAAACCCTTACATGCTCTAAAACATAGAAAAATTTTGAACGGGAATGTGTCCCTTTCAAACGTTATGCCAGTGTTAATTTTATGCCGCTATGTGTTATTTGGTTTAGTTCTGGCAGAGATGGAAGTCAGGGTTAAGTATCTTGAAATTTTGCAGGCCGAATTCGAGTCTGCATGCAAGCATTCAGGGGTGTAACTATGGGGCCTGTTTAGTCGGCATGCCAAGTGCCTTTAACAATAACATTTGTGCCATTGTCGCGTTTGACAGAGCTCCACGCAGTATGTGATGCTACTTTGGCTTTCTGTAATTCGACAAAGCTTCTTGCAATGTGGCCGTCCAACACCTGCATGGTACTAATTTTCTACAGTACTCCCGCCATGTTCTTCTGTGATGCAACAATGTATATTCATGAAGATTCAACTGAACTTGAGCCACACTACTGTTGAATGTGAGAATAAGTTTTTAAACGCGGCTTGGCAGCTACAGACCACCATACGACGTCGACTTCTCGGCCAAAGAAAGAGTAACTTTGCTTTCTGGCCATCCCAATGGCGATACTCAGCTGCTGCTTAATCTTGGAACCATGTCTTTTACTCACGTTAAAGTGGCAGGGAATAAATGTTTAAATCTAAAAATTAAAATAACATTTCTATTGAAATATCCGGTTTGTGCGATTATCCGTTCTATTTTTTTCACGTTTGAATGGTTTAACCCAGTGGTTACCTAGATGGGATAAATTACCCCTGGGGACAATATGATACTTTTGGGAGGTACCGCGGAACCAAAATGTTGTTCTGTATTATGAGCGATCACTGCGAAATATTAAGGGTAATAACTATAAGACATAATCGCTACCTTGATTAGGGTAACGGCTCAAAAGTGTTTGGGAACCACTGGTTTAACCGATTTGCAATCAGTCAGAGTAATCTGTATTCACTCTGCGAAGTAGTATGTGGTTGCAAAGCTATGCAGAGTTAATAAAATAACAAAGAATTGGCAAAGGTTCGCACAAGTCAAGAACAAGTTTAACCGCAACTGCAACACATTATCCATGCGGACTAGAGTGGGAACATGCATATCTGTGACTACCGCCAACGGTGAATCTTTTACAATGTCGCTGAAAAGAAAGCGTTTTTTATCTAATGCTGCAAAATAATGTTGCACCAAATACTGGCCAAAATTGTCAAACAATCAGTGGCCTGTACTTGTGGGTGCAGGGCTCTATACAACCTTCAGTGGCGAGCGAGTGTTAGTAGCCATCAGGTTCAATGCAACATTCTTATCTTGAGGCCTTATTGTGAACAAATATGTACCACTTTCTTGAATGATGCAGAAATTCTAACAATGTGTGGGTTCGTGCTTTGATACAGTCAGATTGTTTATATTCGTCCTTATTGTTTGAACACTGCAACTGCATTTTACTTTGTGACTGAGTGCTCGGACGTTGCAGTGTTTTTTTGTTTGGGGGTGTGTGCATGCCACAATACTTCCGTACTTTACCTGGCCTTGACCAGGGTTGGACTCAGTGTCCTACTCTGGATGTAGTGTTGCACCAAATGTTACGGGTTAGTGAACAATAGTGTTAGGACAGTGTCTGTAACCCTGTTGTTCTACCTCTAAACTCGCTATGAATTGTTCTATTGTGTCTGTTTTTACCAATCTGCATTGTGCAGACTGTGTGTGTTTCTACTCTACGCACTATGAAGGGTTTTTGCTAAGGGAAATGTTAGGTACCTGGTATGGACCTGTAGGGTCCCGATTTTTCCAATTCTAGGGACCCGATTTTCAGTTCTAGGGACCTAAGTCGGGTCCTTAAAACACCTTAACAAAACCCTGGACTTAGTGTTTGTTACAAAACCTTAAAATTAAACAAATTCACCAAGATATACATCTATTTTACAACTTATTTAAAGTAAGGGGAGCGTTAGCCAAAGGAAAGTTACTTTAGGGGGGGCATGATGGAGAAAAGGTTAAGAACCACTGTGCTAGACTGTTTGCAAACAATGCACAAAACACTAAAGCAAGGGTGGGGACCTGCAGCACAAGGGGCAAGTGCAGTCCGCGTGAACATTTAACATGGCATGCATCAGAATTTTCATTACCAAGTTTGAGCACAACATCACGTAAAACTGAAACTCAATTAACAGTGACCTATAAGTAGTCCATTAACGTGCAGCAGTACACACCAGCACAAGAAAATGTGAGTGAAACTAAACAATAATGGAGCGCTAACACATTTACACAGCATAAAGATTGTTGGATTCATTATCACTGTATTAAACCAACTTTTACTGCAGTACACACTTTCAAATTTTTGCAAATCATTAAATGCATGTTTTGCATAAGTGCATTGAACTGTTAAAAATAGCAATAGCTAACATAAACATACTTGATCACTTTATTAAAAGCACAAATTAGTTCAGTACACTGTTAACAAACTTCTGAAGTTCTCATACCTGTCTCAACAAAACAAGGTATGTTGTGAAAGTTAACAATCCGGGCTGCTAATTCTTCTACCTTCTTGGTTTTAATTACATTAACTGGAACATTCAAATGGTATGTTGGTTTTCCCATGCCAGGTGAAAAAGCATAAAAAAACATGCGTTCACCATCTTCTTGATGCTCATTTTGTGTCATGCTGATGCTATTAAAATTTATATTTTCTCATAACCACCTGCAACTAAAGCGCACAATTAGAACATTGCATTGAAAAATGAAATCTAACATTGCTATAAATATCAAAAACTATTTTTATTTCACATGTGTACAAAGTCAGCCCAACACCATGCTGTGTAAATGTTGAGGTTACCCAACCATTGACAATTCTTACGGATTTTTTGGCACTGTATCCAAAAATGCTATCTGGTTTCCTTCATCAGGTATCATTTTTGCCCAATTTAATTTGAAGTTTTCAACAGTTAATCATGGGAATAATCAATACACGAAGACCTCAGACATCCCTGTGGCCATGTCCCAGAACCATCTAGCAAAATAAGCGAAATTGAATGGTGTTTGTCTAATGCAGGGCTGGAGAACCTGTGGCCGGCATTTGACCCGCGTGAACGTTTAATATGGTCCATATCAGAATTTTCGTTACCCACGGTAGAAGAGAACATCGCGTCAAAACAAAACTCTATGACAACCAAACACATAGACAGTAAGTTCAAATATGCATCTCTCGCTCCTTGAGATAGTTTTCTCTCCCTATTTTCCTTGGGAAGATAAAGGTATAATTTGATGGTAAAATTAAGTAATATTTGCAGCACGCTAGCGATTTTCCACATTTTATGTGCACATCAGGGGAGAAAGTACGTAAATCCAATGAAGCAGAGCGTGCTCAATCGGTTTCGTATCATATACTGTAAGATCGTTGTCGGGGTTTTGTACATAATGTTATTGTTTCTAATGCGAATGGAAGAAACTGGTGAAACAAGTTTGGTCTGGTTGTTTAAATTTCGATTTTTCCCTTCGTAAAAAATAAAAAACAAATTTAAATTATAAGCATTGGGATTATTATTTCTGTGGCGTTTCAGATCCCGTTGCAGTTAAAGATTGCACAATATTTCCTAGTTTACTAACAGATGTACTCCTACAATTAGTGAGAGATATCATCAACATCAACCGCATATGTTACCAGCGTTACGAAAAACGTCTTGAGCAACAAAGAGGTCGTCCAAATGTTAGTATTTGCTTTGCAGAAGAACATTTCGAAGAGGAACAATTTAATCATCAGTGTTTGATTATCATTTCAAATCAAATAGGCACACTCAAAATTTTTTTTGTAACACAAACTTTCCGGGTTTTTATTGTACGAATACATGTTTTTTGGTGCGAAATCAGGGTTTATTTGAAATCACTGAACGGGAGCCCTGCATGGGACTTGGAACATAGACATCTTGGCAGGTAATACAGCGAGACACTGACACTGCTGGTAGCGGTAAACCACGTATAGTTTTATACTGTGTGAAAAGAAGCATGAGTAAACCTGTAGCAGTGCTTCCACCAGTTTTAAAAATCCATTGTTATTGTGAGACTGTGATCCAGTGGCAGTTCTGAGGGGGCCTGTGTGGGCCATGGTCCCCAGATTTTTGGCTGGCCCCCTGCTTGCCCCCCCCAAGTTTTGTGCTCAATTTCACGTTAAAGTTCGCTTGATTGACATACAGAGCAGATAACTTTCAGCCAGCAAAATTTCAAACGATTTGAAGACTTTCTGACGACGGTTCTGACGACATTCACAAGCCTATATTGGGTTTGATAGGGTTAATCATAGCAAATCGATCTTCATTACAAGGGATAATCACCAGACAGGAGAGACATTTATGTTGGTCCCCACTACTTTTTCCTTGGTCCCGCAGTGATACCCCAGTTTTTCATTCTAGAATCGCCACTGCTATGACGAACGTGTTAATCAAATGACTCTTATGCAAGCTTCTTTTCACGCAGTACAAAAATACGTGGCTCGTTAGAATACGTCCATGCAGGCTTGTGGGATATACGTTTTTATCGTTAAAGTTCAGTTCTGACTTCTTTGTGAGCAGTAAGTGTGACACAATATTTGCTGTTGTGAGTTTTCATAATTCATCTGCTCAATTGTTCAAAGCCTGCGTGGTGTTCTAACTGTAGTAAGTTGTCCAATAGTCTTGTCAACATACTCGTGTAGTTCTACTTATTGCTTGAGACAGTTTAGCGGGATTGTCTAACTTTCTGATATTTTCACCGTTCATATTTTTCTTCGCCCTTGATTATTCATAAATTATGACTTAATTGTAGAATGTGCTTGAAAAATGGATATTAGGCCGTTCATGAAATGAAATAGCATTACTGATAGCCGAAGTGTAGAAAATATTTTCGACAAAAGATTGAGAATTGAGTTTCAACCAGTACAGACTAATGGGGTAGAAAGGGTAAAGCGTTTTGTGGACGTCCATTTGCATTGCATCGCCAGCAACCAGAAAAGGATAAGCAGAATTTCAACGTTGCTCTTAGCTGGAAAAATTTCTGCGGATATCCGTGATTCCAAGCAACACTGAATAATCACGCGGAATAATCGGTTTATGGAAAGCAATCCGCTTTCTACAAACAGAGCACTTTTGTATTGTCAGGTTGCATTTTTAATATTAAATCAAGACATTGCCGAGAATGGCTGTCTTTGTTAATCTCAATCATTCCAACACGGGTATTGACAGGTTTGGTTGTGTAACAGACCCTACAATCTTTAGTGTGTGGTTTGAAAAGTTTTATGTGAATAGTTTTCAAATTTCATAGTGATGAAATTTTATTTTTAGGAACAGACTTTTGTTGTTTGTTATTTTTCGTCTTTGAAAAGTTAGCTAGCTTGGTCAGGTTAAAGGAGATTGTTGCTGGAGAGTAACCTGTTTCAAATTAATTGATGATTTTCTGAAATCCCACATTGCAAATGGCACGTTTTAATCTCTTTGCATTTATTAATATATTGACAATGGCAAGCAAGTGTGCAGTGTTGTTTGCATCTTTTTATGCTTACTGGGTATGTTTCGCCGTATTCACACTGTCAAAAGTGTCTGGTGCTGGAATGGTGTTACACTTGTCACGCCAAGCATTGCAACCAGTTTTCTGTCAAGAAGTAGCACTTGGATCCCCGCATAGAAAACGTGAATGACATCAAAGACTGTTCATTTGGGCAAATCGCCATATTTTATCTTCTGGAAAGGATTGGCCTCAGATTGGTTGAGCAAATCGCAAACAGTCTGAAATTATTATAGAAAGAATGGCTTCCTTTCTCCAACAAAATAAACGCAACGCGTTTTGCAAACGCACATCGATCAAATATCCACAGCAACACAAGACATGCGAAAAACACTCGCTTCCCAAACGATTGTACTTTTTGTCCAATGTCTTTAAAAAGCACCGTGAAAAGATAAAAAAGATCTTGTCTGCACCTCACAACGAACGAGTCGCTTTGTCGGCTACACCGATTTCAAATACAACGGAAAAGGAAGTTGAAACTTTGGTCCCAGATCGTGATGGTATACCCCAAAACACTCAACTTACCCGAAGATTAATTAATAAACATTTGAAGGCAGCACATACAAAGATCAACCGTAAAATTATCCGGCGAATGAAAAGAAAGTGGCTAAGTGAAAACGTTTTTCAAAAAAAGATGGAAGGATTTCTAGATGAAGAAACATGAAACCACTGATAAATGTTATTTAACTCCCAAAAAAATCGCATGAATCATCATGCACGGCCATTACTGAAACAACTACCGTCCGAGAATGGTGTATTTGTAAGCGTTTACAGAGGAGATATGACGGTACAACGTGGGAATTGTTATCAATGGGTCCATCCGCAATGTGTGTTTCGATCTTCGTCCCCGCAATCATTTTCCTGGACAAAATGGAGGAAGCTGCATGTTATCTGCGAACTTTTGTTTTCGCATAATATCAAAAGCTAAGACATGGGTGACATGAATCAATTTTGTTGAGTGTTGTGGGCCAAAGTTCCCATTTTTATGGTAATATTCGGATTCAGAACAAATTGTCAATAATTTTGATGTCTCGGATTTAACCCTTTCATACCGGAAAGTGGTTCAAATAGAACTTGTATCCGAGGTCGTTGGTGCGAATAACTTTTGTTTTCGCTTTTAAATGAAAAGCTAAGACATGGGTGACACCAATCAATTTTGTTGAGTGTTGTGGGCCAAAGTTCCCATTTTTATGGTAATATTCGGATTGAGGACAAAATGGCAATAAATTTTGATGCCTCGGATTTAACCCTTTCATAACGGAAAGTGGTTCAAATAGAACTTGTATCCGAGGTCATTAATGCGAAAAACTTTTGTTTTCGCATTTAAATTAATAGCTCGGACATGGGTCAAATCAGTAAATTTTGCTGAGTGTTGTCGGTCAAAGTTCTCATTTTGATGATAATATTCGGATTGAGGACAAATTGGCAATAATTTTGATGCCTCGGTTTAACCCGTTCATACCGGAAAGTGGTTCAAATAGAACTTGTATCTGAGGTCGTTAATGCGAAAAACTTTTGTTTTCACATTTAAATAAAAAGCTAAGACATGGGTCACATCAATCAAGTTTGTTAAGTGTTGTTTGTGAAAGTTCCTATTTTGATGGTAATATTCGGATTCAGGACAAATTGGCAGTAATTTTGATGCTTGGACTTAACCCTTTCATACCGGAAAGTGGTTCAAATAGAACTTGTAGCTGAGTTTGTTATTGCGAAAAACTTTTGTTTTCGCATTTAAATAAAAAGCTAAGACATGGGTCAAATCAATCAAATTTGTTTAATGGTGTGGGCAAAAGTTCACATTTTGATCATTATATTCGGATTCAGGACAAATTGGCAGTAAATTCTGATGCCTCGGATTTAACCCTTTCACACCGGAAAGTGGTTCAAATAGAACTTGTATCTGAGGTCGTTAACGCGAAAAACGTTTGTTTTCGCTTCACTTTGAGAGCCGGGTTAATTCAAGCGGTTCGCAAAAAGCAGCTGATTCGAACATGGCTTTGCGGATGAATATCTCCGCTCCTGTTTGCTCTAGCGACTCGGCGAAAATCTCAAAAAACGTGGCAAGTCTAGTAGATTAGACTCGAAAAAAATTTTTTTGCTTGGGGGGTGCAGGTTGTCTGTGAGGGACGTCATAAGAGGAGGACTTTTAGGCCACCTTAGCCCACTTTGCCTGGCCCTGGAGGCCAACCGTTAGGTGGTAGTATTTCGCTGAAGTTTTTACTGCAAACTAGGCTACAATCCGAGTCTTTTGATACTTTGGATGACCTGCTGGGGTTTCTGGTTCAAAAGTTGTGATGTTAGTTAGT
>Ga0210059_1004199_pt1 | contig 23213 bp, 15 predicted proteins | sample Ectturendosymbi2_FD_188042 | JGI IMG/M metagenome (GOLD analysis project Ga0210059, IMG submission 188042) | Ecteinascidia turbinata endosymbiont from Florida, USA - Sample 2 (SPAdes) (version 2) | ecosystem: Host-associated > Tunicates > Ascidians > Unclassified | place: Key West, Florida...
CTTTAAAATCGATTATTTATCAGCCTTCTCTAATAATTTTTATTGTGTTTTTTAGATGAGTACTTTTTTCTGTAAAATTAAAAGACTAACTTCTGCTTGATCGCATTTTGCAAAAGTGAGAGATGAACGTGCATTTCCATCGATTTAAAACAAGTTTCCGCATTCCTGGAAAGTGCAAGTAGGTCTATAAATTCATCTGTAAAGAATTATCACTTTAAGTAACTAATACAGCCGAAGGTCGGAGTTGGTCCGGAGTCGGATAATCGTAATTGCCCGGAGTCGGAGTCGGAGTCGGATGACGGGGCTTCCGACTCCACAGCCCTTGTTACAAGTGATGTTGATATCACTGTTGTTTTGGTTGTGAAGGTCAAGATAAAAATGAGCATTGTTAGTTCTTCCAGAAAAGATGGCAAGTCAAAATTTTTTAAACAGCGAAATTTTGGTCTGTATTTTTTGGCTCATTTGGGATGGAAATTAAAGTTTGCAAAAATGGGGAGATGGTCAGAGATGTCATAGAGTGCAATTCCAGTGGTGGTGTTGTCATCAATTATATTTGTGTATATGTGATCAAGTAGGGAGGGTTGATGAGTAGAAGAAAATCTGGTGGGTTTGTTTTTAAGAGATATGCAGCCGAAACTCAGAATGCTGTTAACATAATCAGTAATGTGTGTGTCAATTTGGTGCTTCAAAATATTTAAATTTATATCGCCTCCAATTATGTAATTACTCTTTTCAGAGTGCATAATTTCAAGTAGGTTAGTGAATGCAAGCTGAAATGCTTGTGAGTTAGAAGGGTGTCTATAGATCACTCCAACAATGCATATTTTGCCACTAACATTATTTGACTTCACAAAGGCTGCATTTTTCAAATTTTTTGAACTTTATTTGGACTTGGATATTACATTTGAAAAATCTTTTGGACTTTGGTTGGACTTGGACTGACTTTAAAAAAATCAGGACTGGATCTGGATTGCAAAATACGACAGTCCGCTCATCTCTAAGAGGTACTAGACCTGAGACTTTGCTTTTCACTGAGGGGCCAGCAGGGCAAAGCATATTGACACGTTATTGTGGTTTCGTGTAGTATTTGCACATGGTGATCAAGGCAATCGACCTCATATTTTAGTTCGGGTCTTTTCGAGATGAAGTGAGTTATGTTTTTTAAATCCAAATCCAAACCAAATATCATATTGCAAACAAAAATTCAAATCCGAGAACCAAATCTTGTGTAAATCCAAATTCCTGTCACTGTTTAGCTCAAGCTCATGTGGCGACGAGATTAAGCCCATATAACGTAGAATTCTTAGCAGAAATAGAAGAGTGAACCTAGCGGAATGTGGCATCTTTAGTTCAACTCTCTCTTTGGTTGGCTCAGGGCTCATTTTGGCTGCAACAATTGGATTAAGGAAAGTCAAACCAATTCTGTAAATTTGATGACATGATACATGGGCAGACTTGTTTCCCTGGTAATGGACAAGGCTCAACATTTAAAAAACACAGCAAACAATCTCAATGGATGTGAGGAACTCTTATGAATGCGATAATTTGCAGTCCTGAAACTGAACCAAAAGTTGCAAAAAAATGAAAAGAATATCATCATTTCGACCAATTCTAGTTAAGCAAAAATGATAAAATCCAAATCAAGTCAAGGGAGTATGTTTCCTGAAGTGAGGTTGGGCTAGACGCTTTGAAATGACCGAGAGTGAAATAGAGAAGTACGATGGAAACGTCTTTCACAAAAGACTTAATTTCAAATAATCTGGATGCAAATTTGCTAAAACAACATCGTTCGCCACCTTTGGTTTGTTGAGCGCCATTTTACAGCTTGTTGGGCGCCATTTTATTGTAAAAAAAGAGAGAGGCAAATGTGTAATATCATTTTACTCTACATAGAATCGAGTTTGCAAACCAATGACTCGAAGTGACTCGACTTGCGACTCCAGTTCTTGTGACTCGACTAGACCATGTTATGACTCGACTCGAAAAAAAATTAAGATAACTCTGATTCGACTCTGCCTTGAAGGAGTTGTGACTCTGACTTGTCGAAGATGACTCGGGCACAACACTACCCGGTGTCAAGAGAAATTTCTGACCTCTGCGAAAGTTCTGACCTGTTGTTGTTTTTCAGTTATTTTGCTTCTCAGTATAAAGAAATAACGTCTGGTAATTGTTTTTTGATGTGTGTTGCGTAAATTAAAACATTTTGGTTAGATGTCAGATACCCACAACAAGCTATAGCTCGGGAATAAGTTTCACCATTGAAAATGTTCGGACTTAGTCGTTGACCTCAATTCTTTTTTTTTCTCACCCTAACCCGACATACATACCTAAACACGAATTCCTAAGCCATGTTATATTAATCAGTTTTATCAACGTATTAGTTTTTTCAGAATAGTACTCTGCGCATGCGTATATAGTGTGAAGTCAGAAATTTCGTCATTCAGAAATATGGCTTGACACCGCACCCGGATTCAAATATTTTGGAACAGGTGTGGAGTCAGAGACTTGGAGTCTGAAAATGTGACTCCGGCCACCCTGCTTCCCTGTCCATTTTGTTAAATTGCGCCCTTGCGTGGTTCGAATCATTTCAATCTAAAATTAAAAAATTTCCATGACAACAAGATTGGCATGAAGTGAGTATTCAGTGTGTTAGAAGTTCTGTGTAGCGCCCTGTTGGACCTGTGGAGATTACGGCAGAAGTGCTCAGCTTGAAACCCATAGTGTCTTCGTGAACGTTGAAGATGGTGAGTTGTGTGTATAATGTTCAAATTACATTCTTGTCCATATGAATGAACTGGAAAAATTTTAGTGTAGGAGATCTACTGCAGTGCATCGCATGTGAGGGTTTCTCCATTTGTTGTCCTAGGCTTGCAGATATAAATTTTTGTATATTAATGATCACAAAATAACTTGTTGGCTTGTGTCTTTGACCTTGTCTTTAATTACTGGTTAAGATTTTTAAGTATTTCGCGTTTTGTTTATTTCAAGATTGGCAGTGGCTGTAGAACTGCCTGCGGATCTTTAAATTTGAAGCCTTATTCGACCGCCTTCTGTAACATGACAGTAACGCATGACGAGAGTGCAGTAGGCTTGGTTAAATGTAAAAGATAAACCCTAAACCAAACCCTAACCTTAACCCTAACCGTAGGCCTAACCTAACCCTAATCCAAGCCTAACAAATGCTAACCCTAACCTAAACCTAAGCAAAGCTAACTCTAAACTAACCTAACACTAAACCTAAGCTAACCTAACCCTAACCTAACCTAGCGCCAACATAATACTAACCTAACGCTAACCTAACGCTAACCCTAACCTAATCCAAAGCTACCCTAACCTAACGCTATCATATCCCTAACCTAACACTAACTCGTAAACATAAAATGTAAGCCTGAAAAAAGTAAAGAAAAACAAGAAAAGGAAAGTCAAAAGAAAAAAAAACAAAACCAAAGTCAGCAAGGTGAGATTCGAACTGAAAACCTAAAGCATAGAAGGCATAGCGCATAACCATTACACTATACAATCCACAAGGTTTGAACGATGAAGTAACCCTTTTATTTGAATTGCGTCAGGACAGGCGGATGAATAGTCACTTCCTTCAAGATTAAAAGCATTTTTTGGTTTTTATTAATTGATTTGTCTCTCCTTTTAGTTTGAGACCTCTGTTAGAATGATGCTCTTTTCCAATTTAAAATTGTGCCATCATGCTCATGCATGCTTAAGATTTTGTTGTTATGTGCCACACTCCAACAAAAAGTATTTTAACACTTTGTCTACTGGCTTGCAAATGGCACAGGAACAGAGGTAGCTCAAACTGAAGCATGAAAACAGGATGAAAAGTATTCAGAGGGGCACATCAATCATTACATTACATTGTCATAATCATAGCAGCACCGCCACCAGAAAGTCTTCAAAAGTGGGGCTTGATGTTTATGCAAAGGGGCTTGACTTTGTAAAAATTGACAAAACTGATTTTAGTGCTTCTTGTTTCAATTTTTAGAGGTTTGGAGCATTGTTTTAGGGGCTTAACCCACCTATTGCAATGGGTCTGGATCACAGTCCGGTTTGTATAAAAGCAAGGTTTACACAAATACAAATGGTATAAAAGTAAAGTCTTGAATAGATATGCTATAGAAAATATAGCAAAGAAGCATGTCCAGAACGAAATTTACTATTACCGCTGACTAAAGAATACAAACTAAGTATGTCACAGCATACGAAATAGAAATACAGTAAAAAATCCGATGATGAAGGCAATAGTTCTTCTCATATAACGAAGATGATAGCTGGGCAAGTAATCTATGAAGAGGTAAGAAATATATAAATGGAGATATGAGTCATGCACATAGGTAGGTGATACATGTGACAAGGTGACAATCTTTATGTATTTCGTAATTATGAGGCAGGAACTGAGCTACGCACAACTCTGATTGTTTCATATGTCTCAGCTAGTAAGCAAAACTTACAAAATGATGTCATGCGAAAAAGTTAGCAATTGCCAATGGAAATTAGAGTAAAGAGAAACAGAATGGCAAAATAACTGATCAAAGAAAAAAATGATTGTCACTATGTCTGTTGTTGGTAAAAGGCCATGGAAGTCATCTAGTCAATCAACCACATTTAAAACTTATTGATAAATGGTGGAAAACAACAGTTGAAAATACAATAAGCACAGTTAAAAAAAACAAATAAACACAGAACACAGTAAGCAAAAGTTACAGATAAAAAGAGTATGCTTATGTACATATGGCAGTAGATCTAGTCGCATGTTGAGGAAATTCGATGTGGTCTAAAATAATCAGAGACAGTAGCTCTTAAACAATGATGAAATAAAGAAACTGAGTGTTAATCCAGATCCATTAAATGGGATGTGCATATGACAGAATAACAAACCAAAAATACATGAGAAGCACAACTTAAATAAATATCAAATTACCAAAACCAGTAGAGGCAGCATTATGTTCTTCTTGGAGTAAAACAATACATAATAAGCACATAATTATTTATCTTGTTCATGTAATACTTGTTTCTTAAATTGCTATCAAAAGGTGAAGGTAGTAGAAGTCATGGAGTCTGGTATTAAAGATCACACTTTTAGCCAACAAATGTAAAGGAATATTTGGCTAAAAGTGAGTTAAGTGACTGGTAGAAAAAGGTTGTTAGAAGTGATAGTACTGTCGAGTGAGAATGGGTAGAGCTGATTAGAATAGAATAGTCATCAAAATTGGTTTAGAAGCAGTTTGTTGAAATATAGAAACGAATGAATTTACCTGCTTAGAATGTTTAAAATTTGGGAAGGTAAAAGATGTTTAAATTCTGAAAAGATTCTTTCAAGGAATAGTGGTTAGTTACTAAGTTGGTCTTAGTAGTTTTTTTCAGCTTTATTCAGAAGTTTTAAGAGAGGCTGAATGGTTACGTTTAAAGCAGGTCAATAACTGGGGTTGAGTAAGTAATATAAGGAATCAAATAGCTTGATGAAACAAAACTTTCAGGATGGATTGTGTTGTGTATTATTTAAGTTTAGATAAAACACCACAAGCTATTGATAGCTGAGTCTTTACCTTATTTAAATGAGAACTCAGATTAATTTGTTGTCGAACAGAACACCCAGGTATTTTGTGGTATTTATGATGAAAATGCTATGATTATTGTTAGTAACAATAAATGAGGTGGGATTATATTTTAGAGAATTTAATAACATTGAGTCAGTCTTGTTTTTTTAAAGTAGGTTTATTAGCTTTTAGCCAGTGGTCAGTTATACATAGTTCAAGGTTGACAGTTGTTGGAAGAAAATAAGGATTGGACATAGGAATGTTAATATCATCGGTGAATAAAATAGTATGAAAAAAGGAAGCTTGAGTGATGTCATTGATATAAATAGGAAAAAGGCGCAAGGACATAACACAAATAGAGACCCACATTTAAGCACTCCACAAGATATCTCTTTGTAAGAAGATTTGAAAACTCCTATTTTGGTTCACTGCATTCTGTTATGCAAATATTTGTGAATAGTTTGTGGAATACATCTTATATCATGGTGGAAGAGCTTATCAAGTAAAATTTCATGGTCATAGTCAGTCGATATGTCTAAAAAATAAAAAAGGGTTATTAATTTAATGTCAAAGTTATTAAATGTTCATCATAAATTGTTGTAATGGCTAATTCGGTTGAGTGAAAACCAATATTGGCTTTTATCAATCAGATTACATTTAGTCAGAAAGGAGTAGATTCTGTGGTAAGAAAGATTCTTCTAATTGGGCTTAACTATCCTGGGAGAACAAATATTTGATCTATATTAAAAGGAAGAACTTTGTTTGTGAACTTTAGGGATTGGTGTGATTTGTGTAAATTTCCAAGATTCTGAGAATTCACCTGCAGTCATGCAATTATTGATGAAATTGGAAAACCATCTTGAGACAATGCAACTGACTGTTTTAAAAATTTGAATGGAATGTCATGAAGAGAACTCTCAGATTACATTTCAAGGTTTTTAATGAGAACTTGGATTGCATTTGCATCAGCAGGAACAAGAAACAGTGACTTCTTTAAATTTGTATGTTTAAGAAAATGTGTGGGATCTAATGGATATTAGCTGTGATCTTTTTCTTTTCAAAGTTCATATACTGATGTACAAAAACTATGAAGAGAAATAGCACATTTAATAATTACACTCCTTGTTTGAGCTTAAATTGCATGTAAGGTGATTTATGAAACCAGCATAAAGATGGTAAACTCACAAAAAATTTCTGGTGCCCAGCCTGTTTTTTGGGAAAAACATCCAGTACTGAAAGTTGCAAGTGATGATTATTCTTGGCAAAAATGCCTGTTGTATAAAAAATATTATTAAATATGCTTATGATACTTGTGTAACATCCATGAACTGCAAACCACCAATTTGTCACCTCCTTTGGACCTGATGCTTCTGAATGGATAAAATGGCTATCACCCTTGTCACCTAATTTTTATTTTGGTTTCGTATGTTCCCTGTTGTTATTGCAGATAACCCTGATACTTCATCATGTTTTTTGAGTATTTACCATGAGACAATATCAAACAAATAACTGATGACATTAAGCCAATTAGGTTCATACCTTTAGCAGCAAGTTGAGCATTATCAATAGCAAATCAGGACGTTACACAGTCTAAATTAAGTTGATAAGATACATAGTTGCATGCCCATGTATGTCAACACTACCAACCATAAAAAAGCAAATGAAATATAAAAACAGGAACCACAATATAAATCAGTGCAGACATTGCAGATAATAAGATGAAAAGCAAGCAACCTGTGAAGAGTTGAGAAATATACATACAGCTGAAGAAAATGAAGAAAAAGTGGCAATGCAGGTTAGAAAGCAGGAAGTCATGCAGCAGACATATTTCATATTACAGTGAGCATGTGGGTGATGGCAGAGCATGATAATATGGCAAAAGCAATTTTAAACAGTACAAACCATGAAGAAATACCACAGTTATCCATATTTATTGATAAAGTACCACAGTTGCCCATATGGACAGCAGGGAACAAAACAGCTAGAAGATGCAAAGATAGGGTTGGTAATCATACTAAACAATCAAGAGGTTTTAGATAATGTAACAGGTGATGCAAATTGAAGCAAAAAAATAATAATCCAACAAGGGGGAAGGGGTATTTGAAAACAATGATTAATGACAAGTAATTGGCAGTATATATCATGTGATTTATAGTTGTCTGCTCATCACTTGGTTGAATCCACAACCAACTGCTCACTGGCAGCATCTCCCACTCTACTCTTTTGATGCTTTTGGGGGGGCGTGTGGACAGCGAGAGGATCGATGTAGCAGCACATCCTCAGTGAACCCTCTTCGCCAAAGCAAAGCACTTGGTTGAACTGATACAATAACTGTATCATGTTCTGCACTGTTAAGCATTGTTTTTACGTTATGTTATAATGACCTTGTATTTAATCATTTCAAAAGTCCTAATGATGTGAACGTTTTTCTTCTATAATAACTATAAAGGGATACACACCCTAGAAAAAGAATGGTAATGAAGATGCTATGTGCTATCCAAGTTGTGGTGGAAAACAACCACACATGAAACGTTACATTTCTTAAATTTTCATGTATGGCACCTCTAACATTCTCCCATCTTTGACAACTTTCTTGAAGTTCAGACTGGACTTTGCAGACCTGTTATACTAGTATTGTAGCAAGGAACCTTTTACTTGTTGATTGCAAGAATAAAGTTTACAGATTGATTTTACAGCCACCTATTTTATGTACTGTAAGCCTTAGTGCTTAATAAAACTCTTTTTTCTCTTATAATGAAAGTTGTACTCATTTGAATATTCTAAAGTTGATAAAAGTTTGTTACATTAAGTGGTGTAAGTTTTGGGAGATGTAAAGTAGCCTACTCGTTTATAGATACAAATTTTTGAAAAGCATTGTGTGATGTGTTCGATAAAAGGGTGAGGCAAACTGCCAACTTAAAGAGATTATTCTAATGCATGTTACACTGGCCTTTACTTGGCATTGTGATATACTCTTATTTTGCAAAAATGTGTGCCCAGGCAGTGTCTTTCATGTGAACTCTAAAAGCGGCATGCAAGTGGTATAATTTTTTGTGTCACATACAAATTTTTGCCTGTCATGCACAAGTATGTACCAAAAAATCCTTCAAATTTGGTAGGGATAATATGCATGCAGTATGGCAAAAGAAAAATTAGTTTAACATTTGTTCTGCTTTTTTTGTGCTTGGAAACTATGTATTCAGTCATGAAATTGCATGGAAATTAAGTGTTAAATCATTTTGACTTAAAAGGCAAAAAGTTTTCTTCTGAATGTCTAATGATATTTTCACAGTTACCGAGTACAGGCACACATAGCATATCCACAGTTTTTGCCATTGGTAATGCATCCCTGCTTTTTTGAACATCCATTATCTATACTCAGCCACTTTTTGCTTGTTCATGCAAGTTTTCTGTTGCTTTGCCTGAGTGATTTCATTGCTGCTAATTTATTTGCAAGGAGACGGAGATCAATTTGAAAAAACTAACAGAACCAATCCTTCCAGATGTATTTTATCACTTACTTAACACATTGGCATCCGGTATACAATATATTTGTACCTTGAAATCGGCCTAATACCAGCAGTTTTCAGTTGCCTTACCAGCACCATAGCTCCTCCGCCGAGTACGCTAGAGAGCTGGTCAAACCCTCAAAAGATTCAGCAAGTCTTCTAGTCTGCAATGAAAAAAAATTTTTTTGGTTGGGGGTTGTGGATTTTTTGTGAGTGACATCATAAATGAAGTAGTTTTTAGGCCATTTTGGCTCATGTTACCTGGCCTAGGGTCCAACCGCTAAACCAAAGTATTTCGCTAAAATTTTCATTGGAAACTAGGCTTGAGTCCGAGTCTTTTGAGCCTTTAATCAACTTTCTTGATTTTTGGTTCAATTGTTATGATATAAAATAAACAAATTAATTAATTAACTAATTAATCCAATATTTTGTTTACTTTAGATCATAACGTTAGAACCAGAAACCTCAGCAGGTCATCCAAAGTATCAAAAGACTTGGATTGTAGCCTGGTTTCCAGTAAAAACTTTAGCAAAATACTAACATCTTTCGGTTTGGGCCCAGGGCCAGGTGAAGTGGGCTAAGGTAGCCTAAAAGTCCTCCACTTATGACATCACTCACAAAAAATCCGCAACCCCAAGCAAAAAAAATTTTTTTTCATTCCAAACTACAAGACTTGCTGAGTCTTGAGAATTTGAACAGCTCTCTAGTGCTTTTGGCGTCAAGTTATGCTTGTGCAAAGCCATGTGCGATCCGGCTGTTTTGGTGTGAAAAAGCTTGAAACAGCCTGGACAGTAAAGTGTTAAGTAGGTTATGAAATCATGCATGACTAATATCACAGCTTTCACATGACCTGTGAAAATTCTAAACTTGGCATCTGTGGATAATTTATAAGTAAAAACTGAATTTAACAATATTGAAAGTACAGCTTTGCTATGTGGCTCTATTGGTTACACTTACCAGACAACTGTAATAAGTGGGAAAACCACTGTTTTTAAGGTGTTTTGAAAGACCAAATGGTCACTCAAACTTTTTCAACAGAATTTTCGAAGTACAAACTTGTTTTACTACCACCATCAAAATACACTAAAAGCCTTGCTTTGTGGCCATCTCGGTATTCACATAAAATACTGTAGTTGTGTTATCTCAAATTGTGTTTGTGGTCCGCAAGATCAAACCTTAAAAAAACTTTGAGTAAAACCATTAAGCAACATGCAACTCATACAGAACAAGTCAGAGGGCTGGGTTTAACTTATGTTGTTCATTTCCCAAGTACAACCTCCTAGCATTCATGGTTTTGGTCTAGACTTGAGAGTAAATTTACCCATCTTGCTAAAAACTTTGAAATCAGACATACAATGAAGAATCCAGGAGTTTTTTGTGGTCATAGAGTTTTGTTCAGACCATCACTTTTGCCATTAAGCTATGTGATGAGATGCAGCTCAATTAAAATAAAAAAAGAGCAACCACACCAATACCTAAACATTTTGCTTGAAGACATGTCACTTCATATGCAGTTTTTCTATTTTAGCAATAACTCTCTGCACTTTTCACTCACTGCTTCTTACATGCCAGTGCAGTCCCAATTCCAAAGAAGCACTCAAGTGTATCTTGAATAAGTTATTTGGACAAATCATGAAATCAGTTGTTTTGTTGTGCCGTATTTGTTTCTGTTTTCAATGAATTCCTGATTTTGATTTTTGCAGTATTTCAGCCTTGAAAACCAATTCTAAATTTAATAGATCAAGATTTGCCATATGTCAAGTTTCTTTGTACAGCAGCATGGTCCAACTAGGTTTGACCTGCAGGCTATTTAAGAAAAACATGAAAACTTGAGGGCCACTTCTAACAAAATCATATGTAAAATGACACCATTAACAAGATTCACTATTGATAAGGGAAAATAAGTAAATGCATCATTAAAATTATTACACAACAACGAATAGCAATTTATTACCAATCTCTGTCAGTGGGAGGCCTGTGGTCAAGGTTTCTTTGACATCGTTTCTGTATCAAATCCAATGTGTTCGTTGTAGCAAGTCAGATATTATTGTCCAGTGTTTTGTGTGCAAGTTGATTTCTGTTTTTTGAATTGACTTGAAAAGTTGAAAATCACTGTTTCAAATGATCAGAAAACAACATCAGTGTTTCACTAAGCTCTGTCCGTCTACATGCGTTAACACAGAAGTTTTTCAGCTATAAAAATTATTAATTTTTCTTTTTAAAAATTTAATTGGCTTAGTGGCACAGTTGGTTGAGAACACGTAGTTAAAGCTGGTAGACTGGGTTCAATTCCCAGTCAGGTTATACTGAAGACTTGAAAAATGGTATTTGCAGCCTGTCTAGCCTCATGCCTAGCATTGAAGGGTGGGTGCAAGGAAATGGGATGTTGTTGTTGACTCACCATCAATGCAGCCTTCACTGCACAAGCAGAAATGGGCACTGCAAAACACTCTTGGCATTCTGAAAGGAGTATATATAGAAACCAAGTATAAATGAGACTAAATTATAAAAGAATTAACTCATAGAACCCACGTAAAATTGTAGAACTGCACTCAGTTCACAATAAAGTAGAAAGTGTTACTGCAGTGAAAAAGTAGCCTATATAATATGCTGTGAATTCTCAGTTGCCCCATCCATTTATATTTTCTTGCTACACTTTGCTGCTCACAAGTCCACCCACATGAATTCTACCCTGTTATAGTTAGTCCTTTTTTAGCTGGTACACTGGCAATGTATGAAACATCTTAAAAATTTAACAAAATCTATGTGCATGACAATCTACACATGTTAAGTGCAAAACTAAATTACATAATCTCAATATGCTTGTCAGTTAGAAGTTGAGTTGTGATTTATCTTTGTGTCTGTAAATTGCTGTTTTGATCAATAACCGATCTTGTTATGGGCATCCAGTGAAGCATAACGAGTATTCGTGTTCTTTCCATTTTCTAGTTTTTTTACACAACTGATATTTTTTTAATAGTCTTTTGTCAATGTGATTTTGCCTTCCGAATATGGATTTTTCTGCACATCCATCTGCCTAATTAACAGTGAAAGGTTACCAATATTCATGGTACAAAAACCTTGCAAAGGATGTTCTGTTTGGAATGTTCATGTTTTCATTGTTGTAAACATGTCAGCTTTAAACACAACATTGTTTAACTGAGTTATAAAGCCTGCATAGTTTACAAGATAGTGCAAAGATGTATTGAACTAGAAGACTAATGAGCACTAAATGTGAAATCTTTAGGTATATACCATCTACATTTATTAGAGCTGTGCAAACAGATTATGTGTCAAAGTTAAGCCAACTATTCTACCTGCTTAAATTTGGATGCATCTCATTATGATTCCATATAACATGTAAATGCACAATTCACCAGTACACCCAGAGTAACAAAGTTTTACTTAGTTTTATCAAAAATTGTTCCCGCTGAACCACAAACAGCATTGCTTTAGGGAGAACTGTTGCCCAATCCATACTGAAGTATTAATTGACAAGTATCAAAGGCTTTATATGCATAGAGCAGCTAGCTTGTTAGCACCATAAGTGTTTTGTTTGTACCGCCATAGATGCATTCGTTATATTTTATGTGTGGGTTTGGAAACATAAAATAAACAATCCCAAACTCAGTAGCAAAGCCAGCTCAAAATTATAGAGGGCCAAAGTTTCGAATTTAACACTTTCACGTTTAGTGTAAATCAAGCGGTTTGTGCCAAAACAACTGGATCGCACATGACTTTGCGTGAGCGTAACTCGGGTGCTGAAAGCGGTAGAGAGCTGTTGAAAGGCTCAAAAGACTTGGCAAGTCTTGCACTTTGCAATGAAAAAAATGTTTTTGGTTAGGGGCTGCTGATTTTTGTGAGTGACGTCATAAGTGGAAGACTTTCAGGCTACCTTGGCCCATTTACCTGGCCCTGGGCCCAAACTGTTAGATGGTAGTATTTCGCTGAAGTTTTGATTGGAAACTAGGCTACAATCCGAGCCTTTCGATACTTTGGATGACCTGCTGAGTTTTCTGGTTCAAAAGTTATGATCCAAAGCAGGGGTCTCCAAACTTTTTTGTCTGAGGACCCACAAAGTAATACAGAACATGTTGAGGGCCGGACGTCTTGCACAATGTGATTGCTGTGGGATATGTTATAATCTACCAAATCAACAAATTTTTCGTAAGTATTGTATATTATTTTTTTATCATTGACTAAAGTGCTTCGCAGGCTGCATCTGGCCTGCGGGCCATAGTTTGGAGATCCCTGATCTAAAGTAAACAAAATATTTGATTAAGTAGTTAATCAGATAATTAATTAATTTGTTTGTTTTAGCTCAAAACTTTTGAACCAGATTTCAAGGTACGAATTATCGTACCCTGGCTCTCATGGTGTTAAGCAAGCAACGGCAAAATAGCCCCTTTGCTCCCTCTGCTGTGTCTAAGCTAAAGGTTGTGCATTTCATATAGATGTGCTGTACTGTGCATTGACCCACTGGTAATGAAAAGAATAGTTACTTTTGGCAGTGCTTGCACTTGTTGATTATTATTAATTTCAACTGATTGCTCATAATCTGCTAGAAGCATGTTCTTTCTCTTGTTGTATGGAATAAAATTTGGTTATAAGTTTTCTGCATGTAGATATTTCTGTAAATAGTTAAGACTACTTCCAATAGTCTATCAATTTTTACGTTTTAGTATATATTATCAATTCTATCGGTTGTTCTCAATTAGATAGGAACTGGATGTCTCTGAGCAAAGTGTTAAGCTTGATTAAACTTTTTTCTTTCCTATAATAACCATCTTTTTGAATTGGTGTAATTCTTGGTTTGCAAGTAAAGTTATCAGTAAATCGCATTGTGATTGATTTTGTGACATGGTGAGCATGCTAGCTGATTTCTTGCTAATGTGACAAAGGAGTTGTAGTGGGTGTATAGCATTCTCATATGAATTTCTAAGCTACATAAACTTACCACATCTTTAGAGAAAAATATCTTTAGAGAAATTTACTTCTGTAATTGATTGGAGAAGAAAGTTCTTAACCATAAGTTTTTACATACTTTAAAGAGGAATTGTCGCTATAGCTGTATCTAGGTTCTATTTCCAAGATTTCTTAATTTATTGTCTTGACTGTAACCTTGACTCAAAACTGGGATTTCCAAGACTTTCCATGTCTCTAGAGCCTTTTCTGTTTGAAAATCCATGTCTCCAGAGCCTTTTCTGTTTGAAAATCCATTGCAATATAGTGGTTTCTTTTAATTCTCGTCTATTTTACTGAGTATTTTAAGATGAAAACAACTTTACTGCAAAGTTTCATTGTGGCTTTTCTTGACAGCCTCCTAAGAAAGGCAAAGGGAAAAAGGGGAAGAAAGGGAAGAAGAAGTCTGCCAAACCAAAAACTCCAACTGTTATCGATGGAATGTCAACTGAGGAGATGAGCAAGGAGCAAGTGAGAAATTGTAGATTTTCAGCTTAATTGAAAATCTTTTTTGTTTTCTGAAAATCGAAAATTTTTGTTCACCTGGTTGCTCTCTTATATTTTAAGGAAACATTTCACTTCAAAAAGAACAGTGGGTTTCTTTACTCTGTCATACGCTTAAGTCTCTTTGTGAAGTGAATGAAAGCTAATGCTGCACTAGTTTGTGATTGATGACAAAGTTGTTGCTGTTTCATGGCGATTTTATATTTAACGGGCCCTCGATAACATCACGCTGAAAGTGACATTATTTATCACTTTTTTGGCTCCATTTTGTTTTGCCGCAGTACAAAGTTGCAAAATGTTCTGAGAAGTGGATTAGAAAAACAGCTTTTTTTGGTAGCATGATGGATTGTGCAAATGATCCCACGAGTTGTACTCGTCAGGTTGGGTTTAATCTTTGAGGAAAATTTTTGGATGCAGGTCTTGCTGGAAGTTTTTGCGTTTTCTATAATTTTATTGCCCCGTAGTTGGAAGAACACATCGGAAGACTGCGCGAAGAACTTGACCGTGAACGCGAAGAGAGAAATTATTTCCAGCTTGAAAGAGACAAGGTAAGCTGGCTTACAACACAGCGAAGCTCTTTGCCGATATCTGGCCGCACGACCTGTAATCTTGCAAGGCTGGGCTGCGACTAACTGATGAATAAAGCCGTCGCGCAGGTGACGGCTTCAGTTCCCAGCTGATATCTTTGTGACGTGCAAAAGCTTGTTTTTTTTATCTGTTCGTACCCTATGCCAATGGCTATCTGCAATACTGAGGGGTACCGCGGCCCGATACATTTTTCAATATGCCTTTTGAAATACATTTTTAATGTGTCATTAATTCTTTTTAGCAAACTTATTTTGGGTTCGCAACTGGGTACCGGTTATATCTCCTCTGTAAGGTGCTGATAGCCTGAAAATGCCGCCAACTGTCGCCCCATGCATTTCCGCTACTCACGGTGCCAGTCATCAGCAAATAACACTTCCTGCTGCAGGTGAACACCTTTTGGGAAATTACCAAGCGGCAGCTCGACGAAAAGAAGGCGGAACTTCGTAACAAGGATCGCGAAATGGAGGACGCCGAGGAAAGGCATCAGATCGAAATCAAGGTACCTGCGCGCATCACCTCTCTTCGTTCGCAGATCTACCAAAGCGGCTGCAATTTTTCTGTGTTTACACGCTGTGCTTCTTGACTGTTTTTGTCGGTGGTAGACCGAAATGTTGAAATGACCGAAAAAAATTCGGTCATTTCGGTCAGCATGTCTGAAAATGTAGGCTAATGTACACTGTTACGACAAGTTTTGGTTTTTACTGTGAGATAAATGACCGAAATGTCTCAGCGAAAAAGAACCAGCTTCTTGATCAATTCTTTCTTTTTTTGTTTAAACTTTTTAATGAAGCACTTCTTGTTGTTTCTACCTTTTATTTAACTTGGAAAATGGTCCGGATGTTTTTTCAGTTGTGGTTCACCGGTTTTTTTGACGTTGCAACCGACTTCACCCAAGGCCTGCTTCAGGAGGCCTTGTTTCACCTCAATTTCCTCAGCGCTGATAGAATGACGCAAATGTGACACTTTCGCATCAACAGCAACGTTTCTTCCTTTCTGCTAAACTTGCAAACATTTGCTTTTGTCGTAATGACGCTTATGCCGAGCAAAGGTGATTGTTTTTCTTCCAAAAGGTTTACAAGCAAAAAGTGAAGCACTTGCTTTACGAACACCAAAACAACATCTCGGAGCTGAAGACGGAAAGTTCGATTGCCCTGAAACGAGCCCAGGAGGAACATCGGTCCCAGGAATCGGAGCTGCGCAAGGACAAACGTGCCCTCAAAGTCTCCAACAAAGAACAAGAACTTGCACACGAATACGCCGACAAAGACTTGCGCATGGTTAGTGCCACATACGGGTCATGATTTGTGAATATCTGCAAGTTAGAGCGGCACACAATGCCAGTTAAGTGTAATCGTACTAGATTATTGCAGGCAATGCAATGGCATTTCAAACTTGTTCAAGAACGCTAAGTGATTGAAACTGGTTCTAAAAACGCTAAGTGATTGAAACATTCGATTTGAATAAGGACTGAAGATGCGTAATTTTACGTGAAATCGATTTCCTATTAAAAATTTGCTGATCGATTCCTTGATTACACCCATCGTGGAAAGTACATACTTGGTTCTAAAAAGTGTCAAGTGTGTGTTTAGCATCGTCAGAGTCTTCTCTGCGTAGTTGGTCTTTCCTGTCAATGAATTTAAGCGAAAAACCATCACACTACGCTGGTGAACTCTTTTATAAAGCTTAGAATTGATTGCGATGTCAGTCTTCAGATGCTTCCCTTGGTTTGTAATTTCCTGTAGCGATCTCGCGTTTTCTAAACGCGCACAATGTTGTTTGTTCGCACAATGAGCGTTCATTGTCTTTTTCTTGTCCTCTTGCCCATTAGGCATGAAAGCGCATGCACTCTGGACCAAAACATACGAGAAAATTTATGTCTGAAATTTTATACACGGCGTAAATTCCGTTGCTGATTGCGCTGAATGACTCTGTATATGGAGTAAAGAGCAACAGACCGAGTGTGTAAAATGCAATAAATGCCGATGTTTCAGGATGCAACGAAACCGATAGTTCAGCAATATAAAAATAATAATCGACATTGCTGGAAAGTTGATGGGGGAGTAATTTCAGCGGTGATTTATAGGACCCCTCGTCGCATATTTGGTAACGATAAGGATTCGAACTCAGAAATTAAAATATCAGGTCGGACGCGAAATCGTTTGTCGCTTTCTACTTTATTCTTGGAAATTTGAGGTATTATAATTGAGCGGTTCTTTGAAAACATGTGGGAGAGGTCTTCGACGAGAGGACTTCATTTCAAGGCTTTTTCTTTTGCCTTTTCACGATTAACCCAGAATTGTTGAGCGCCTTCGGCAAACAGTTCCTGTGACATAATGCGTTCACGAAGGGAGGCATGCCTGCATCGCCAGCGATATTACTCGGGAAGTACTATCCAGCAGCCCTGTGAAGCATGTTGTCGGCTGACGCTGTTTCGGAAACAATAAGAGTTTTAAGGTTCAACATGCGCGTTTTTTTGTTCAGCGCTAAGCTAAGCCATCTGTAGTGCAACTGCTAACGATGGCATACAGTTTGAACAAAATAAAAACAGAAAAAAGAACTATCATTAATTTTTGCTTACATATACTTTTGTGCCTTGTTTCGTGTGGATGTTGTTTCACTGAAAGAAGGAAGCCGCTGTTTTCGAAATATTCAAATTAAAAAAATTACTTTTCACATGTTTGAAGTTTCACAAACATTTTACTTTTTCAGAAACACGACGGGAACGTCACCGTTTTAAGAGAAAATTTCGAAAGGGAAGCGAAAGGTCAGTTGAGCATGACGTGACGTTCTTAAACCGTTCCAGATGACTTGCTTTGCGAAGCACGCATTGCCTCTGCAGCAGTTTTTATCAATTGGCTTGTTTCTATTGCAAACGGACTTTGCAGGCCATAAATTTTGTCTAAATTTTTACTTTTTGTTGTGTTTTTTGCAACCGCAAATGTTTGCAAAGCTTCAATCCTGTTGAAAAGTCGCGTCAATAATAATTTTTGGGGCCGCGTGTTACCATCGCAACCGAAAGGTTTGTTTCATATCACGGCTAACCTGTTACTTTTCACTGCTATATATGTAACAATTCAGCATCAGGCTTCTTGTTTTAACTTGCGTTACGTTGCAGTGGACAAGGTTTTAGTTTGACAAACGTGAATGAAGACATTCGTAAGAAATAAAAGTTTGTCAACCGGAAACAACTGTCGATCTGTTTCAAACCTTTTCTCGGAAGATGTATTTCGGGCGTCTTGCTTGCATTCAAAGTTTTGCTCCATTTGTGTGAAAATCTGCCAAAACCTATCGGTCCAACGATAACCCACGCAGTTTTTCCACCTACTTTTTTCATGCATCCTCCGGCGTGCCTGTAAATCTATCAAAACCTCACCATTTTAACTTATTCTTCGACGGAATTCTACACGGGTCTGCCATACGTTAACCCCAGCTCTTCCCACTCAGTGGGCGCGAAGTTCGTTCAGACAAGGCAGGGGCGCAAAACATTTCACAATGCTACAAATATTCCTGTTTTCAACCAAAACGTTTCTTGAAAATTATCCGATTTTCTATTCGTTAGATTGAGAAACGTTACGGTATCTAATGAGCAAGCTCAAGTTTTCCATAAACAATAAATTGCATGTGCTGTGTACATTTCGTTCTTTTTTCATATTCCAATGCTACCGTTGCTGTTCTAGCGCAATATCTCATAGTGAGGCGCAAAAAGAATTTCAGAAAAATTGGATCGCGACCTGAACGAGGTAGAGAAGCACTGCGTTAGACAATCTTCGCTCACGGTGCGATGACGACACAATCGTGTATTATTCACGCACGCTTTCGCAAAAATCGCGAAATTGCGTTTGTTGCGATTAAGTAATTTTTGGACGAGGTAAAGCAAACGTAAGCAAGTTCTTCCATCTCCTGTGTCTTTTTTCAAATCTTCCGCTCCTTCGACGTTTCCATGACGCGCACCACGTGACAGAAATCGAAGCGAAATACGAGAAGAAGATGCGCGTCCTCCGCGACGACCTCGAGCTTCGACGGAAAACCGAAATCCACGAGATCGAGGAGCGGAAGAACGGACAGATCAACGCGCTGATGAAAAACCACGAGAAGGCGTTCTCCGACATCAAGAACTACTACAACGACATCACCCTTAATAACCTCGCTTTGATCAACTCACTCAAGGTAATGTTGGGTCATTGTTGTTGTGCACGGGTGCTCTTTGGTTGAGCTTTTTGGAACATTTGGATGTGGGAAGTAAGAAGATCACTGTGATGTTTTAAGATTTCAAATAGCATCCAGGTTTCCTTCTTGTCGTTTGCTTGGCGAATTACTTTTTTCGCTGAGACATTTCGGTCATTTGTCCCATAATAGTATTAAAAATCGCCGTAACAGTATTCACTAGTCTGGATTTTCGGACTTTTTGACCGAATTGACTTATTTTTTTTCGGACTTTATGACAGAATTGACTTAATTTTTTTCGGTCATTAAAAAAACTTCGTTCTGTGACTGACAAAAACTAAGTTTGGGAATAATTTACTTGTAGCGACAAACCATATCTACGCTCCTGTTTGAAGCCACCAGTCCTTTCACCTTGAATCAACGCCGCACGTCATTCTACTGAGGTTTTCTCAAGCACCGTCTTCATCAGCAAAACACTTAGCATTCTACCAGTGTTACTCTGTGAAAACCATCGATAATTCAAATGCACCTTTCACCACCCGTCTTGCAATACACTCTAATTTTGGACAGAAGTTAATAATGTTTTTCTGACGACATTTTCCTCTCCGCCCTACATCGCGACAGACCCGTAACCAAGTTTTAATGTCTCGTGGAGAGAAATGTACGTTTTTAGTGATGAAAGATTCTTGTTTTGATTATATGTTCAAAACAAAATTTTCTGGGCGCAACAAAACTTGGGGTGCACTGTCCCCGCATGATCCCCCCGAGGCTACGGGCCTGGACCGCGGTTCCGGTTTTCTCCTTCGAAAAACACCTTCGCTTCGCGTCAGTGCTGTTGCCCTCACCTTCACAAAAAACATTTAGTGTTTTGTGCAAACCGAGTTAAATTTTTATCTTCCTGTCCTTCAATTAGTTCACGATCGCTGAAAGCGGGTTAATGCTGTGACGGCAATATTTACTCTGAGTGGCTTTGCTCATATCTGCTTTTTTGGTTTGTATCGGTTCAGGTGATTTCCCTTTCAGTTGTTTTTTCCATTGCTGATCGCATCAAACAGGTCGGTCGACAACTCTTCTTCTGATCAGAACTCGCTGCGTTTAAAGTGACAACATGTCGACAACGTGCCGCGCGAAAAATGTTTTGGCCTAAAAAACAGTTTTCAGCAGCCTTGAAGTGAGAATGAAGCTGGACACGAATTTCGTTGCCGCCCTGGCTTCCCTATTCTTTCACCCAAACTTCTGCGGGTCGATTCCATTTCCAAACGTTAAACATCCTATTGCGTTCCTTCATGATTGGCTCGCGCTAGTAATGAGGCTGATCACATTTCTTCGTGATAGACTCGCGCTCGTGATAATCAGGGTCGCTGAGCCGGAGTCATAAGGAGTCGGACGTTTTTGGGTGGAGCCGGAGTCGGATTCCTAACAACACTGGGAGTCCGAGTCGGCCATTTTGCCTCCGATATCGCAACCCTGCTGATAGTGCTTATAATCGCATTTGTTTGTGATAAACCGAAGCGTTAAAATCTGACTCTAACCGCGCATCAACGTCTGAGCGAGTTAAACGCCACATCGCAACGGGTAAAACATACCGTTGACCGTGAAGTCTTCATCCAACGTTGCTTGTTCATCGGACAGTTTTGGCTGCTGCTGCGGTGGCTCGTATTCATTTGTTTGACTCGTTTCTGGCGAGAGCACACAATTTTAAAACTATTGTCACCAACACTCTATACCGAACGTTCTGCGCTCAAACCGAGACCAGAACGTGCTTTCCGCTCTTTTCGCAGTTAACGGCAACATTGGCCCCCATTTGACCCGCTGTTATGTCCAGGGTTGCGGAGTCGGATTCCTAACAACACTAGGAGTCGGAGTCGGATTTTTTTGTCTCACTCCGACTCCGGAAGTCCAACTGGATCATTTTTTGTATCACGCTGTTTAGTTGGGAATTCCTGTTGAAATGGCACAATTTCCTATGAAACTTTTACTGAAACAGAGAATTCTTGCTGTGCACCACGATTTCCATTGATTGCTAGTTGCTACAAAATTGTTGACCGCCAAACTTCATTCACTTCACGTTAAGGAGTCGGACGTTTTGGAAAGGTCGGAAATTTTACCTCCGACTCCGCAACCCAGCTGGTTATATCACAAATATATTCCGTCAGACGACGCGGCGTTTCTGTGCAGGAGCAAATCGAGGAGATGAAGAAGAAAGAAGAGCGCATGGAGAAGGAGATGGGCGAGATTCAGATGCAGAACAAGAAGCTGGTCGAACCGCTGCAGAAAGCGAAAGACGACGTGGAGGATTTGCGAAAGCAGCTGGTCAATTACGAGAAGGACAAGGCGTCCCTGGCGGTAGGTTGGCGAAGGCTGGTCAGCGTAGTTTGTATCTTTGTGATTTGAGGTACTGGACGATATATTTTTTAATTAAAGTTTTTTATTGGTCGATTGGTGAGTGGTTTCGCTAACCGAGCGACATTTGAACAGTCGGTAACGTGTCGTCGGTGGAGCCTTTGTTTCAGCGACAAGCGGCTGTAAACGCAGCGTTGTTTCACGGCGGGATTTGCCGGGTCGCCCTCGGGACGCGATTTCAATCGCTCCACTTGCGCAGAAACGTATCAGATCGATAACAAAAAAGATTAAAAAAAGTGACAGGTTCTGACCTGATTTTTGTCCTTCGTGTAACTCGAAAATCCCCCGCAGGTCTACCTACGCACGGATGATATTTGTAGTCGCATGTATGGATGATATTTGCAGTCGATATTTGCACGGATGATATTTGCAGTCGATACGGATGATATTTGGATGATATTTGCACGGATGATATTTGCAGTCGATACGGATGATATTTGGATGATATTTGCACGGATGATATTTGCAGTGATGATATTTGCAGTCGATATTTGCAGTCGCATGTAGCTGGTGGACAAATATGCTACAGTTCCTTATCTTCAAACCACCTCAACTCACAAGGAAGCATTGACGTTGTTTCGCACACATGCGTTAGAAGTTAATGTTTCGCAACGATCGTTAACATTTTGTCACTCGCAACCGGGAATCGAACGCTCAACCTTTACATTGATAGCGCTGGCGCGCTTTTGCCTGCTCAAGACGAATGTACAACTCGCGTTTTTGTTTCGCAACAGAGTGCGAAAGCGAGACTGAAGGTGATGGACAAAGAAATGAAGAGCTTGCAGTGGGAGCATGAAGTTCTGGAACAGCGCTTCGAAAAGGTTACTTTTTGCGAAAATTTTGAAATAAATATTCCGCTAGTCCGAGAAAACATTTTACTTCTTGTCTATCGAGTGAACTTATTACAAAGTTACTGCCGTGTTTCATCTCGACGAAACTAACAAATCGCTTTGTTTCGTCTCAAACGCGTGTATGTCTCGTTCTTGGTCTTGCGATAAAGTTGCGTTTAAAAATGCGAGAAGATACGGTTAAGGTTGTTTGTTCGAAAATTTAAAAAATGCACCTTACATTTTTTAAATGCAACTTTGTCGCTCGTGGCAACGAAACACTCCATCTTTCGGAGAAACGAACAGGCTTGCTTGCTTCTGATTGGAGCATTTGCGAGTTGCGTTTGAGGCCACGTTGTTCTGCGTCACAGGCGTAGCCAGGGGGGGCAAAGAGGCATTGCCCCCAGCAAATTTTTAGAAATATAGTTATTTTGTGCTTTGAGAGGCGTTTTTCTCAACAAAATAATGTTATTCGCCCAAAATCAAACATTTTGCCCCCCCCCCAAATTTTTGGGCTGGCTACGCCATTGTTCTGCGCCCCAGGTCAAACATTTATTCGGCCGTTGCTGCTGCTGCAAACTAAAATATGAGGTTTGCGACGTCAAGCGTGACCCGAGAACTTGAACAACGCCGCAATTCGGTTTCCGGATTTGTTCCGAGGCTGCTGTCATCGACAGGTTCACATGCTGCACCTGTCGATGACAGCA
>Ga0210059_1004200_pt1 | contig 23212 bp, 7 predicted proteins | sample Ectturendosymbi2_FD_188042 | JGI IMG/M metagenome (GOLD analysis project Ga0210059, IMG submission 188042) | Ecteinascidia turbinata endosymbiont from Florida, USA - Sample 2 (SPAdes) (version 2) | ecosystem: Host-associated > Tunicates > Ascidians > Unclassified | place: Key West, Florida...
CTGTTAAACAGGTTGTCTCGTCGGGCGCCCCTCGACAGTTTCATAAATTTTTATTGTGGTGTAAATTTGATGGCCGAATTATTGCAAATTTGTTGAGGTTATTGTTTTGAAGAGGTTGCAGTCTGCTGGATGATCAATACAGTTGGATGATCAAAAAAACTAGTTCCTGAAGCCGGTATTTTGAAAATAATTTGCAGTTACTACACAAAGAACTGATACAGAGGTTCTCAAATTATTATTATAATGACTCTAGCAGTGATTCTTGTCAAGACAATTACTTCAACTAAGTTCATACAAGGTCAAAGTGTTACTTGTGCCGTAACAACACTCATTGTCTCTCGGTTTTCCCTCTTCCTTTGTTTTGTCGTACTTAGCATTTTCTATCGTCCGAAACATGATCTGTATGAGCATTTCTTTTGGCAATTAACCGTGTAACCGGCATAGGTCACAGGTGGGGTTGTCTGAACAGGCAGAACGCAGGAAAATAGTAGAAATAGACAGGGCGACAGTGACGTTGTAGAGACTAGCGAACCTTTCACAATCACGCGAGTTGCATTGAACAAACACATTATTTCGTCAACGGACTCTACATAGCTCAACGGCCAGCGAATCATCTGGGAGGTCATCTCCCAGCTATACTTAGTGGTCCAGAAGGTAGTGAGAATTTTTTTTGAAGAGTTTCAGGTGAACTAGAAAATGTTTGTTGTAAACTGAAGTGACTGTAGCACGCAAGAAATTCTCAGTTGTGTTATGGTGTTCATACAGGCAGTACTACCAAAGAAAGCAAATACCATAAAATTTTATGGAAAGATGTTCACTTCAGAAATGGGTATAGAACATGCAAAATTGGAATTTCACTAAGTTCACCATTTTTTTAGATTTTAAGAAAACGCCTCCGTTCACACACTGCAGTTATTGTTTTTCATTTAAAGTACGTTATTTTGCTAATGCTTAGTAGAGAGCTATAGAATAATAGAACGTGCTCACAAAACATACGTTTATTCACTGTTTGAAACAAAAACATCAACCAACCATTTTGGGAGTTTCATGAAATTGTAAAGAAAATAACATGAAAAATAAATGCATTGTCAAAAAAGCGTTCTTTTCAAAAATGTTTTTCGAGAATCCCTTGCCATTAAATAATGCGCTTAACAAATGCAGCTTAGATTTGTCACTTTTGAACAAATGGCCGGTATTTTTACAAAACGCGTCTGGCAACCCTATTCCACAAGCTTGAAAAATCCATTGTTAGTGCGAGTGTCACCAGTGTGCCTTATGCAGGCTTCTTTTCACGCAGTACAAAACTACGCGACTTGTTAGAATGCGTCTATGCAAGTTTATGAGGATAGACCTACGTCTTAATCGTTAAGACTTAGTTCTGACATATGAGCAAATACTGAGTGAAAAGCTGTATTTGCTTTGGCGCGTTTTCATAATTCATCTGCTCAATTTTTTAAATCGTTAAGGCTTAGTTCATGGTTCATTAGTTCATGGGCATCGGAAGGATTTTTTTCAGGGGGCGGCCACTAGGAGATTTTAAAAAAATTTGTCTACGGGGGGGCCAAAAGTGGCGAAATTTGTTTTTCCCCACTCGAAACTAGGAAAACAACCTTTTTTGCTGAAATTTTCCAAATCCAGGGGGACAAGGCCCCCCTTCCCATTTACCGACGCCCAGAGATCTGACATCTGAGTGTATAGCTGTATTTTCTGTGAGGAGTTTTCATAATTCATCTGCTCAATTTTGTACAGCCTGCGTGATGTTCTAATTTTAGTAAGTTGTCCGTAGTCGTGGCAACATACAGGTCTACTTGTCCTGTTGTCCGGTTTGTGTATGATGAACGTTCACAGTGAAAAAATTAGCAAAGACAAGCAACGTGTTGTTGATCGCTTTGGACGAGATTCCAGACGTTTGCAGATCTTGTTTCTAAGCGACGCTGAAAAGTCTTGCGAGCAGATCCCGAGACCAGGAGGGGGGCAACCGGGCAATTGCCCACCCGAAAGTTTCAAAAACATATTCGGTTGTTAGGTTGGTTGTTAACATATTCGGTTGTTAGGTAGGTTGGTAGCCTACAGCATCAAAGCTGCAATCATTTTGCCTCACCCCAGAAAATATCAGCTGGGTGCGGCCCTGCTTGCTAATTGGTTGAAGACCATGGCAATACTTCTTTCTTCAAAGATCATGGCAATGCTCATTGCTTACTTGATAAGAAGCATCCTGCGCTGAAAATCTACAGATTGCCTACGGTGTAAATTATCGTAATATACCTAACAATTGCTGCCAACGAAGCGCATTTTTTTGTGATTGTTACCATAACGCGGTGCATTTTATTTGTGATGTAGAAAGGGCAAAGCGTTTTGTGAACGTCCATTTACATTGCATCGTCAATTTGAAAATGATAAGCAAAATTGTGACGTTGCCCCCCCTGGAAAAATTTCTGCGGACGCCCATGCTTGATAGTGATACTAGCATTTTGCAAGCTTAAATCTCTGCGTATAATTGCTTGTCATCTGCATCTGAACTGTACTCAGCTCTCAAATCTCACATATAAATTTTAGTTTTTTACAGGCAGAACCGTAACAAAAACCTTGAACACCCAACAGAAAGCCAAATTTGAAGAGAAAAAGCTTGCTCTAAAAAAGACTAAATCTCTTCTTTCATGCTTTACCATTTTTTACTCAACTGGTGCGGTAAAGATAAAAACTGCTGGTGTTTCGAGGACAAATTATATTTACTAAGGTTCTCTTCCACATTCTCTGGACTAGGGCATTGTGTTAAGCCCAAGAGGGTAACTAGTGGGGGGCAGGGAGGTGAATGTGTTGGACATGGTTTAAAACTATTGAACATAGTTTAAAAAATTTGGGCCCCTCTCAGAAAACTCGTCGTCTCCCCTTGTGTCCCAAGCTGGTCACGGTCCTGGTTAAGTCTATTATCGTGTGCTTGATCCGCAGCCCAATCCAAAGTTTTCTTTAACTAATGTGTTAATTTATGGGAGCCAGCAGTTCTTTGCGTAACAGTCAGATTCTCACAGCCACGGACTTGAAATCGTCTCATTCAGGTTCTCACTAATGTTTACTTGCCTGAAACTCGGCAGCCTAGACTGACTTGGCTTTTCTTATAGCGTAAGAAGAAGGACGAGGTGTGGTAGACATTTCTGTCACAATGTCTCAGCGTTCTTGTTCTGTCACAATGTCTGACTGTCGTGTCGTACAGCAATAGCACGGTTTCGTCATAATGCTTGTTGGTGCTGGCGCAACACGCCCACTTAATACATTAGATAAAGATGCTATGTTGATGCACCTTTGCTGTTAATGGTTGGATTGGTCGCAAAAGAGATGTTCAAAAACCGTAAATCACAAATATTAACTTTTGCCGGGCAATTTTGCGGCCCCGTCATAGTGGCGCCCATGGCACGAGCCATGCCTGCCATACCCTAAAGTAGATACGCCACTGAACTGTAAATACGTCAAAGACAAGTACTGCCCAGAAGATCAGTAATTATATCCTTTTATTCAAATAAGCTCCGCATTTCAAAATGTAATAGTCGTGTGGGCATGTACTCGTATTGCAGAAATGTGTTTGGTGTTCCGGAAGAAAGGTTATGAGTTTCGTGAAATAAACGGCTTGTAAACTAGTTTTCTTTTCATAATTTACTTTCAGCAGAAAAAGTCGTTCTTAATTGGGTTTTATAAAACGTTAAAAATTTGTTTGATCATTTTAGTTAAGTTATCTCGTGTAGACGTAACCACGTCTGCAGGTAATGAAGGTAACTGTTGATCATGAGGTAGCAAATACCTTTTCATTTACAGAAATAAACTATTGATCTGTTGCCATCTGCAACCGTAAATTAATCTTTTATTTTCAAATTTATGTCTTTTGATTTTCTTGTGCTGGCCGTGACAGAAAAGTAAAACAACATTACACGAAAACTTAAAATACCAGTTTGCAATTTCGTGCTTGCAAGTAAAGTTTTAAAGAAACCGTCGTTTAATCACTGCTCCACTATGTGTATAAGCATGTCTTCGCAGATTTGTTTAGACTTTAGTAAATCAGTATCCAACAGTCACTTTCATGTATTTTGAAGTGATTCTTCCACTGGACTCCTTGCTTGCTTCACTGTTCTAACGTAATGTAGAAGTTGTAAAACTGTCACAAGCCATTTGTTCGACATTAATTACTTATCAGTGACCTAATTTGAACAGATGGTGGATCCAACCGGTGGATTTTATTCATCGGACTTTTTTCCATGCATCCACTGACATACTAGTTCGAGAGCAGTTAAGTCATCAATAGCAAAAGTCGAATCAACTCGAGACACCGACTTGAACAAATCAAGTCATCGTTGCCACCGAATGATTTAATTGAGTGCCCATGTGTTGTATATTCCAAAACAAGGAAAGGCGCTCTTATATTCAGAAAAATATGCACTTCATTTGCTGGCATCTGGATCCCCTGACAAATTTGTGTTAAGTTTCTTTCTAATATTTTTTCGAATCGAAATTCAGCCGTTTGGTGAAGAACAAATAGGAAATGTCGCATCTAGGGCAGGGCAAGCTTTGCTCGTGCCATGGGCATCACGTTGGCAGGGGCGCAAAACTTGCTTGGCAAAAATTACTATTTGTGATTGATAATTTCTTCAACCTCTATTCTGCGACCCAGTACAACCATTAACTGCAAAGCTGTGACAACACAGCACCCTTATCTAATGCACTGAGTCTGGCGTGTTGCGGCAGCACGATTACGCAGGCTACGGTATTATGAAAAAACTATGGTATTGTGATACAATACGACAGCAAGAGATTGTGACAGAACAAGAACGCTCGCTTGCCATATCTACTAGACCTAGTCCTTCTCACGCTATAAGAAAAGCCAAGTCAGTCAAAACTGCTACATTTCTGGCAAAAGGATATTATTCAGAATCTGGTTGCGAGGAGTTTAAGTCCGTGGCTGTGAGAATCTGACTGTAACGCAAATAACTGCTGTTAAGCTTCCCCATATTTGTAAATACTTAATGCTGCGGCCCACTCCCACTTGCGTAGCTTCTTCCATGGCCACTAGTGCCCGATAATAGGCTTGACAAAATGCCCCAGTCCAGAGCCTAAGGAAGTGAACCTTAGTTAACAGTTAGTCCGCGAAACACCAACAGTTAGAATCGTTACCGTACCAGTTGAGCAAAAATGTTGACTCCTGACAGAAAAGATTTGCTTGTCGTGTTTAGAGCTAGTTTTTTCGGTCCAAATTTGGCTTCCCGTCGGATGTCCAAGGCCTTTGTTACGGTCCTAGCTGTGGATGCAGGCCCGTAACTAGGGCGGCGCAGAGGGGCTTCTCCCCACTGAAATATTTTTCGTCCCCCTTGAAAAATGTGTTGGACATAGTTTAAAATTTTTGGGCCCCTTTCAGAAAACTCTTCGCCTTTCTAGTGTCCCAAGCTTGTTACGGGCCTGTGTAGATGTCAAGCAATTATACGAGGAGATCTTAGAGCGCAAAATGCTGGTATCAAGTCGTGCAACTTAAATTATCGCGTCCTGAAGGCCTCATGACGTTCATAGTCGAGTATGGTGATGAAAGCTACTTTCCAAATCTCCGAATTGCTTTGCAGATGATGCTGACGATGACAGTATCTACTGCAAGCTGCGAGCGAGCTTTCAGTAAACTGAAACTGATCATTTTGTACCTCCGAGCCTCAATGAATCAGGACAGATTGTGTGTTCTAGCTTTGATGAGTATAGAGAGGGAAGAAACAAATAAAAATTTCTTTGATGAAATCATATACGAATTTGATAAAGGCACAGAAAGTGCTGTTTTAATTGGCATGTTATGTTATTTAAGCAAGAAATAGCTGGATAAATTGATGTTTCGATGGAATTGTGTTTTTCGAACACAAATAATACATGACTTTAAATAACTTATTGTACCATCCTAATTAAATGTGTTTCATTTTGAAAGAAATTGTCGTTTGCGGTGCAATGTGTTGTGTGCTTTTTTTGTAAGTTTTACAGTTTGGTCTGCCAATACATTGTATCATTTTTGGTAACATTATCATTTAAATATTTTGATTTTCTTTATAATAAAAATAAATGAGTACAGAAGTACATCATGGTCCTTGTGGATAACAATTAGTATTTATTTTCTGAAACGTTTAAAGCAAAAATAGGCATATCGTTTCCGTTTTAAAATATTTAGTTTCTTCGTGGTTTATCTTTCGTAAAAATTGTGCCATATCTAACATTTAATTAAAAAGGACACATATCCAAACTTTGTCATGGGCGCCATTTTGCATAGATGCGCTAGTGCAAATAGGTAAAGTTATTTCACTGTCTTGGCAATATGAAAAAAAGTTCCTTGAATAAAACGTTCCTTTTCATGACTTCAGAGTATAAAAAAGGTCATCATAATGCCTTATTCTCACCTACGCTTTGCAGGTCTGTGACAGATCTTGTTTGAAAGGTTTTCAAAAGTATGGAAAGGTACGCGATTTTTACAAAAAAAGGAAAGCAGCACTTCGCTTCGATTAAAGTTAGAACATAAAACATTTCTACCATTATTGGTGCAATGAAATTTGGCCCAACATGCCGCAGTTTTTTTAAACGGTGATATACTTTTATCTCATAACAGCGGCATATGTCATCATTATTACAGTCCCCGCATTTACATACAATTTTCTTCTTTTTTTTCAGTTCAACTTAGTTTGCGATCGAAATTATCTAAATCCGTTTTCTACGTCTTTGTACTACCTTGGAATGTTGATTGGATCCTTTTTGTTTGGCAACACTGCAGACAGGTTTGCATAGTTCAGGCTAAATAGGCTTTTTAAATGTCTTTTTATGCTCTTGGTGTTGTTACGTGTTTCTACAGCTCCATGCTTAATTTCTTGTTTTTATCGAAATAATAAGTGTTGAAGTAGTGCTCATGGTGAGTCAGTTGTTAGTCTCTCGTGCATCTGCACTGCTGCAAATGCGAATGTAAGATTTAAACTGAAATCAGTTTTATTAATTAATCCTGCCCGCAATCGATAACATTACACTTGTATTGTGAAAATTGAAAAATGAAATTTACATGGAATTCTGAAACATGAAAATATTTTTGTGCTTTGTTTCAGGTTTGGTCGGCGCCCAACTTTGATAGCTACTGTCACTGCTTGTTTGGGATGCATGTTTGGTGTAACGTTTAGCGTTTCCGTTGACATGTACATTGCATTTCGTGCAGCTGTTGCTGGCTTTAATTATGGCGTGACCATTGCAACCTACGTGTACAGTAAGTTGTTAAGCTTCTAAAGGTGGCATTCATAAGATTTTACTAGAAGCACTTTTTCCGTCGAGATATTACAGAAGACTGTTTTCCAGTAAGAGGACCTTGAACTACTGCAACGCTTTTGTGCATTGCTTGAAATCAAGTTTTCTTTCACTTTTGTCAAGTGTTTCAAGAGAGGTGAAAGAAAACAGTTTATTACGTCATAGAGGTTTTGCTTTGTTTTCATTTCGGGAGCATTTCAAATTTTTCAGCTCCGCCGAATGCGGAGTTGAGGAAAACACATTTTGTCAATTTAAGAACATTTGTATCTTATTAAATAAGACGCCTGCTGTTTTTTTCAGTCGTAAACAAAAATTATATGAATAAAGTAAGATTTGACAACACTTGGTGTAGCTGTTGAAAAGTACCTTGTTTGTTTTGGAAAGATCCTTGTTTTGACCTTGGACAATACCTTGCCGATTTAAATTTTTGTAATATAATTTGGTAATTGTCAATTCGCGTTGAAATGTGCTTTTCTCTGGCTTTCTTCTGTAAGAACTTGTCTGAGGTTACACTTCACTGCCGTGGATGGTATGCTGTTGCGTTTATTGCGCGTGCTTAATGTCGCATGGGCCGTTTTTTCCTTGCTCAGCTGCCGTACGTGCTGCAGCAACAGAGTAGTAAACGAGAGCAAGAAAGTTTATATTCCTTAGACTTCGCCTTAGCTTAAATTGCTATACAGTTATCTGTAGCATTTGAGAGCTAAATGCTGAAGCAGGTTTCTTTCAAAAAATTAGATACGATCATTCTAATTTTGTGTCTCAATGTTTAGAACGCTTGTTTTTTCTTCCTGTTTCTATTTCCTTCGCGTCAACGAAATTTGGTGAACCAATGTCAGGTTCACGTTGTTACGTTTCAGAAAAAATTCTTTCTTATCAATTATATTTTTAGAGACTCATTCGCAAATGTGCATACAAGCCGTAGACCTTTTGGAGACTGGTAGATTGCTTGTTGTACGCAAAGAAAATATGTTTCTGTCCACAAAAGTTGCTCGTATATCAGCGTCTTGATTGTCGAAGAAACGCTTTTAATGATATATTAAAAGATTTTTGAAACGAATGTTCGTGTCTTCTGAAATTAAATTACCAAAACATTTTTAACTTTCTAATAAATATTCGTGCAGGTTGACGAATTTCACATACGTCTGCCACACTCGTTAAGTTTGTGCACACGTTGATGAAGCAACATTGACAAAAGACATTCTTGTTTCTCGCAGTTATGGAAGTCATCGGGCGGGAATGGAGAACGATTGCTGGTATTGGTTATCAAGTCTTTTTTGCATTAGGTTACATGATATTGGGAGGAGTAGCGTACCGATGGAGGAACTGGCACGAAATATCGGTAATCAGAGTGCCTACATTTATGACAACACATAAGTCAGCAGACGAGGTCATGCGAACGGTTGCTTATCATTTAGTTTTGTAATTCAATTTTCGCCTATAAGTGAAGCTTTACCAGAATCAGTTTGCATGTCGGGTACCCAAGTTGCTTGTTTTGTTCCTTGCATCTGCTAGACTCAACACTGAACAAACTTTCCGATGTAAGTGCCATAAATCTAAACAGGCCACCTCACGCACAATTTAATCAATAAGCAGGCAAAGTTGAATGCAATTGGGTGAACGTGGATAAAATGTGATGAAGTTGAAGATGGAAAATGTTATGATCCTTTTCAGTCATTTGCAGAAATATTTTTAAAAGAATTATAAAAAAAACAAAACATAATTTTTGTGGGTGCTTCATGACTTCTGCTTTATTGACTTTTTTTGTAAGAAACAGCTCATGAACAACGCTCTATGATTGGTAACAATTCGCCAATATCTGTGCCTTATCTGCTTAATATTGCGTTTTGCTCAACCGTAAAGAATCGGGATCCCAATCCTTGCTGTCCGGTGATGTTTAAACATGTTCTGCCTCTTGTTTCATTTTATGTCTTTGGCTTTCTTAGCCTGTAGACCAGGGGCCACCAATTTTTTTAAATTGCGAGCTTCTTCTTGCATACAGTTTAATGCGAAGGGCTACCAGTTTGATACACACTTCTGAAATAAAAGTTTTGCTCAATTTACCTTCAATTATTCTATTATTGATATTCGTTAATGAGACGACACTGATCATGCTAACGCTATTTTTAGAACAGGCCCGCTGGCGACCTCCATGGTCCTTGCGGGTGACCTGGGGCCAGCGGGCACCACATTGGTGACCCCTACTGTAGACTAATCTAGACACTGAATTTTGCACAGCAAATAGCCAGGCTTGAGTCAACTACCCTTGGTGTTATATTTCAACGCGTAATTTACAACTACACTACCTATATTCCGGCAATTGCGCTGTCAGATCAATCACACGGATGCTTAGTGTCAAAACTTACCTGCGTAAACTTACCTAACAAGACGAAAAAGCATGCTATACTTAAACATTTGGTGTGCCAGTGTTTGCCCAAAAGCAGGGGTGCTTAGGGCTGCAGTCAGTAACTCTTATTCTAAGTTGGCAAACGTCGGACATTCATTGAGTGTCGATTTGAAATTATTTTACAGGTGTTATTAATAAAGTTCACAAAAAGAAATTGTAATGACTTAAGTTTTTGTTGTAAATTTGCTGTGTAAAAGATAATTTATACCTAAGTTTTTTGGAAAATTTGCCGTCACGAAAGCCAATGATTCGCGTGGATTGGCTTTTGGGTAGATCTTGCATTTCACAAAAATCATAGCGAAACTTGAAAAATTATTTTTCTAAATACGTTGAATTTGTGTCGCAAACTTATATGAACGCAATTATTGTTGTTGCAGAGAAAAATTACAGATAATCGGCAGCTATTACAACACATCAGCTAAAATTAAAATATAGGCAGTGATGGAGTCTGGAGACTTGGTCTCGGTCTCGAGACACGTTTTTTTGGAGTCTCGGTCTCGAAGGTCTCAGGTCTCGTCTTGGTCTCGGACTCGAAGGATTTCGGTCTCGGTCCCGAGCTCTTCGTTTTGAGACTTTGCATAGGTTATTTTTTATGACGCTTTGCAAGGAGTTACCCAAAAAACGGTTTTAAAAAATAATTGTTCAAAATTTAGCCGTTTAAATAGGTCAGTGGCTAAGCTTTCTCTGTTGTTATGTTTTTTGCGAGATGGAGAAAACAATTTGCCCTCTACCTCGTTTAAAATTTATACTAAATTCAATAAAAAATGTGCATGTACCAATGAAACCGCAGCGCGTAATCTCTGCAACGAGAGGTTGGGAGTATTTTGCTAAGGACTATTTTTGAACTGTTTTTCCAAGAGTTTTGTTATGAAACCGATAGGCTTATTCAAAAGAGGTGGGAGAGTGCCAAAAAGTTTCTTTTTTGAGAAGCTAAATGAAACCATGTCTTTTTTTCGAAGTGACTTTCAAAGCACTCTGTTAAAACACGCTGGTGAAATTTTTTTTTTGTTCTGCGTAATGCAGACTTTTGTAAGTTCAAAACTGCCTCGGAACTCTCTTGAGGAAAGGTTTCGCTCGTAAGAGTTTTATACAGAGAGCAAATAATGCGTCATGGCTGATCCTGTTACTTTGACGTAGCCTACTGCTATAGGTTTTACGGCCTTTCTGCGTTTTCTAACCGACATGCGGTGTTGCGAAAATTGTTTGTCAGCAAAAACGGAAATTTGGAACAGTTGTGAATATCAGTTCAACGTAAAAATATGGAAATTACGAAAAACTTGAAATATAAAAACTTGACAATAAAAAATAGCAAATCTAGGAATTATACATAGAGCCATAAAATCAGCGGGAAGGCGCTACACCATTTCACTGCTAGTCAACTACACCGGTTATCCCGAACTTCGCTCATTCTGCTACAGCATGCTACATCCCAACAATGCCTGTCGAAAGCATCTAATACTTTCTTTTTATCAGAGAATGAAAAAATCTTCAATACGAAGACAATGGTTACCTGCAAGAGATCTGCCGCAGTTGTAAAAAAACTGACAAACTACGAGCATCTGCTCTAATCAAGACAAACAAGCAAGCCCAAGTTGCTTCAGGGCTTCATTAACCCTGTGCACTTTGTTGTTGCCATGGAAAACACATCGAATCCACGGTACCAACTGATTCACAAGTAATGACAAAAAATAAAACTTTCCCGCTGAACCACAGCCTAGCATGTGCCAGCTCTGTTATTTATTTAGCCATATATACATGCACATGTAAAGAAGGCAGAAAAAATAGGAAAAGTATTAACAAGTAGAGAAAGCAAGATCCATAATCGAGAATTAAAAACAAGACCCCTTTCAGTGTGCGAGTTTTTATTGTGGTGTTCAAGATGCTTTATTATTCCTTATAGTTATAATAAGCGTGATACATGTTTTTTTTTCATTTTGTATTGTTGTAAGCAAATGTAAGGAGTGGAAAGAGGAAGCATTTTTATGGTCGGCCCCAGGCGACATTAACATCGCTACGCCACTGCAGTAGAGCATGCGGTGGGATATTACTTCGCTGAATCGAAGTGTAAACCTCATTTGTGCCAAAAAAGTCTATTACTCTAATAGGCCTAAATATTTTTTTCTTTACGTCAACAGCAGAATCACGAGCAACATTTTAAAAACTTGTTTTGGACAGAGTGAGCAAGTTTGGATGGATGAAAAACTAGTTACAATTTGCGTTTTGAAATTCAAAGTAGAGCTTTCGTTTTTTTAATCTCTAAATTTATCACCTCTTAATTCTAAATCTTTGGAGAATTCTCACTCAATTACTTGCGGTGTGAGGAGAAAAGTAATTAGGAAAGGTGTAGGTAACGTTACAAAAAATGGCAAAGCTTTGTTAGCCAAAATACACGAAATATGTGGCGAAGAAATCTGAGTGTCAGTGCTGATGCCCAGTGTTGAAATAAAAAGAATGTAGTTAAATAGGTAAGTGGTAGATAGTAGAAAACTTTAAAATTTTGTTACTTCATTGGCAAATGATATAAACGACGAAGCACCTTGGCAAAAAATTAAATGATGGAAAGCAACCTTTCCTGTGGATTTACCATTTTACTGTGCTGTTTTGACTTGTGCTGCTGCGGCTGTATACACTCGCCTACATCGACTGTGCTTGTTTTAAAATACAAAGTAATGATTCGCCTCTTCTCCACTTTCTCAAATAACATAGGCCTACTTCAATACTAGGTAGGAGACCAGAACATGGGACCTTAATCCAGGCATCACCTCCTGTCCTTACACAGAAGGGTTGGTATCGTTTTGTAACGAACAAAAACAATTAAAATTTTTCTCAGTCAAAACAAACATATTGAAGCATGGCAACGGCAAACACCTCGAATATTCAATTGGTTCACCGACAGTTTACGAGTGAAAAATGCGTAGACTCTCTAAGCGCTGCCAACATTTTCAATGTCCATGCATTTCTTCATGGAATTTGTAAATAAGGCCACAGGTTTGAGGTTGTAAATACCTAAGAGGAAAGTGAAAATTAACGTTTGCATTATTTGGCCGTTTGCACAAATTTCGCATGATTTTTATTATCGTGATATTTGGCAATGTGCCAGATATTTTGTTGCAGCATTATTCAAGGAGTTAGCTTTAATTACCACCAGAGAAATGTGAGGTCTCGAGTCTCGGTCTCGAACTTCCAGGTCTCGGTCTCGGCTTTTATGACAAAGTCTCGGTCTCGTCTCGACGTTTGAGCCAGGTCTCGGTCTCGGAGGTTGCGGTCTCGACTACATCACTGAATACAGGATATATCTTTCTGTATTTGACCCTTTCAGTCCCGCGAAAGCCCCATAAATATGTCATTCAATGTGCGGCCCTGGTTAAAGTAGTGACATAATTTTTGGCTCAGTAAGTCATATGGGTTGGACATAGCTGTTCTTGACGATCTGTTTCAAATGGTTGCATGTTTTTATACAGTAAAACAATGCTCAGCGATAAACAATCTGAGCATAGCTTCAGCCCTACAATTTTGTAAGTCTGGTATTCGAAACTGTATACTTCGTATTACATTAGGGGGCATGCGAAAAGTTCTTTAGTCTTGTCTGACTGCTTTTGCTACCAGTTATGCTTTTCAAGCACACAATGTTTCGCTATGATTGCATTATTGCAAACTTCGCAAAAGGCTTTTCTTGAATCAGCAGGATAGGAACTAAGCACCGAGTCAACTTTTAAGTTCTGAATCTTGCAACCATACATGTGGAAACTTTTGGCAGCTTTAGTTTGCCAGGAAGTTTTTTACCAGGCATTATTACTTACTAGCGTAACTGAACCACTTGGAAATATCGTGTCGTGGGATGAAAACATATTCTGTCAATGTTGTGTTTTAACCTAACGCGCTCACTATGCACAGAAGCAAATCATTTAGGCTTCACCAAGCCATCGAATTACTTGTTATTATGATACTTGATACTTGAAGCAGCTTCGTTGCATCATACTAAAAATCCCACATAATTGCAGGCAGCTGGTTATGCTTTGTCCTGCATAATCAAAAACGTTAGAAAAATAGGACCATATTTTTTGATGAAGAAAGTGCAAACGTTTTCATCTTGAAAAACTGTTGAAACAGGTTTTTGGTCAGGAATTTGTTGCTTGCTAAACCTACGAAACGGTTAGTAAAATCCTGCTAGAAAATCAGCTAGTTGATAGATTGAAAATTTTACAGCTAACAGTGAGAAAAAGCAGCAAATAAGCTAAAACGACAACACTGCTGACCGCAATCTTACGCCTTTTGTTACTTTAAGACCGTTTGGTTGGCATACGCAGGGTCGCCAAATGCGTTTTGTAAAAATACCGGCCATTCTGCAAACAGCGCCAGAACTAAGCTGTGTCGTAATTCGTAAGCGGCACAGGGAAATCAGAGAGACAATCAGTATTTTTAAGCCACAATAAATAATTTGCCCGTATGTTGGCTGATTCGTTACATTTCGGTGCGTGTGTGACGTGTCAATCGCAACAAAGATTGCGTCAACAGCCGCAAATAAACATCGCTGAAGGCTCTGTCCTGACAAGATTCACTACTAGAGTCATTGCAATTTGAGAAATTCTGCGTTAGTTCTTTTTGAAGTTACGGCAAATTATTTTCACACTACTGGCTTCAGACACTGATTTTCAAAATACCGGTCTTTTACCGGCCTCTGCTAAATTAACAGTAAAATACCAGCAAGGCCAGTGAAATACCGGACATCTGACAACCCTAGACACATGCAGTAGATAACTCTCGGCCAGCAATATTTCAAACGATAATTTAGAAACCCTCAAGCCTGCATTCAATATTTCCCAAATGCATGATAAGCTGTGTTGTGGTTTTTGACGGTCGGGTAACGGGTTGTTTATGAAGACACACACCAGGGGTTGCTCGGATGCTGCGTGAAATTTAGTCAGACCGCGGTCGTAGTGTTGAAAATCTCACTTCGAAACTAACAAAACAGTCACAAAAGTGGGAAGGTTGATCTTTCGTGCATGCCGGTGTGAGATGGAACTGGATTATATTACTGTCAGCAGATTGTTGCTTGTCCCAGTAGCAAAAGGTTTGTGAAAGCCTTAGGAACTGATTTCAGTAAATTTATCTCAATTTATCTTGGCTGTGGTATTGCATTCGGCTGCCTTGTGTATACGACTTCGAAACATCTTACGTAAGTGGTTCGTGACTACATTTTTAACTCTACCCACATGTCCTGCAACCTCACAGAATTTTTTACTGATTTTTTGTAATGATTCAGAAGCAATTCTTTCGCGCATTTCAGCTCTTTGCCCCGGAGGTCAAACATATCCATCAGAAACACACTTGAAACAATTAATAAATCATATTGAAAGAACAAAGAATTTGCTTCGGAAGGAGTCGAAGCTGCCTATATCGCTCGAACATTTTTTTTTATTCACAGCTACTTAAAAAGGTGCGTTTCATTGATACTGGTAGCTGTAACTCTTCCCATCACCAGTGCTTCATGAGAGAGAAATTTTTCAAAAATGAACTTAGTGAAAACATTTCCCAGAAATTCCATTACCAGTGAAAGATTGGGTAACATTGATACACTTTAAATTGAAAGGTGTTAGCTGAAAAACAGATTTAGATGATTTTGTTGATGAATTTGATAGTCCACATGATAAACGAAGGATTAAATTACGTTGAGGTGATGATGGTATAAAATTTGAAAGTAGCCTGTGCATGGATCTGTGTGGGAATTATATTGCTCATTGTGTATTTGTCGGAATCTTTTTTGGTTTAGAGTTAGTGCGTATTTCACGTATGAGAAGACGGCCATAAATCCACGCAGGGTTGAAAAGTCAGCTATTGAGGATCAGTCAGAGGAAAATACAGCGTGAATAATAAAATGAACGACTTTGTTAGGAATATTCTGCAAAATAAGTTTTGCGCCTACTGTTACATCTTGCTATCAGGTACACGCCGATGCACACCTACCTGTGGCGCTACTATGCTACTTAGGTGCCACTGGTGCCGAAACCTTGCTGCTGCTAACTGCATACTGCATTGAATAGTCCTCACCCTATTCACGCTGCACACTCGTAATAGTAGTTGCATAACATTGTTATGGTTACACCACAATCACAAAATGTCCACAAGCTGCCACAAAAACGGTTTAGTCAGTAGTCACCAAACCGTTGGAGGATGGTTCATTTTTATGTGCTTTGCAGTGAGAATATTTTGATGAAACTAGTTGGTTATCAACAGCCAACTTGTCTCTGTGTCAAGATGGAATTTGTGGTTGGAACCATTTCGCTTTCATGTAAATTGTTTACCCTTTTAACAGGGCCGGCGTTAAGCCGATCCGATGGAGCTGCATTGGGCCCCGCGCCTCTGGGGGCCCCGGGCCAGGTGGTCAGACGGGTTCATTTTTTCCAGATAACCCTTGCGCTAAAGAATTATAGAAACGGCTTTTAAACCTCATTGTTAGAAAATAGTTATCTCGTTTGAAAAAACGATGATATTGCTCTAAGGAACTTTATCCAATGTGTTAAATTCTCATGCTAGGGCGGTATGTCTGCGCTCCCGCATGGTCCACTTTTTGTGGATGGAACTTGGTTGTTACTGGTATCCGTTGAGACTGCAGTAGACTTATAGTTAATGTCAACCAGGTGTGTAATGATTCTACTCGCAATGAACAGGTTAAGGCGAGTGTCTGCCGTATTAACTTGGCATTTTTTTCCACGTAACGCTATTCAGTTCCTCGAAATATCATTCTGTTTTAGAAAGTACTTGTTTGGTTGAGGGTCATCTACATTTTGACAAAAGCCTGTAGTTTTGCTTCATGGTAGATTTTAACATAGACTATATAGAAAGTTTAATGTTTTGTCAAAATAATATTAACTCTACCAAATTGAAACAAATGACAAAAGATGAGAGGTTGAACCCGTGAAGGCCAAAAATCTCATGCAAACCAGCGCAAAATTTTGTGAAGTGTTTGCACTTAAATTGCCTTCTTTCTTTGTCCAAAATGGTTCAGCGTTATTTGTCGGTTGTGCAAGTACTTTTATCATTTGCAGCCCCGACAAACCTTCATTGTGTTTTGTCTATTTGCGAGCGTGAAAAGGTATAAGAACCACTACTTCAGATCCAGGTTCATAAACGTCTAGGCAAGGCAAAAACTGTGAATGTTATCCAGCCCCCTCGTTTCTGTTTGTCAATATATTACGGGGCAATATGCTTTTTATTCATCAATCAAACATGCTCATTATATATTGCGTTTGGTAGGTGTTTGTATATCTGTGACGTCGTACAGTAGTTGCAAAATCTTTGTACATTACGTTTCTAATTCATGAAGAACAGTTTGCATTCCAAGTGCATACATTATGAATAATTATAATTGGGCTTTGGGGAACTTTGGGGGATGCATGGATTGCTCTTATGTGAAGTATGTTTTTTTCGTGTATTGCGTCATAAAGCAGATAGTTGATCATGTGCCCACTCTTGCCGTTAAACAAGCGTGAAATAATTGCATTGTAAGTTCAATTCACTTGTCAGTTCAGTTTGATTGACGAAACTTTGCACTTGCGCTAGCCGCTCGGATCTCCACTGCAGAGTTTCCTTTACAACTTTGGGCTTGATTCCGTTGGTAGCGGTACACTGTCTGATGTCCACCAGAGCAGCATGATATTAGTCATAAACATGGACGCAGCTGGGGAACACAGATACAGATTAACTCCAATAAATTGCCATCTTTTTTATATTTATTTTGTTAAAACATAACCATCAAAAAGGTCATAGCATGGTTGACTGAGCACAGTGACGTCATAACACCACCGCTTAGATGGGCCCCGCGCCAAGGTCTTGCATTGGGCCCCGCACTTGCCAAGGCCGGCACTGTCTAAAGCTGCTTTCGTTCATATGAGGCCGGCACAATTGTGTATCGTGCTCAGACAACCGCACTGCATGTGCAGTGCTGTGGAAGTTGTATGGTTAGCACAATAATTTTCGACATAGCAGTACACATGTGTGATTGCATCTACAGTGGCGTTTAGGTGTCTCTAGTGAATAATAACGCTAGCTCATATTTAATGATATTCACAAGCCTATGTTGCGTTTGATAAGGTTAATCACAGCAACTTAATCTTCAAAACAGTGAAAAATCCCCACGCAAGATAGACATTTATGTTGGCCCCCCTACTTTTTCCTTGGCCCCGCAGCGCCCCTCCCCAACTTTTTTCATTATAGAATCGCCACTGTGGGTGCAATGTGTCCTGTCTAAAGAAAAATTTGGTCTTCTCTGTCAGTGATCCTGTCAAAAGCTAGGCTACTGTATGCATCCTTCGTTTCTTTGATTCTTGACACAAGCTCTTGGTCTCTGCCTGGTTGACCACCCCTGATTTATATCATGACTGCGCCATGATGAGACTAAAAATACTGTCTGATCAAGTGCACTTATACGCAGCATGCAACAAACTGCAGTAAAGTAAAATGTGTTCATCCAAACACTGCAGTTAACATTATAAACAAAAGCTTTTCTGTGCTTGCCTGACATGGACTCCATTTGTAGTACGTGCCCGCCTCTACAGTGTACAACAAATAAAGCACACAAATGAAATGTCTTTAATTACAACATTTTCCCCAAACTTTCAAGGGGTCAGGAACTCATCAGCTCTCACTAATAAAAATACGAAGTTGCTAGAAACTGTTTGTTGATTTATACATATTGAATATACTTTCTGCCACGCGTAAGCAACCTTTATTTATGCACTGAATAACAAAAAAAGTGCAATTTCATTAATATTGTCAAAAGCGTCGAAACTTCTGCGCCCGAATTTTTTTAGATTTTGCCCGATTTTTCGAGGTTTAAATTTTTTTGGGGTTCGCTTGCTTCCCCTGCATCCCCAGCTCCTACACCACTGATATTTTGTTTTGCGAAAAAGTAGCTGTAGTCGAACGCATTGTGGCTCTATCTTATAATTTATGGAGTTTATGGCGGTAACGAGAAACAGCTTTTATTCAGAGAGGGACAATAGTGACAAAAGTTTTGCGATTGAGAGGTTTCGTTACATCGTTTTTCAATTGTTTGTTTTAGTTTGCATGCACGATACTCAGCTGTCCTTTCCTGATAATCGCTTTCTTTGTTCCTGAGTCGCCAAGATGGCTGTTTGCTTCAAAGAGGGATCAAGAAGGGATGAAGGTATTGTGTTTTGCTTGTATTGCATGTAAATTCAGTCAAATTGGTGTGCATTTATCTCTCTACTAAGGCGGAAACATATGCACAACGTAAGCTGCTCGCTAATCAAAAAATTAAATGCAAAAATCTGTCTTACTGCTCAGTTTAGAGTTCATTGCGATAATCTATGTTACGAGGCTTCTTTTTCTGGAGATTTTTTAGCTAAAGTTCAGCTTGATTGCGTCGCTCCTACGGACTACGCTATTTCGCTCAAATGCTTTAACATCCAGACACAATTTCAAAACTTTTGTTACTTTTGCGAGGGTTGGCTTGGTGCATTCTGCCCTATTTCCGTAAGATACAGATGGCATCCACACGACTGCACTTTTGCCCTTGTGTTTTATTGCAAAATGGACTATTCCAGGCCGCCGTCAACCTTTTCCTTTTCCTTTTTTAGCTTCAGATCAATTCTGATGTTTTGTCTGGCTGTTGTAAACTTTGTTTCTGAACATGGGCACGGGTTCATTGTATTTGTCTATTGATATTGAACAAGCTCATTGCTTGTCAGCGATTTATTCCAACACGGTTTGGGCAGTAAGGCCATAATAAATCTTTTATTTTGGTCCGAAATTCACTGTGGTTCTATTGATATTGAATAAGCTTATTGCTTGTCATTGCAGGTCCCCGTCCACTCTTTTTAGCTGCGTATCATTCCTGATATTTTGTCTGGATGTTGTAAGCTTTGATTTTGAACTTGGGCATGAGCTCATTGTATTTGTCTTTGAAGGTTTGGGCAGTAAGATCATAAGTAATCTTTTGTTTTGATCCGAAATTCATTGTGGTTTTGTAGACTATGCTTTTCTTCCACCGGGTGACACTTGCTCACGACGCTGTTGGTGTTTTGCTCTTTTGTTGCAGTTGAGAACTTTAACATTATGCTTGTTTCTGCAGTTGGCATGTTGCTTATGTGACTGTAACATAACTTCAACGGACATTTGTTGAAAATTTAAAGAAAGCCATTACTCAGAGACTTGTTTCAGAAATAAAGGTTCTGTTTAAACTAACAAATGCAATTTTGTCTTTCCTTGGGTATCTGGAGTGAAGTTGTTTGCAGGGTTATTCTGCAAGGCTTTTCGTTTATTTTCCAAACTATCTGTCTTTTTTTATTAATCGCATGAATTACAAATGCGCGACGTTGCAGAAAAAAAAATTTCACTAACAAAAAAGCTCTTTTTCATAAAAAAATTAGGCTTTAAAGAGCAATTGTAAAACTGTCCGGGGAATAATTTTTCGCATCAACTATAAAACGCATTGCATTGATTATGCAAACCAGCGTTTTGTTATGTTCAAATAGTCTAAAGATTTTGTGAACATCAACCTGAAACAACAGGAGCTTTTCCAAAGTACTTATATTAACGCGAATTTTTTGTTAATATCAGTCACAGTAGATTAATTAGGAAAAATAGCCTGCTGATGACGAAATGTGTTATTTTGATTCTTGAAGGTAACAAAACTAATGGCAAAGATGAACAGAGTCAACATTGGAAAAAATGTTTGGCACGAAGCGGACATATCTGAAAAAGAAAAAGTGAGGTTAAGTTGCTTTAAATTCCAATCAACAATCTAAAATTTTTTGTAGTTATTTCCAACAAAGTTATCTATTTCATAAAACTATTACCTAAAAGGTAACGAATTGAAACGCTCTTGCTTTTTCGAAGTAGTTTTTACTTATTGTTTCCACATAAATAAGCCTGGAGTTCAAAGGGTGGGTAATGGAAAGACGAAATCAATGAGAATCAGAAAAACTTGACTGAGCTGGTTCGTAAATATCTGCTGCCGCATAGCAACGCTGTATGCGGTTGTCAACGAAATTTCTTTGCACACGCTTGTACACAGCACCAGCATTTCCGAACCCAGCTCGAAAGGATGCATGTGTTTGAATTTCACTTTCTTGTTGTCACAGACTGGAGATTCCTTGGGAGAGGAACGAAAATATTCCATTGTCGATCTCTACAAAGGCTCTATTATTCGTTTAGTAACTTTGAAAGTTATTTTCAACTGGTAAGAATATCTAAGTAGGAAAAAAGTTTGATGTGTATAGCTGAACAGTGGAAAAACTTTCAAGTTTTCTAGGTTTGTCAACAGCCTTGTATACTATGGCATATCGCTAAATGCTGGATCATTGGCAGGAGACCTCTTTCTCAACAACACACTAAGTATGTAAACAGTTACCTTCGTATTTCAGATAAACCTACGACATTAGCATTTTAACTTTGCTCTGAGTGTGCAAAAAACAATGCAACAAAACTCGTTTAAACTTCAATTTATCCTTTGAAACGCATTTTCTACCTTGATACAAGGTTTACAGAATGGAAAATACCTCAGTTACAACTGCCCCGGCGGGGGTGTTTAAATAAAATAGTTGCCACTGATGTTTTGACTCATCAATATCAAACGAGACAATTTTTGAAAAGTAAATATGTTTTTCAAGTCAAATTGGTTAGCTCAATGCTGTATGTTTAGCAATTGGAGTGGAATCAGGCTTTGATTTATGTATTTATAATCGATTACATTTTTGATGCCTAAATTATTCAAAAAGGAGAAAGTACTGTTGGCTTTGTTTATACGAGAGATGACTCAAAAAAGGTTTGCCATCAAAAGCTTTAAATAGCTTTGCACGATAGTTAATTTTTCACAAACGTTTGACTATTTTTAGGTGACTTGGAGTTGAGAATAAAATATGAAACTTGACTCGATATTGGGAAGACGCAGCTGGTTGAATTCAACTAATTTTCAAGCTATATCATATTTGTAGAAGCTCATGTTATGTTAATAATCTCTTTGTCAATTTAAGTACGCTGTTAGTCAGTAACATAGTTACTAATGCAAACGAAATTAATGTTGGGCAAGGCACTCTTAATAGTCGTACTTGCTCACTTTAGAGAAAACAAGATTTGTCGTTAACTTCACGAAAAAGTATATCTATGTATTGTACTTCATCGATATCACTTATTATAATATTCTTTTGATTTTCGTTGGTTTTAAATCAACTTCAAGTATTGCTTACCGTGGATTTATACAGAGTCTCTGTTTAACCTCAAACTTAAATTATTGTAAAAATCCAGTACATCATCTATGTGGTTTAAATGCAGCTTTGTAAAGGAAAAGCATGTCTCGTTTTCAACTTTTAGATTTTGTGCAATGAAGTCCACGTAACTTTTGTTTGCAGTTGCACATGTTTAAATAAATAGAACTTGACAAACACAAGACTTTTTGTCATCCTTGTATTTCGTATAGTACCCTACCGACATTAATAGTTACAGTTATAACCGAGTTATAACCGTACGAATCTGACCCACACATTTTCAAAATGCCACACAGCATTTAGTGAGAATATTCTATGGTTCTTGCTGGCCGAATTTCCGATTTACTTCGCCCTGAGTTTGCTCCAGTAGCAGATGTCAAACTTGTTGAAGGAAATCTTTTATGCCCTGAAAAACGTGAAACCCTCTTATTATATTTTCCACAGATGGAGTGTTCGAAATTGCTTCATACGTCGCTTGCATTGCATTAATGGACAGAACAGGGAGACGAATTCTTCTTACGGTGATGCTGCTGCTTGCTGGAATAGGCTTAATCGCAAGTGTAATTGTGAATGAGTACGCTGGAAACAATCAAAGTAGGTGCTAGATACCTGATAGATCTTTTCTTTTTCGGTATTACAGCTGTGAGAGAATTTGTAAGTCATTCTTCTGTTTATTTAAATCTCATATCAAACATTTGCAACCCTTCACAAAAAGCGATTTCTAGGACATTTGTAAGGCTTCATCCTACGACGCTACGTTATAAAATCTGGAAAAAATACAGTGGAAGAGGCCATTGCATTCGTATTTATCAATTTATTAGTTGGCAAAATGACCAGATGCTTACCGGTGCGTATAAGTCGAATATATTTTACCAGCAAAGCATTAAAATGATGGTCGCACATCGTTTATTTCATGTCATCCTGATTGACTTAAAGACCATACTAACAAAAAAGATTTATGTATAAACATATATGACGATGTGTGCATTTACAACATCCTTCTCTGCAGCATCTTGTACTTGTGCACCAAATGCCTTTTGCCCTTTTACGGCGGGTATGTCTTTGTGCCCTATGCTATCTTGCTAACCCTTCACGATTTTTATTGAACAGCGAATACCTGAGGACTATTCACTGGCAAGCTCAACGCTCCTTTATCTTTTTGCTTGAATAAAACCCACTGAGCCCCACTGAACTGACACTACTGCAGTATAGAAGACTTTATTCAAAGTTTAAACGGTCTTAGAACAGAACTACATGCAACGAACAAAAACGTTGGCGACCGAGCCGACTC
>Ga0210059_1004201_pt1 | contig 23211 bp, 13 predicted proteins | sample Ectturendosymbi2_FD_188042 | JGI IMG/M metagenome (GOLD analysis project Ga0210059, IMG submission 188042) | Ecteinascidia turbinata endosymbiont from Florida, USA - Sample 2 (SPAdes) (version 2) | ecosystem: Host-associated > Tunicates > Ascidians > Unclassified | place: Key West, Florida...
AGACTTGAAACTTTGGAGATGTCTGCTACACAGGCTTGACCTAATGTAGCTGAAGTTTTGTGTCAATCTAAATAAGATTTTGGAAGTTATTCGATTTTTAGTGATGACCGTTTGTTTTGTGTCACCCTGTATTTGATCAGTATCTTAATCCAGGGTTTCTCAAACCATGGGTCCCAACCCCACATGGGGTTGCGAAATGTAATTTTGAGGTCGCGACAAATCAGATATAAAATTTTTTGTCGACTTTACAAGAAAATTAAAAGTTGGCCAGCAGTGAATCAATTTTTACTGCATATTTAGAGGCAATATCGTGCTTCATGCTGTCAGTTGTTTCTAGGATATCTGCCTGATCTACCAAATGATAAAAATCAACCAAGCACAACAAGTTATGCGTTTCTACGTCATGATTGTCTTACGTACTAACCAATTTTCTCACCTTGTTGCAATCATTCCGACGCGAAGGCATGCCTGTGTTTAGAACCTTAGATCAAGTCTAGGGACTATGCTAACTGCTATGAGAACACACTGAGTAGTTTAAGCCTAAAATTAAAAGCTTCATACACCGTTTCAGAAGTACTTTGGACTTTGATTCAGTAAAACGTGGACCCATAAATCATACACAAATAAAATTCCAGGAGGTCACACACCTGCCACGCCCAGAATGAGTTTGCGGATTTATTAATCCGCAAAATCTTGACAAAAGTTTACAACTGGAATTTTTAAAACAGAGTTTGACATTTTTGGATAAGAACAAGAAATGAATACCCAGTCATTTCTGATCTAGCTATTCATAAACTCTTGCCCCTTTGCACAAGATATTTGTGTGAAGCGGCATTGTCAAAATTAATAAAATTAATCATCAAGTCCAAAAACCGATCCGTTTTGAAAAATTTCGAGAATGTCCTTTGCCCTGCATTGTCTTGTATCATATCTACGAAAAGATGATCTGTGTAAAAATCATCAACTTCATCAATTTGTTACTTGTGCTTGATAGTTTCTATAATCGATTTTTTGTTAATTTTTTTCGCCTTACCGTTTCCACTATGTAGTAGTTCTGTTACTGTACAGTTACTTTTGTGGATTGTGTGCATCTGCATGATTTCACAATAGAGAAAAGTGCCTCTTGAATCTTGTAAGGGGCCGTTTACACCTATGATTAATATCTAGGGCAGGGGTTCCCAACCTTTCTTTGACCATGTACCCCTTCAGCATTTTAACAGATGAGCATGTACCCCTAAAAATTCTTGTGACAAAAAAGCTGAGGAAAACAAGGAAATCCACTGAATTTTAAATAAAACTTTCAGATTTTTGGAACTATAAAGGTGATATTCACTGAAACATGTATAAATGTTTGCAAATAAAAAATATAATAATATATTTTCCTTCATTTCTAACCATAAATGTACCCCTTCAGATAGGCAAATGTACCCCCAGGGGTACATATACCCCAGATTGGGAACCTCTGATCTAGGGTATCCACCAAGGGAGTCGCATAGAAAAACTTTTTTAATGGGGCCGCAGAACAAAAAGGATTGAGAAGCCCCGTCCTACTATTGTGCGAAAGCAAAACTTTGCTTGCTGATAGGCGAATACTTATTTGTTGTTTTTAGGCCTTCACTTGCCAATCACTAACACTAGAAACCAACCGAGGTCTCTAAAGATGCGGCTTGTCGCCTTCTTTATTTTTAAAAGGAGTAAACAAGTAAATTGTCACTTGAACTTTTTTCTCAGACCTTGATGACGTCATCCAAAAATCCCATGACCGTCCCCAGTCATGACGTCATATCAAATATATTTCAAATCCAAACCTTCCCAATTTTTTGATATCGAAACGACAAGACGTTCCGCGCAGGGTTCAAACATCTCTCTAGCTCTATCGGTTGGCGAGCTATGGCCCAATATGGCCGAGCTCCAATTGTTTCTTACGCGGGTGTTAAAGGGTTTAGCGGGTTATTTTGTTTCTATTATTGAAATACTTTGTATGCTTCAAGATTCAACTTGAATTTTCTTGATATTGAAATCAAAACACACTAAGGCCACTCAAACTCCTCATCTGGAATAAGTCAACCAGCTCCTTTTCGTGCATGAACGCTGGTACAAGTTCTTTATTGTTGCTGACGTCTGGCTAAAAAACTAAACCATTCTAGGCGAATTTTCTAAACTTACTTCCGAATATGTAGCCGGTAGGTTCAACTGTACAGCTTGTGGACGTTATTCCGTTGATTTTTGCTCCAGCTGTTGAATGATTTTGCTTGGTGACGTACGCTGTCACGATTCCACCATTATCTGAACAAAAATGGAAACTTGAAAGATCGACAACACAGTGTTTCTTGTTGAGACGCCTGTCATGTGATCAAGTGAGAAGAGGTCACTGATTTTTCGATTATTACAAAAATACTTCCAGTCCAATGAAGAGTTTATGCAAAATAGTACACAAAACTCTTTCCTGGGTTTGATATCCAGTTCGACATAGATCACAAGACAAAAGTGCCACAAACAACACCGGAAGAGATTACCACATATATCCTTAATACAGTAAATGCATTGTGGAAAATTCTCCGTGATTTCTGCTTCAAAGCGCAAATGGTGCGCTTGTTCTATAGCAATCAAGGGCGTCATGGGGCAGGATCTCGTTCCCACACATTTTTCACAGTAACCTGACTTAAAGATGAAGGTCTGTATTCAGATTTCTTGTGTGTAGCATAAACTTTGCATAAATAAGTAAATGACAAGCTATCCCTTGCGTGGCACCTCAGCATAATTATGTAATTACTAATAATGGCTAGTCTTTTGGTTGAGGTCGCACACTTATTTTTTCGCGTTCCCACACTTGTTTTACTTAAAAATGGCTAGTTTTTGGGTGTGTTCCCACACGTCTTTTTCTAGCAAGACACCCCTAACTGTAACTGAGGGTTCCATGACTATTGAGACCAATTCGTTTGAGACCATTCATTTGAGACCATTCATTTGAGACCATTCATTTGAGACCTGTTCATTTGAGACCACGACATTTGAGACCACGTTCATTTGAGACCACATTCATTTGAGACCTTTTCATTTAAGACCACAGTCAAGACCACATTCATTTGAGACCACGTTCATTTGAGACCATAGTCATTTGAGACCACATTCATTTGAGACCACATTCATTTGAGACAACGTTCATTTGAGATCGCATTCATTTGAGACCACAGTCATTTGAGACCACAGTCATTTGAGACCACTTTATTTGAGAACACATTCATTTGAGACCACAGTCATTTGAGACCACATTCATTTGAGACCACATTCATTTGAGACCACTTCCTGAGGCCACATTCATTTTACGCCATGTTAAAGTGAAGCTTTTTATGATCTGCCTTTCACTTTTTTGCAGGAGACCTGAAGTTTTCCAAGGTGACTATTCATTTGAAATTTTGCAAGGTTGCCCCCTTCCGTGTCCAGGGGTGACTCACGCTGGTTTGTAAATGCACTCGCACTCAGGGCCGGATCAAGGGGGGCAGCGGGGTTAATTGACCCGGGCCCCTCACTCCAAGGGGGCACCCCGTGATGATAAATATTTGTTTTAAATAAATACTCCTTTAAAAAATTGTGATTCGGAAGCGATACAAGAATACAAATCTATATTCCGATGTTGTAGTGAGTAGGCCTACATCTATTGATTTCTCTACAGTTCTGACTTGCTGCCAGTTTTAGTAATCACTACTGAATGTAAATGTTTTTGTTTTTGTTCAATGCAAATATATTTGAATTTTATTCGTAACTTTTTTCTAATAATCGGTCTTTTGGCATGAGTATGATTATCTACTCGTGCATCACGCCTAATGCACAAAGTCGCGAACACGATAATATTGGCGTGCTAAAGCTAGTCCTGCTGCGGTTGCTGTTTAGTGTATAGAAGTGCCTTTAAAGTGATTGTCATTTGTTTCAAGCACCGCTGATGTTAAATAAGCTGTAGGCTACAAACAAATGTATTTATTGGTAAAATTATTGGTCAAACTTCTCATGTTCCAGGGTGCGTAAGGGCTCGCGCACCCTGGAAATTTATTGACACCCCCTGGGGTGGCGCGAAGCCCTAGTTGAGAACCATTGGTGCATAGTATCAAAACGCTCCCGTAACTTCTTGTGTCGTCTGGATCCAGAGGTTGCCAAGCCGAATTGTGACCTTTGTTTCATCATAAAGACAACGTATGGTGGAAACGCACTTTGCTTCCGATGGCTACCATCGTTGTGTTACATCATAAACACATTAAAGTGGTAATGTCAAGCCATTTGCACCACATGCTATGCGTGTTTCGTCAGATAAAGTTTTCGTCGGTCGATTTGTAGAACGAAAGAGCAGAAAACGAGATTGCAGTGTTTAGCTAGCGCGATGCCGAAATTTGCAATGCCTTCACGAGCTAAAATGCGTAAAGTTTGTAAGGAGGCAAAGAGCAAGAATTGGCAGTGTTAGCTAAAACCCCGCGACTGAATCGTTTTTTTTCAGCAAAGCTTTGAAGCAGCAACGTTAAAGCAGTGGCGTTAACCAGTGCACCTGAAAATGTAGGTGGAAATCACAACATACGCTTCGAAGCACCTTTCACACTCAGCCTGGCTGGCCATATTGACATGTTATTTTTCAGGTATATTTGTCTGTATCTCTGATTTCTTCTTGTTGTTCGGGTTAATGTTGTTCCTTGCCGAGTCACTCTCTAACCCAGTGGTGCTCAAAGTGGGCGGAATCGCCCCCTTGGGGGCGATTTTGATGGGCAAGGGGGCGACATAACACAAAGGAGGCGAAAATGCTCGAACACTAATTGATCATTGAATTAACTTCAGTAGCCTACTACTATGACTTGTCAGTTTCTTGCAGATGTTAATTTACTGTAATAATCGTTTGAGGTTGTTGCTAAAGCAATTTATCTATTAAATTTTACTCTGGATCGTTTACGTGACCGGCTACAGTGGATTTTTTCAAGGATGCGAAACTGTCGTAAAAATGACACAGCTCCGGCTCCGGAGCTCTTCTTTTCATGAACATGGCTCCAACTCCGGAGCTTCTGGTTTTCATGAGTGTGGCTCCGGCTTCTGTTCGTTTTCACATATTAATATTTTAATTGTCTCGATGTCCCTCAAGTTCAGTGGAAAATGAATTAAATCAAATACATAAAATTAAGAGAATATGCCAAACCTTTTTCAGTAATTTAATCTGGTAGTTTTTTTATAAGCAGCGGTCTTACCATGAAGAAATCAGCGAAAAACAACAATCACAAGTTCAGACTATTAAGAGAACATTTCCTGGCAGAAAGGAATCTCAAGATAACGGTAATATAAACAATGTCTGGAAGGGAAGTCGCTGGATTTACCGTCAATGCCTGACGACCTCTGTTATTTCCTAAGACCAGAATCAAGAAAATGGCTCTTTGGAAAACTGCATTTGTGCTCGAGCATTTAAACACAGACCAGTTCCATTGACCAAGTGTTTTGCACTCGTTGCATGCTTTATCTGTTGCAGTCTTTGCGATTCCAGCTAACAGCACTGACCGGGCAAACCATGCAAAGAGCGCAAAACACATAGTGGACTGTCATGTGTTCTTTCAAACACGCGCACATTTGCATTAACACAAATGCGAAGATGTGTTTAAAAGCCCTTTGTTCGAATAAAAAGCATGACTCCTAGCAAGAAATTCACATTTGACTTTTTTAAAATAGCTGAAAACTTCTGATTTCTTATCTTTTGCACTCATAATAAGCAGCAATGAATCGCAAAGTAAAGCACAATTTAGCGTGGGAACTTGTTACCGTGCTGAAAACACAGATTTTTTTCCACAGATGAAAACTTCAAGAAAAGTTCACATTTGTTTACATTGATTTTTTACCCTCTTGATAATGTACTGCTATGCAAAGCAATGCTAGTTCGCTACCAATTATTTATAACTTACATGTTATGCTACTGCTTGTACACGTAATGTTTTCTAGTGAACATTCCCACTTTACAATGGCGTGCCGTGCATTTCACGCTTAAATATATAATGACATCATGTCTTAATCATACTTCCTGCTAACAGCATGAATACATACAGCTACAAAAGATATTTTATTATATATCTACTCATTACAGCTCAGTTCTGTTTAGATGGCTACACTAGCACAGACCCGGTTTGATCATTCTGACTAGAAAGTCAGATATTGTGGTAGTTAAGGTTTTTCTTACTTCTGCAATAGTGGTTCCCAACCATTTTGCTGAAGGGAGCCAAATCCAGACCTACGATTTTGTTGGAGAGGCTCACTAAAGTTTTTTAACATAGTTCAATTTACACGTTTTGTTTTACACCAGAACGAATGCTGTTACACAAAATATTAGACGTTTTTATGAAAGACTGCTGAGGGCCACACAAAGGGTGCCTGGGAGCCGAATGTGGCCCTCAGAACCGGGATTGAAAACCACTGGTCTACATGAACTGGATTGACAGTCACAGCCGAGTCGACGAGGGTGTCACAGTAGGGAGCTGCAGGATTTTTTGCAGACGATTTGGTACTGCTAGCATTATCTCAACAGGGTCTTCAGCGTGAGACAGAGTAGGAATGAAAATCAGTGCTAAAAATACCGAGGTGCTACTCTGTGTCGCTACAAACCAAGGCAGTGTATACGGCAAGTGAGCGGCACTACACTTCAGCAGGTGGAGGCGTTCAAGTACCTAGGGCTGGTATTTACGTGTGACAGAAAGAGGAGCCCCAGGAGATTGACACACGGATTGGTAAGGATAACGCAGTTCTGCGTGAGCTTTATCGCTCTGTGGGCAAAAAACGGGAGCTTTCAAACACCGTAAAGCTGTCAGTTTTCAAATCGATCTATGTTCTGTTTCTTACCTGTGGTCATGAATCTTGGGTAATGACCGAAAGAGTATTAACTCAGGTGCAAGCACCAAAGTTGGGATTTTTGAGAAGAGTCCAAGGTGTGACAAAGGGGCGTACCGAGGTTGAATTGCGCCCGGTGCAAGAAACTAGTTTGGCGCCTCCATATTTGAGCTGTGAAATTCACAGTGCCCTGAATATCGAACCACTTCTCCTAACTGAGAGAATACACCTACGTTAGTTCGGCCAAGTATCCAGAATGCCCACTAGAAGACTGGTGAGGCAAGCCCTCCTGGCTAAAGCCACGGGTAAGCGCCCAGATGTCGTCCAAGGCCTAGGTCGAGTAACTGCATCTCCGACCTTGCTTGGTCCCGTCTTGGTGCGGAGCCAGCAAACTACCTCAAATTGCTGTTGACCGTGAGGCATTCCAAGTTGTTCTGTGGATGTTGCGCCCGCAACCCTCCCTAGAGGAAAATCGCGTATGAAAATGAACGAAATGAATAACATTTACGTTACTTTATTCACCAGTTTTTAAAAGTACTTAGCTAGCGAGTGAAGAAGTTCCTTAGACGGCTAGAATTGATTAATACGAATGCAGAGACTGCTAGAAATGTTTTGCCTATAATTTATGATACCTTTCGCAGTAAATACGATGTAAAATTAAATTCAGGTACCGCACTTGTTGCCTCAGCGTCATGATGCGGGCCGTGGGTTACCTTGTAAGTCCTCATGTGGCCCACAGAGCAATTTGAGTTTGAGACCCTTGATCTAGTTCTTGTATCAAAAAGTATCTTCTCGCAGCGAACTGTATGTGCAGTTGCGTAAGCACATTCTCGACTACCACAAAGAGCAAACGAGAACGTTGCGAATCAGCGAAGACGTAATTTTTACAAACGATCACGTCAGGAAATTCGTCATGGGGGCCCGATAGTGAAAATTGCCACGGGCCCTCAACCATTCAGTTCGGCTCTGCCCGCACTTTAAAACACCGCAGAGGACAGAAAACTCTTCATACCTCGGGCTTGGAATGGAGCGTTGCACACTCTAAAATGTAATTTAGACCACGGCAAAGAATTGCATGTTTTGCGTGCCTGCCCGTTTCCTTTATCGGGGCGCCACAATAGTCTGAGTTTTCAACTAAAAATGAAAGACGAGAAAAAATGTCGTTTTGCGTTGATCGAAAAAATCACAGGAGAAAAATTTCGTGGCTTTTCAGAAGAGAAATGCAACTGCGTATGAGAAAAACGTCTGACACGTGATCTCTACAAACGCGACTGTTTTAGCAGATAACGTTAATTCCCGCAAAGAAGTGGAAGGAAGATCATAAAAATGTGATTCACAGTAAACCAAAACAGCTTCACTTTAACATGGGGTAAAATGAATGTAATCTCAAATGAATGTGGTCTCAAATGAAAAAGTCTCAAATGAATGTGGTCTCAAATGAACAGGTTTCAAATGACTGTGGTCTCAAATGAATGTGGTCTCAAATGAATGTGGCCTCAAATGACTGTGGTCTCAAATGACTGTGGTCTCAAATGAATATGGTCTCAAATGACTGTGGTCTCAAATGACTGTGGTTTCAAATGAACGTGGTCTCAAATGACTGTGGTCTCAAATGAATATGGTCTCAAATGAATGTGGTCTCAAATGAACAGGTCTCAAATGAATGTGGTCTCAAATGAATGTGGTCTCAAATGAACAGGTCTCATATGAATGTGGTCTCAAATGAACAGGTCTCAAATGTCGTGGTCTCAAATGAACGTGGTCTCAATTGAAGTGGTTTAAAATTAATGGTCTCAAGCGAATTGGTCTCAATTGTCTCCCCACCTTAACGGAATCATGGTAAAACTTTCATGCATACCAAATACAGAAAAAATACCCTTTCAAAATCTTGAATAAGCTGTATTTTTTTAAGCTGTTCAGGTCTCGTAAAACATTAAAATCATGGTGCAATTGCCCGTACTGGGCAAATATTGTTTCCACCATCACCGAGGCTTACTGAAACGTTTTAAGGGCACCGGCGAGTCTTGATCACTTACTCTCCATGAATGAATCGTCTTGTGCATTTAAAAACAATTGGGGCAGAAAGAGAAAATTCAATGCCTTTGAAGTTTTCCAAAATGCTGACATGTTGACTGTCACAGACGTGCGCGTGTTGGGTGTTGCCCGATTAATGGAACTCACAAACTTTCAGTGCAAAGTCAGGTCGACTTTCTTCGCAAAGGAGATTACTGCACAGTGAGGTAGCAATAACTTAACAGGTTAACAGTCAACAACTGAGGTTGAAAATGAGTTATGCACCTCGAACCCGCTTCTCCTCTCATCGATTCCCTCACGTGCCACAAACACCACGCTTGCTCGTGCATCAAACAAAATATTGGGTGTCCAACTCTTTTGACTTTAAGTGAGCAATAGTATGTTGTTTGGGGGCTTCTCAAAGCACAAAATGACAAGATATGCGAGACATTTAAAGTGTCATAGTCCCCTTTGCCCACCCGGGGTACGCCTATGGCATTAACATTTCACATTTGTTTTGCCCAAAATGGGCGCAATTGGCTTTCGCACAGCTTCTTGTCCGGCACAATCTCATATGCATGCCCACGTCGGGCAATTACCCCCCCTGCTCGAAATATGCAAAACGTACGCAGATTTCGAAAGGACTGCTCGACGGAGCGCATAAAAATATCGGCGACTGAAAGAATCAGCCGTAAACAATTATTCTCAGTAAGTCTACAATTAAGTTGAAAAACGATTTGCCCAGTCTGGGCAAAAGGCCTGAAAAGGAAGCAAGTAACATGAACTTACTCGATATTTTCCCAGCGTGCTGAGCAGCTAAACAAACAGGCCCGTCGCCGTAAGTCACATTTCCGCACAAAGTGCCAGTGCTAGAATTCCAACAACCTCCAGGACATAGCACGGTATTGATGGAGTAGTTGAGTTGAGAAAATTGCAATGAGCAGCTTGCTGTGCAACACATGTAAGTACCGCTGTTAATATTTACAAGGTAGTGGGAACCAAGTTGTGAACTAAGTGTTGCTTTCATTCTTCTTTCGTAAGCGACATGCAAAAGTACAGAGTAGACATTAACATGAGTTATTGTTTATTTCATCACAAATAGAGCGTAGAAGCATATAATACAATAAGAATAACTTTAGAAACAAAATGTTAAGAAAAAGAAACGTAGAAACGATTCACTTCTTTCTAATCAATGGATTTTGCAATGTAAATGTTTCTTTTGTTACTACTTTGCACAGCTTCCAAGTTTTATTCTGTTCCAAAACATTTCGAAGTCTTTAGAACAGTGTTTCCCAACCGGGGAGAAATTTCTCCCCAGGGAGGAATTTCGTGAGTTCTGGGGAGGAATTTCCGCTTTATGTTTAAGTTACCTACTTATTGTGAGTGTTGCACATCTTTCTTAAGTTGACATTGGATCTTTCAGTTAGTTGTATCACTTTATATTTGTAAGTTATTTAGTGGACTATCACACGTTTTTGTTGACAAACTTTAGTGCCATTGTTTGACAACAAACAGTATTTGTCCAATTTTATTAATCACGTTATTGCCGTCAACAAAGACCATTGTTTCAGATGTAGTTAATACTAGCCTACGAACCCTAACTGGGGAGGAATGAAAGTTCCCTAGGGGAGGAATGAACAAAGGAAGGAATGCATCAAAAAAGTTTGGGAACCACTGCTTTAGAAGGCTAGGTGGAACACCCATTTTTCGTTTTTGGTCTGATCAGTACGTCAAATGGAAACAATTAAAGCGGCGCACGTTTTATGCATTTCATTCACGTCTTTGGAAAAACACAATTTTGCAATTTGGCCATTTGTCAGAAAACGTAAGCGAAGCTCAATATTTAAATGTTTCAGTGGTGCTTGCAATCGCAATAAATAGTGATTTGGCAAAAAACTTACTTCTTATTCTTTCTACCACAGATACTCCTTGATCAGATCAAACGTCAATAGCCCAATCGCTACAATTGGCCATTTCCAATGCAAATAAATGTTAAAAATACTCAAATTGTCAGCAGATATAGTTTCTTATGAGGAAGTAACATTCTAGATTCACCTGGTGAAACCTGTAAGTAGATGCTTTGAAAGTCTTTATTGGCAACAATGAAATGTACTTAACCATGGAAAACTTATTTAGGCGTATATGGCGTTTTTTACGTTTGTCTAAGGTAAAGATCGCCTAGGATGGAAAACCTTTTTTGCAGTACGTACCAGGACAATGTAAGGAACTGACCGCTCTGACGAACCTTCGTATTGTAAGAGCAACTTAAGATTACATGTTTGGTAAACTTAACGGTAACTTGTTAATAGAGCTGGGTGCAAGTAACAAAAATATGTTTTGTTAAGCAACAAGTAATTTCTAACAGATTACTCAAACTAGCTTCTTGCTGGAACATTTCATAGGTCCTTTGCCCGCTACTAGAAGGCTCATCTTGAAACGGCCATTTTTCGCAGGCCTGCATCGCGCCTCAAGTTCATTTGTCACAAACGGGCAAAATAGACCTGAGCAGGGTTTTAAAACATGCAAGCACATCGCAATCAGTGCAATTTTTAAATCGCATATTGGGCGGTTCAGAAAGAATTCGCACCTGTTTGATGCGATTCAATATAATGGAATGAGATTCTAGCTCAAATTCATAATCACGATGACAATCAACAAGTGTGACTCACAAAGCGCTCTGCACAGGCAAGAAATCTATTTGCCTCAATGACTTATTTTAAATGTGATGATGCATGTCATATATAATTTTGCGTCTACACCAACAGACGTGACTTGTGAAATCTTAGCTTTTCTGAAAGCAAATTACTTGAAACATCAAGTAACGGCAAAATTATCTAACCAAGTTATAAGCAAAGATTTTGAAGTAAGTAATTAATAACTAAAAAATTAATAATTTTAAAAAATTAAAGATTTTTAAGTGAGTAATTAATAAAGAGCAATTAATAATTACTTACTTGAATTCAACCTCACTTGTCGAAATAAAAATGTTGCTGGAACTGGCACTGCTTTGTGCAATGCATTAGCAGAATTGAGACTTATTTTTTGAACCACATTTCACTAACAAAATGGATGGGCTTAATGCGCATGGGCGTCGGAGAGATTTTTTCCAGGATGGGGGCAATAGTGCATTCTTCCAGAGGAGCCAAAAAGATTTTTGCAGGGGGAGCAAAAGTGTTGAAACTTAACTTAACCAATCGAAACTAAGACAACCTTTTTGCTCAGAATTGATCTTTGACGACTTTAATTCTTCTTCGCAACATCTCAGCAAGAAAAATATTGGTTTATCAAAGGTTATCTGAACAAATACTCCAATATAAGGTACCAAAAGTAACAAGACGAAGAAAAGGTTTATCCAATTCTAATTCCCTTTTCTAAAATTATATCGTCACACACATTTGGAAGTACGCTACTTTGAAAACCTTAGAGGAACACACAAAGTCGAACAATCTTTTTCTTTGTTTTTCCTCAATCTTGTAATGCCAGAAAGCCAGAAAGATGTAAACGACAACATTTGCAGTATATGTTCTTACCTTTAATGGCGGTAACTGACTCGAAAAGAGCAAGAACAAGTATCAGCTGGATAAGACTTTGTTGAGATCGTTGTGCCATTACCCCAAGCATGACAAACGCTTCCAGTCAGATGATATAATCTTTGGTTATTCAGGTACTACATGAGAAAACATTGCTTTGCTCTTTTGACTATATACGCCAGTGCACGAAAAATTACATGCGTCACGTAAACGTTCTGGTTATCTTACAAATATTCAAAACATCCTGCTTTAACCTAAGCAGTTTTCAGAAACCATCCTGTATGACAGGAAGTATGAAAATATCCAGCTGCGTCGCATGCGGTACGTTTTCCTTTGTCGCAGCTTCACAACGACCTGACGTAACCTCTCGATAATTAATACAGAAACCGTTTACAACGTTTCGATTCTCCGGGCAGCTGCAATAGAAATGCGTATGAATAACATCTTAAATTGGAATGTAATGTTTTCCATCATCTGGTTACTTGAGAAAACCTGAACTTGGCTGCATGTCATTAAGAAAAAAGCAGATTTTGTAATACGTTTCACGAATAACATTAAACCACGTAATTTTGACAAAAATTCGCAGCAGTGTCACAACTTAATTTCTTGAATTCCACTCTAAATTTCTTGATTTCCAGATAAAACCTTCGTTGTAATTAGGATTTTCACCGATGAGCGCTATAGTTTCGTGAACCATTTTTTTCATGCTCCTGCCGCAAAGGTTGATTTATGTAAAATTTTTGTCACGAATGAACATGTAGCACTGAATGATTACGCAGCACAATGATTACGTAAACTCTTGTACTATTCTTGAACGACACAGTCTACTTACAGCTTTTTATTATCACTTTTTTGCTTATTTTTATTTTTCTCATAGTTTCCTGCTCAACCGATTTGTTACTTTTAGGTAAAAATGGCCACTACAAGGATTCTTCACTTATTTGCCTCTGTCCGAGACAAATACGGAACATTTCACAGCGATTCAACGCAGAAAGCATTGTCATGCTAGCTACGTTATATTGGCACAATTAAACTACACAAGAAAGTTTCGTTTGGTAAACGACGGTTCGACACACACATTCTTTTGAAAATTAATCTTTAACAACAACGTTTTTGAACAACAAGAAGCAGATTAAGATACAAAAAGCTCAGCTTGCAGAAATTTTGTCAAACAATGGAAGGAATCAGACGATTTATTGCATAAGAGTTACAAACCGGCTAATGATGCATTTGATGCACTGATGTGTTTGGTTAGACATGTTGCTTGGAAAAGCTGTTGCTTGAATTTTACTTAAATCCACCATAAATTTCAGACCCACTGATGACAACTTTTCCGAAGCTCATTCAGCAAACTTTGGCGAGCCTAACAATGGCGAATTCAAACTTTTGAATGCCATTGTTTCTCACCTTAAATTTTCTGTTATTTTTCTGAAAACTTCAGTGAAATACTATTTCCGTTTTAAGCGTTGTGAAACCGAAAACAACGGTAATGTTAAAAGCTACTCCTCTTCTGCAGAACACAAACTAAAACAATTGTAATAAACATATTATAACGACTTGTGTTGCCTTCCGGTCAAGCAGTTTCAAATAACAAAAACGCTTGTGACCACAAGACAAACAGTCCTTCAGGACCAAACGTTATTTCTTAGCCGGTGCATTGTTTGAAGATTGGAAGTCCGTTACTATAGGCAATTATAAATAAAAGGAAACTAGGTATAATACAATATGATCACTTTGCTGTGTTTATAACACAAGGTGCAGTTCAGACAATTGAGCGACAAGTTGCAGTTCAACAAATTGATGCACTTCAGAATACTGAGCGATCTTGTTCCACAATTTATAATCATTTCTGATATCTTGTTTAAATTTCATTCTTTGCGAACACTATCCTTTTCCAGAAAAAGGCATTTGGTTTCCCATTCACATTGCATAAGTATCAACGTCCTTGTTGTTCATTTTACTGTATTATGTTCTGGGCGTTTTCGTTTTAAATAATTATTACCTCCAACTTTCATAGATATAGATATTTTCCCCAAAAGATTATTGTAGGTTTTTGAGATTCCAAGGTCTACCTTGAATGTTTGGGGACGAAGTATCAAATCCAGGAATATAAATCTTGTTTTGATTGTGCTGCTGAACATATATTTTTCAACTGAAGCGAGACAACTGATGTAGCTTTTCATCCGAAAATGTTCCGTTTGCTTGCCACATTAGATGTTTCCTTGAATAGCACAAGTGGTTAGTTTGACAACCAAGTCCCCGATAAATGGCTCCAGGAACGTTGACACTTGATCGCAGAACTTGCGTATAAGTGACGTGAAACGTTAAAGTGCAATTAAACGTTCCAAGTCCGTGCATTACTACAAAATTTGGATTTTGGTGAAATTTGCGCAAATGCATGGGTTGCTCTCTTGTGAAGTCTGTTTTTTCTTATATTGCGTCATAAAGCGGATAGTTGATCGCGCGCAGAAACATTTCCTCTGTACAAAAATGCGTTATGTGCGGGTGATTACCGAAAGCGAGAAAGGTCGGTTCGTGTTAACAGTTTTCTCCAAATTAGCTGTTCTTCGAACGTACGTGCCGTTCAATACGGTGAAGTAATTGCATTGTAAGTTCAATTCGCTTGTAATTTCGGCTTGGTTGATGTCACTTTGCACTGGGGCTCGCAGCTCGGATTTCCACTGCAGAGCTTCCCGTGGCGTTTTTTCGAAGTATTTCTCCCCCAGAATCAAAACATTTGCAGGTGAAGTTGACAGTAAGACTTGGGTCTCAGCGTTTTTGGAGCTGTCAGCATCAAGTCTGTGATTTACTTTGGGCTGACTAGTATAATTCTGATGTTCAATTGACAGATGTCAATGCGACATCCAATACGTTTCGCAATCTGTCTCTCTACTACTGACAAAAATCTCGCGTATCTCATAGTAACATTGCAGATTTCATACTTGCAATCATTAAGTTGGAGACTTTAAAACTCTGCAGTGAAAAATTGACGTGAAACAAAAGCATTGCAGATGTAAACAAAATGTATTCATCACAGGTTTTCATTCTTGATGTTGTTCAGGTAACCGAGCTCATATGTTAATACAAGCATAATTCTGGTTACTTTTTATGTGAACTATGAAAAGTTCATAGGCAAAAAAAGAGGGCCAAATTTGTAAAAATTGTGAATTTATTACACTTTAACATGTTCATTTGAAATATACCATTCAGTCGAAACTAAGGCGTAGAAATACAAAACAGTCCCGTCGCCACCGGGGGTTTTGGTGGGCTTAGCCCTCCAAAGCAAAGCTCCAAGCCCCCCTCCCAAACTGAATTACGAAACACTATAAATAAGTGGAACTTTTTGTCAGATTTTAGAATGTCAAGCCCTCCTGCACACACGTAAAGCCTCCTTTTGTAGGCTTTCTGGCGACGGTTCTGCCATAAAGTAAAATAATTTTGCTCAAAGGACCTTTCCAAGCATGGCAGTGAACGTATACATAGATCGATTGATTTCATTCTACATTTGGTTTTCCTCAATCAGACAATACAGCTTTACGGCACTGAAAACAACCAATCGCGTTCAGGGATATGCTTCAAAGAGAAGTTCCAAGAAGGACAAAGAAAAACTGTCTCAAGAAAAATATTTCCCGCTTAAAATAACTAATGGATAAACCCCGAAACTATTTTCAATTCGTGACTAATAAAAACTTTAAAATACAGGCATCTGGCTCATAGCAATACAGAAGCAAGTTGCGCATTGTCGTTGATTCAACTTAAAGTACTCCGATAAAAATGAGCTCCAAGTGTCTTCCTGTCTTGACTGCTGCATTGATTTTATTCCTCATCGCCATTTCATCAGCCAGATGAATGAGGTAAGATTTAGCTTTATTTAGTAATCTGTTGTTGTCTCAAAGAACAGATTGAAACTTGTGCGATGACGAAACAAGGTTAAAAATTTGCGCTCTTTGTTTGTCGTGGGTGGTCATACTTCTCAATTTGTAAAAATACCAACTGTTTTTGTTTTAAGAAGCAGTGAATCTATAATTGTCGACATCAAAATCAGTATCTTACTTTGGATCACACTTCACCAGATTATAAAAAACTTCGCTAATTTTTGCTCTTATATTCGTACAAAATAAAAAAACGAATTAGGCTCGTGTTAAAAAATTAAGTGCTGGATCTTTTAATTTTTATATTTTTTATGTTTTTATCCAGAATTGAAAATCATCACTGTTGTTGCAAATGTAACTTCCATTGACATTTTCCATTGTTATGTCCTGATCCTGCCCGCTGTTGCCAGGACAGTAAAGCAAGAAACGTTGTAGTTTATTTAACTACACCGTAATTCTCACTTCCCATTGCAGGTTCTAAATTCCTTCATCACATTTGGCACAGACAGCAGCAGAGACAGCATGGCAATCAACAATACCTGTGTTAATCACGCAAGCATTGGAATCACTCATACTAATTTAAACAGAGCAATTTTTATTCTTATTTCTTCCAACGGTAAATAATACACTAACGATAATGCGTTACTACGACAGTTTATAAGCACACGAAAGTTGTTAAACAACAGCATGCACTATTGAAACTGCGCTGCTGTACAGTTACATCAGCAGTGTTCACAAATCTCACTGCACTGTTGCTACCAATCCTTACAAGCTTTCAGCAAATGTCTCATCATCTGACAGCATTCTATTCACTTCTACTCTAGACACCTTTTAACAAATAGCTAGCCGAACTTCTTGCATTCCAATTTATAGGAGGAAAACTTTCTTGGCAGAATTCGCCTCCTTTTTACCTACAGAATGACAGTGATTTTAATGTTGCAATCCTGCAAACATGTGCCTTCTTTTCTGTGGCACTGAAATATCGTAACTCATGCCTTCCGTAATTTTATAACGTACATGTTGTTTTTCATGCACATTTTTGGTAATGTCGCCAGCGAGTCTGCCTTTGTCGCTGATGGCCGGAGCCAGTCCCTAAAGAAATTGTACAAGAGCGTACAAGTCACGGTATTTCAATTTTGGTACGTTTCCCAAGCGAATTGAGACCAGAAACGCACTACCATGCTGTTGATTTCCTATGAGACACTTCCTGCAAAGTCACAGCAAAGTTCCGAAAAACATGCATAATACATGGGCAAATCCCAGGGTTAGTGACCGCTTATTTACTAATTAGCCCAAAGGAACTCTGGACACAGCGCACCTCCCTTGCTGGGTTGGACGAAGTACCTCCAACCAGATCCCTCTCCTATCACGAGATCAAGGAGCATAGATCAGTACAACAGGTACCGTGCCGCTACGGCCATTCTGAATTCTAAACCCCCTTAACACGGGTTTTTATAATCCTTTCATTCTTTGTTTTTTTTCATTAAATGCACTAGATTTCAACATCTTTTAAAAACGCATGATTACATAATTCCTAACTGCAGTATCTCTCGCTGCATTACGTAAGTTGCATTACTTCATCGTTTGTTCTTTTTATTCATTTTTTATAAAAATACACATTAACTAATTCCTAAACAAACATCTTCAATATGCAATTCACATTACCTCATCTCTTTATCATAACATAAACAAACATAAATACGGTAGATTGTAAAACACTTTCAGCATTAGGCAATCTTTCTCAATCAATATCATACAAGATACACACATCATATTTCTTTCTTATCTCTCGTTTTCTCATGCACATGTCCAAAATATACATTACATAATACATTAACTCGCTCTTGTCATGAACATACTCCTGTAATCCTTATTTATAAACATTACGTAATCTTTTAATGTCTGTAATATTCCATCTTTCCTACGAAATAAACGTTACTTCATTTTTTACATGTCAATCATCTTTACTTACCAAGTATGCATTACATCATAATTAAATATAATTATTCGTGCATTCATTCATTTTTGGATTACATCATTCACAAGTACAATCGCAACATCGGCGATTATTGCGAAATATACATTACATGATTGACACACACGACAACATTACGTCAACAATTTTCGTGAAGTCTTTCATTCCTATGGCAGGTTTTTATCTTGAATTAAAATGCTTTGGTATTTTTTGAGGTTTTAATCTTCTATTTCTGTAGCGCCATGAAACACAAGCTTCTGTTGTGTCATACACGTCTTCCCCTGACTCAGCAACCTTTGCATTTGCCGTAATTTCTTGTGCGGCATTTTGCTCGTTGGCGCGCTTGATGCTATTTCGTATTTCTTCGAATGACAACTTTTCATAAGCAACTGACGGACCCCATACGTGTGTGCGCTTTTCAAATGATCTTGGCGTTGAATATACATGTATCGCAGTAATTTTCCAGCTTTTTGCCCGCAACCAACACGTATAAACTGTTTTCTCCTCTGGTATCGGCTCTCTAAATTGCACCGTACTGCTTGTTTTCTTTGCATTGCCATCCATTTAACTACAAGCTTCAGCGCTATTTCCGATTTCTTGTCTGCTAATGGCTGCTTAAGGTCGGCAAGGTCACATAGGCCATACTGTTGAAGTATTGGTCGCGCATTCGTCTTGTTCTCTCTGCTATACTCTAGCACACTTATTGAATCCATTCTAAATGTTTCTTAAATTCCTGCAACATATAAGCTTATTTATGTGCAGTCATCGCATAGCTGTTACTCACAACCAGCATAAACATGACATTTTCATTCTTGTTTTTCTCTGTGCCATTCATAAACATGACATGATAAAGGCTCAGTCTTTACTTTTATTTTCACAGCAGCTTTTCCATATGCAATTGTAAACTCGCTGCTTAAATATGGAAGGTGTTCATTGGCGTCTACAAGATCTAATAACCACTCCATTACTTCTATAAAATTTTGAGTCGCCGAATCTTCTGCCTGAAAGTCTCAGACTTCCCAAAAAATGTTGCGACGTTCCATAAATGCAATGTACACATCCTATAAACATTTCATTGTTTTCATTCTTACTTAACCTACCTAAACATAAAACATACTATTTAAAATACAATATCATACAAAATAAACGCTTTCTTAATCTGCTTATTATTCATCATCGGAATCTGTCATTAACTCAGAGAATTTCACCGTAGGTTTTTGTCATTGTTTGTTCACTGGTATTTTCACCACTTTCAGAGTCAGTCATGTTATGGTCCCTTGTGTCCATAACACCATGAACAAATAGTCATTTGCATAAAACAAGATAATTATTTAGTGACAATTTGGAACAGACGTTTCAAAATATTTCATAAAGACCTGTTTGGATTTTGTAATTAATTTGAAGGTCAACGAAGAGGGAAATGTATTCGCCTCACGTAATTTCTAATGATTATTCAATGGGCAAGTAGGCATTTGCATAAAACAGGATAATTTTAGGGACGGTTTGCAATAGACAATTCAAAATATTTTGTAAAGAACCGTCTAAATTTTAATTACTGTGAAGGTCAACAAAGAGATGGAAAAGTAAGTTTTTCTGCCTGGCGTGGTTGAAAAACGAAGAAATAAAACAAGTTCTTTGTACTTTAGCATGACCAGATTCTATTGTGTCTTTGGTAAAAGCTGGGCCATTGCTTCTTCTGGAAATACACGTCACTCACTAACTGAACGGTGCTGCGTTCGATTGCCATTTGCGTGAAATAATTTTCAAAGATTAAGCGCAAGGAGCCATAGTTTTGCTGAAACCCTACTACATGTTTCAAAATTAAATCCCAGGTCAGGATTTGCGTCAGGCTTAATTTCGGTGATAATGGTGTTTTCCAGAAGTCGACTTGAGATTTGAAATCAAGCACGAATTTGAGATTGACTTTTAAAATCAGTTTCAATTACGACACCAGTGGCGGATCCAGGGGAGGCAGTTTGGGCAACTGCCCCCCGAAACGCTCTGTAGCGCCCCATTGATATATATGCGCCCCTTTTTGATGCCTACCGAAGCAGGGTTGGGGTTTTGCCTGCAGTTCACCAACAAGTAGCGAATTGATTAATCTCTTGAGCTCGTGCAACACTGTCCCAAATATAGTCTGGTAACTTGTTGTTTCTTCTCCTTCGCATAAAGTGCTTTCGTTGCTATCGTTGTTGCTTGACGAAGTGCTCGCAACAATACCGTTTGCATGTTGAATATGCTATAAATGTTAGCAGGTACAAACTAAGGCCAACGTGGCGGCCATATGGTCAGCATCTGTTATCCACTAACTAGCACTTTTCTGTCGGGGGAAGCTTAGCAGTGATTGCTATATGAAATCTTCTAATTACATTACTAAAAATTTCCAGATGTGATAGCAAGCCAATCAAGCCGAATGGGACAGTACGGCGATGCCCTTTCGGCGATGGGCGTTTCCACAATGGACATTTCGGCGATAAATCGGTCATAAGACATGACACTTTTGATGGGATCACTTTTTATGTACTATTTCTTCGGTCCCGGCAGGATCCCTATCTTTCATCGTGCATCAGAGTTCGGCTATAACGACTTTGGCTATATTGTCACTTCGCCCATAGCGACGCTTTTGTCGGTCCCCCCAAAATATTTTGTTTGTGTATGACGACAGATGCAAGTTTTCTTCAGTTTCAAGTTCAAGCACGGCTGTGATGCCGCCACACAAACTTTTCACGACCGAAAAGTAATGCAGTTAAGCGGGGAATCGTTGAGCCGTGGGTGTGACGTAATAAAGACATCAGGGAGTCCAAGGAAATCGTTACGTGCTTTACTGTAATGTATTGTAGGTCTGTAGTAGGGAGTTTCGAGGATTGTTACGGCCATAGGAGTACGGAAGTGCATATTTTTGGGGATGCAAAAAATTTTTGCCGAAATTTGATCTTGTATATCCCAAGTAACATATAAACAGCAAGTCTTAATGTTAAGACTAAAACGTACCCGTTGTAAATAAATCAGTGTGTCTGCATGCCTAATTACCAATTACCGGGGTTCAAAGCCGTACGCTCTCAACTAGCAATCAATATTCTGCCTAGCCACATGTGAACAATGGTAATATTTACTGTGTTGAAAAATGTTAGCTAATTACAATAAAATCGCCCAAAACATTGCTGTTCATGCCACCACCTGTGGAAGGTGTTCATCAGTTTCATTTTTACGTTTTATATGGGCTACGTTCTAAACTTATTCTTCCAACACGATCATCCTAATAGCTAAGATCTGTTCTTCTCTAGCATAGATGTGTGTATTTGTGTTAACCATAATCGGATTCAATCTGGAAAAGGAGTAAAATATCACGTTACGATCTAAAATATTACGTTGCTGCAAATAGGTCAAGTCTGGAGAGGGAAAGGAGGCAATTTAATACATAACATATAGCGTAGCCTTCCACATTAGGCAATCTCCCCTGCAATGTGTTGTACTTAAAACACTACAATTTAGCCTACTTAAACGTTTACAGCAGGGGTCACCAACGTGGTGCCCGTGGGGCGCCAGGTCGCCCGCAAGGGCCAAGTAGGTCGCCCGCGGGCATGGCCGAGGTAAAGTGGCATTCTCTTCAAATTCTAGCATTTTTGTCGTTTTGTGCTTTGTGAGGTGTTGTCCCAAAAAAATGCGGCAGCTCGCTGAAAGTCAAAATATTTGGCCTCCAAAAGAATTTCGGGCTGGCGTTGCTATCTCCGCGGGCTTGTTCCAAAAATAAAATTGGCGTGAACAGTGCCTTAACATTACGGAATATCTTAATTGTTAATACTAAAATAATTTAAAGATACATTGAGTAACATTTTCATTTCAGAAGTGTGTATCAAACTGATAGCTCTTTGCATTAATCTGAACATAAGAAGAAGCTCTCAGCTTCAAAAAGGTTGGTGATCCCCGGTTTACAGCTTCTAAAGTCACGTTATGAAAACCAAAAATCAACTACAGTTTAGACAGTTAAATGAGCACTAAGCCCAGCATGAGTCCCGTCGCCACGGAGGGGCTTTGGTGGGCTTAGCCCTCCCAAACAAAGCTCGAAGCCCCCCCTAAATTGAAACATGAAACACTAAAAGTTAGTGTAGTTTTTGTCAACTTTTAGAATGTCAAGCGCCCCCGCAGAAACGCAAAACCCTCCTGTTGAAAACTTTCTGGCGACGGTTTTGCCCAGCATGCTAACACAAAATTGCAATATGGGACTGATACAGGCATATACTGCAGCCCATATGATCAACTACCAGGAAATGTGTGCAAATGCACATTTCCAATGACAAATGACTTATAACCTCAATAAGAATATTTTCTAAAAATAGCAGTGTTTTACTGGACTGCATTAGCATTAGTGAATTATGCAGTGCAATAAATACTGCAGTTGCTACTGTTCCTGAAAGCTTCACTTCGCAGCATTAGACTGAAACATTAAATTTGGCAGGATGCAACATAGGATATAATTACATGAAACAAGCGGAAAATTTGAAAACTTAAAGAGTATGAAATCACAGCTACATTACTACCACACAACACATTAGCCTACAGCTGCAGTTACATAGTTAATTCTGTTCATGAATACTTCGCAGTAACAGATTCACACTTCCCAATCTCACAACATAAAGCAAGTTTGAAACACGAGAACTTCACAATATTATATCACAGCTACACCACATTACTACCACAAAACATTTTGCACCTACTGCTACATTTTAGTTGTACACTTTATAGCAGTAATAATTTGAGGTTTAGAAAAATTAGGACTAGTTGCAATAGTGGGTTCCCACTACATGTTCCTAATTTAAAATGTTTCTAACCAGTGGCGTACGCAGAAAATTTTCATGAGGGGGGTTTCAAAGTGCCAAAATTTTTCTTTGCACTAAAATCGAAAGTATGATAAGAAAAAATATAAAACAAGCAGCAATACAATACGTAAACGTTGTCAAGCAGTTATAAACACATATTTAAACGC
>Ga0210059_1004202_pt1 | contig 23209 bp, 10 predicted proteins | sample Ectturendosymbi2_FD_188042 | JGI IMG/M metagenome (GOLD analysis project Ga0210059, IMG submission 188042) | Ecteinascidia turbinata endosymbiont from Florida, USA - Sample 2 (SPAdes) (version 2) | ecosystem: Host-associated > Tunicates > Ascidians > Unclassified | place: Key West, Florida...
CTACGCACAACCACTCAGTCTCTGATTGTTCTGGAGACTGATCGACCAGTGACCATTCCAACCGCTCGTGGACAAACGTGGCAAGGCCGTGATTCCTGCTTAGGATTGACCCAGCTAGTGAGAAGTTGCGAATCACTAGCTTATCTGCAGTTGTGCAGTGGTTCTCCTGCAGGAAGATGATGAAAGCCTTGTTCTTATAGGCTAGCTGCTCAATGACAGAGATTTTGTCTGCAGTAATCCCCTCAGTGTTCAGCTGGAGTAAGTTGGGTCGTAGGTCTTCGGCAGCATTTCTGCTGCCGCGCCCTGAGAAGGGCGTTTGATGACCCACCCCATGCCGAACACATCCAGTACGGGTAGCAGCGGTTGCTCTCAAGTTGACAGGTTTAGTAAACATTTCGAGAAATGCCGCAACAGGGAGGGCCACGTGCAGTCTTCCTCCCCTGTCTTCCTATTTGAACGTGATACGTGAAAACGCACGGGGTGAGTTTTGCACGTTCTTGAACGTGATGTGAGGCGTTCTCAGCAGTGTTGCAGACAGTCAGTACAGTGCGTTTTGAAACGTGTTCGAAAAATCGCGTAAACACTGCGTGGTTGAAACATGGGCATCATACAAGCTTTATTGGTGTTTTAACCGCAGGCTAATCATATGGCATGTCATGAGAGCAATTTTGTTGTAAAATGTGAGGAGGACAGCTTGGTGTGAGTGAAACCAATATATTGCGAAACCTAAAGAGAAAAATTTGGGGTAACATGGCATATTATCTCCCCACTGTCTGAAAAAGTGGGGGGACGCGTCCCCCGTGTCCCCCACCTAATTGCACCCATGTGACATGTGACATGCGAATTGTGTAGCGTGGAATGAGACCAGGCGGCACGTACAATTTGCATTGTGCGAAGTGGAATGGCACTACTTGAAAACATGTCATTGTAGGTTGAAGCGTAATATCTCCTGTAGGCAATTATTTAGATAGAATCTTAAGCAGGCTGCAGATATTGTAATAGGGCCTGCAGCAGAAAATGATTCGAATGAGAAAGATGTAGAAAACGCAATCGTTTGTGATTCCACAAACAGTAATTTATCACGACTAACGCCGCAGCTGGTGCAACATGTGCTGGACTCCACTTGGCAAAAGTGCTTATTTTGCGTATGAATCACAAAACCATTCCTTTGCCGTAAAAAAATCATATAGCGTTAAACTTGAGGTGAAGAGCTTCGAAATATATTACCACCGATAAAAAAATTTATGCACTGATTAATGACCGGAATAAAATAAAACGGATTACTAGAAACGAGCCACACGCATTGGTTAGTATTTGAGTGTAGCATGTTTGAAATTGTTGCAGTTTGCTTTCTGCATTCTCTAGCTTTTGTAACATCGGATATCCAAATTGCGGAGTAGGTTTGCTGACCTATAATACTTGGAGATTACAGGTTTGCCAAACTCCAGTACACATACCAGCACCACGACGCAAGGGTCGTAAATCATAATTTCAAACGAGAAATCGATTGTGTGGAGTTCCTTTGTTACAGCGCTGTCGGGCAAGAGCGCCGTGCAAACACTACGAAGTGCGCATTGCCGCGCGACCTTTGACACCAACCCTGCGATGTTGTTCCGGACTGGGAGAAATATGACACAATGTGAACCAGCTGTTGCAAAATGTCGACGTGTTAAACGAGCAGCTCTCAGCGCAAGACACACATGCCAGCAGGAAAAGGTTAACTGAACTACTTGTAATCGCTAGCTGTAAATGCAACAGTTATTAAAATCCAATCATCATGGCCTGTCAATGCAACACAGTAAAACATACATAAAGCCAGACAGTGTGTGGTATCTCAAGCGTTACAAAACGAAAACGACTAATGCGTGTGACCAAGATTGACCAACAGCATAATAAGTTTGTTTTTCTGGAAATGCGCAACATATTAATTCGGACGAAATTTGCGTTACAGCCCATTGTTCTGTGGACGAATGGTCTTCCGTTTTCCTGTTAGAAATAGCAACACAGTTAATGAGGAATAGTAGTTCTTTTGGAATGCCGTCAACCTTCTAAAGTAAAAAAAGTACTTTGAAGTAGCATCATTCACCCAACCAATCGTTATATTTGACCGTTTTAACATATCACTTCAAAAAAATTATGCTGTTAAAAATGACATCGAAAAAAGAAGATTACCCATTGAGGGTGATAATGTAAGTTGCTCAAAAATAGATTCTCAGCTCCCCAACTCCTCAAAGTACTTTCCAAAGTGTTTTGTCTACTGTGCAATTTGCAGCTGCGTTAAAGCTATCAAGCGTATCAAACGTACGTATGAGCAGAGGAGCAGTGTGTCTGAATAGAATTACATCACGTCAGCCAAGCATTTCCCATGTTGAGAGATGATAGCAAAAGAACAAAACCAGCATGAACATAAAATTGTTCCGATGTCAACAACTCTTACGGGACATTTTTTGAAAAATTTGTTGTTTTAGGCATGAACATGTTTTTCGAGCAAAATTATGTAGCTGTTCAGATTTTTTGGTCCCCTACACTTGTGATGTTGGGTGTTTGAGTCAAAAAAGTGTTGACATCCAGTGCGCCAGCTCTCTTTAGTTATTCAAAAACACAAGAAAAAAGCATCGACAAAGTCTTTTCCTCAATGTCACAATATATTAAACTGACGAATTTAAAGTCTTGGCAACCCCATCGGAAAGAGGCCAGGAGGTCTACCAAGGACCTAGTGGCGTGATTGCATTTTCAGACTTTTATTGGCCCGTCTTGTTGTGATGGCAGCAAAATTGTCTGAGATTGCTGAAAACCCTAGGGTTGTTCGAGTCTTCCTAGGGTTATTGCCACAGCGACTTTCCTCAGAGAAAAACTGGGTGCGCAAATCAATGAAAAATGAACTCATTTTCGCCTACGGTGTTGGGTAATTGGGTCACTAAAACTTTTGATGCCTAGAGCACCAATTATTTTGTTGCTTTGAAAACACAAGGAACAAGTATCTTTATAACTTTTTCTCGATATTAAAATATTCTTTGAAGGTGTCTCAATAGTAAAACATTCTATACGTTTCAAGTTTAAAGCTTTTTAAACTTTTCTTGGGCTTATTTACAGTGATTGTTATAACTCACTCAACTACAAGCAGCAATGTTTAACATGCAGTTGCTTTTTTATCGTGAATATCTAAATTTTGTGAATGAAACATTGGCAAGTCATGTCTTTTGCTTGCAGAAATAATTTCCAGCCTCAACCTGATGTTAGCTGTGTAGCTGACTGACAATGATAGATAGTGTAAAATACCTTGGTGTTCTTCACAATACGTTAAGCTTCAACTTCATGTAAAAAAGGCGATAACCAACTATCAAGAGCTTGTTGTGTCTTATAAAAACAAACAACATTAACTAGCACATTCTGTATTGAAAGTTGTCTGTAACTCAAAATTTCATCCCTATCTTATCTGCTCAATCCTCATTTGGGGACGTGCTTCAAACACAACTATTCAGCTCTTTAATCCATAAAATAAAGCTGTGAAACTAATGGGACCAACTAACCGTAAACCTCTGGAAGAATATTTCCAGCACTTAAGCATCTTATGCCTTTCCAAATTTTACCCTTATCAAGAGGCAAATTCATACACTTTTATCACAACAAACTACTGTACTTCCAAACCATGCTGATGACTACTTTTTTCTCGTCAGCTTTATTCATTCTCACTCCACAAAACTCTCCACTTCTAGTAACTTGTCTCTTACCTAAAGTTAACTCGTCTTCAGGAAAATGTTTTTTTTTAAGTTTGTTGGCCCAAAAGTGTGATCTTTAATGCCAGACTCAATTAAGTCTTCCGCCACCTTCACTTTCAAATGGAAACTTAAAAAACACATCTTTAAGGAAAAATACACATAATTATGCATTTTAGTAACACTCACTTTTTGAGGAACAAAGCGCTTTTGCTGATTTTGGTAACTGGATTAATGTAAGTTGTTGTTCTTTATGTATCTCTACTTTTATCGTTGATACTTTTCCTGTGCACATTCCAAATTACACTCCATTTTGTTTTTATCTATTTGTACCTTATCAGTGATCTTTTTATTTTCATGTTGTGTCAATCCCGTCGCCACTGGTCGGCTTTGGTGGCATTTGCGCCCCCACACACAGCTCCAAGCTTTTCCAACGTGAAATATGAAATACTATAAAGTAGTGGAGGTTTTGTTCAAAACTTCAGAATGTCAAGCCCCCTGCGCAAACGTAAAGCCCCTGTTAAGACTTTCTGGCAACGGTTTTGTGTCGTGTTTAACATTTTTTGACCAGACCAAGTTTCTTCAATTAAACTAGACTCACGCTTTTGTGTACATAGGCATGATCTCTTCATTTGTATTTTTTCTCGCCATGTTCTGTGTTTGTTTGTCTGTTTTTGTAACTGTGTTTATTCTATTTCCAACTGTTGTTTTCTAACATCTGTCAGTGTTTAATAAACGGCATTGGTTGACTAGATGACCGCCATGGTCTTTCACCAGTCCTATGTGACACAGTAACGATCTTTTTTTAACCTTGATAATATTTCTTGCCATTGTATTTCCGATTATTCTAATTTCCACTGACAATTGGTTACTCTTTTGTATGATGGCTTTTTTATTGTTTCCGTTTGTTAGATAAGTCATATGAAACAATAAATCATTCCATCAATTAATTAATCAATGATACGTTGCAGAAAACCATAAAAAAACAAGATAAAAAAAGCTGAAAATAGAGAAAACCTAATGAAATTGCTCTTAGAATGAAAGATTACTTTACATTGCATTGCTGTTTAGGCGTGGTCTCGAAAATTTTAGAATTATTTCTGTCGTTATTAAATACGTCACATAACCGCATCAACGTAACGCACACACACAGGCGAGCGCAAGCGCATCATGATAACGCGTTCATAGTACGCTATGACGTGATATCTTTGCACAACTTTGCAATAAGGGTTGATGGTCGTACACGTATTTTAATATGGGCAGAATACGGTGTTGTGCCAACATGGACCGAGTGTGTAGGGGCGCATGTCCAACCCAACAACTTTTGGACAAGAGGGACGCAATATTTTTTGCCCCCCAATATTTTGTGATAAAAATAATGCAGTTGTACAAATTTAGTGGTAACAGCACTGTTGAAAACCTTCAGAGCATAAAACCAGTTAGAAATACATGTTCATCAATTCTTAAATTATACTTTTGATGTACTGTTTATTTTTTAAAGAATAATTGGAGTTTTGCTTTTGTTTCATCTACTTTGACAAATAACTCTTCAAGTGATAATACTAAAGTTTTGTGTACTTAGTAAAGAAGCGAAACCCTGATGATCATGTACTATACAGCTGCTACATAACACCACAGGCGTAGCCAGGGGACACTTTGGGCCATGTTCCCCAAAACGTATCATTTCCATTTTGTCAATGTGACGTCATCAGAACGCGAACAATGATATTATATTTGTGTGATATGCATAGATGGCATATTTTTTTTATATTGAGCTCGTAATTATATTGTGCTCTTTGATGTCATTTTTTTCTCTTGTTGCATTTGTGCTATTTTGTGATTTGAGTTACAAAAATGCATGTCTAAATCATACACCAGTGATCGGCAAGCTTTCGCTATGAATGCCCAAACTACGCAGTCGTAAATAAAGGCCCAAGCTTATTTTCGAAGGCCCAATTTCAAACTTATGCTGTGGTCACTAGTCTGTTACCAGTTACACAGCAATGCTATGATAATGTCATAAAACGTATGATGACAAAAAAGGTGCAGAGCTGTAGCTGTTTCATGCCACACGGCCCAATAAAAAATGCTAAACGGCGCACTTACTTCGCCGACCAGTGCCTTACACTGTGCAGCAGGGAATGTTTTCAACGTTCCGCTTCAGTGGTTGGAGATGAAAAAGGTGTGCTTGTATGATAGTTAATTGTTTGCTGCCCGCTCGCCAGACCGACAGGAGTGAAGTCTGTTCGCTCAGCTCGAACTGCGCTGATCAAAGGCTTAATTTTGTCTCCGTTGTGTATCAGCAACCGTATTCGACGATCAATCGTTGTTCAAGTTTTGCTGCTTCAACTATGCTTGCGGAATCATCCTCCGTTCCGTAAGCAAATTCTGTAGGAAATACGAGGCTACCGTTCTGTTGATGCGCGGAATTTGTGAGTTGTGAGAATAGGCGAAAAGCTGAGTGTCAGTGCAAGGGGTCAGAGAAAGTTTGTAGTAAAAGTCATTATTTTTGAGATAAATGACGAATACTGAAAACATGCGGATAAAAAAATGCAAACGAATATTAATAAAAATTGGGCAAGAACGTTCACCTCAACCGCCCCTACAAAAATCATTAATCAGGCTTCGGCCTGCCGCCAATTGTTGTTAACATATATCTTCGCATTAAAAAAAAATTAGTAACTTTAGTGAAAATCTCAAGCATTAGTAAATGTGTTGAAAGATCGCTCTTAACTGAATGTAGTAAGAACAGAGAAAGTTCATAAAGAATAGTAAAATTTATTGTCAAAAATGAACAAGTATTTGCTTTCCATCTAAATTGTAACACTTTCTTCAAGCAATACTGCTTTGGTTTGCCTCTAAACCACAGATAAATTATTATCTAAGTATACGGAAACAGAGGTATGTAAGTAAAAATGAATAGCAAGTGTTTTGTCGACTGTTTTTAAAGCAAAACTTTTCAGGTCAGCAGCACACATGTTACAGGTCAGCAATGTAGCACGAATGATGTTGCTGAACTTGCACTGCACCCTGAGAGAATGCATCAATAACAGTGACGACCTTCTTGACCTCAACTGAACCTACTGAAGTGATAAGATCAACGCTCCATTTGTGAATCCGTTTGAACTCCAAGGTGGACGGTTAAAATAGCTCTAGTGTGACGAAAACCAACTGGTCCATGACAACAATTCAGTTATGCTGTACTTCTCTTGCGAGGGCCAGTATTCTGCTTGCAGCTGAGCGTAAGCTTGTCAACTGAACTTTCAAGTTACTGTACGTTTCAGATGTATTAACTTCAGAGTGGATGTAATCATTTGTGTTACGAAATTGCATAAAACATTTTCTCTGCCTATCAAAGAATTTCAGTAAGACATGGGCAATTACACATGGTTTTCTTGGTAAAAGACAGGGTGCTCAACAATGCCATAAGTTGTAGTAAATTAGGGCAACCATAACATAACTCACACAGCAAGTAGTGTATAAAATGAGTTGAACGAGTTCTTTAGCTTTAAACGAGATTAACAAACCACTTCTTTCATGAGTTAAGGTTTTGCTCAATTCGTACGGTAACGATATTAACTGCTGATGTTTTGATGACCAAGGTTCTTTTCCGTAGTCTCTGCACTGGAGCACTGTCTTCTTAGCCTATTTATCGGACACTAATGGCCATTCAAAAAACTTCGTGAAGTCGGAGTGGGTCGCAACCATAGGCGTACGGGAAGGCATTTTACTGGGGGGGCGGAAAAATTTTGCCCTGAAAATAACAATTTGCCCTGAAAGTAACTTTTTTAGTTTAATCCGAATGGGCCTGAAACCTCTTGTAAATCGATTCTATACAGTTGAATTCGTCTATAACGGCTTCGTCTGTAACGTCAATTCGCCTATAACGTTACGTTTTGTTCGGTCCCGATAGCATCTTTTTCATGTATTTAAATTCGCTTGTAACGTTATTTCGGCAATAACGTTCTTTATGCAATCGCCTAGAAGTGCTACTACAGGCAAATTCTGTAGTTACCTTGCTTGTTAACTCACGGGGTTGATGTTCGTTGCATGTTGTGTTCTCCCCGACAAGAAACGTTATGGTAATCGCCTTTGCTGATGCAAATATATACGCGACATCAATGGCGCAACGCAAAGGTTTAAAGCGACGGTTCCGGATCGAAGGGTCCGACTTCTTACACCTGCCTATGTTATCGTTGCTGTGCGCTTGAACAAGGCACTTATAAAAACGCGCACGGCGCACTAAAAGGGGCAAAGCAATCTCCACGTCCGTGCGGCCCACTTCTACTGAAGATTGTACCTCGGGAAATGAAACACGCACTCAAAATGCATGTGCCAGCGTGCCTATACGTATTGGATCGTATTCGTATACTGTGATTGTACCATGTATAGTACTGTACGATATTCCTATAATGTAGCCTATGAAACACTTTCCAAGTACTTTATACAAGAATTGTCATTTGCAACACCGGTCCATATTACACAAACCGCCACCAGGATTGGTCCAAATTACACACTGCATTCACGAAACTAACTTCAAAATTTCCCTACCTTAGACAGTCAGCTAAAATTTGATGTTACGATCAATGTTGCAACAGATAACTGAAGAGTTCTAAAAAAGCACGAAAAACCTGGCTTACGTAGTCTCCGCTGTTTGTTCAAAATCAAAGTATATCATTGCGCTTCCAAAAGTTTTTTAAGCAATTTTGGTTTTGAATGTTATTTTTTGACCTGGCATGTCTGCTGAGGCTTCTTGGTAGATTTTTCATGTCACAAAATCCTGTTGTAGTCCACACATTTTCACAGCACGTTTTTCCATCGCGTCTTGTCGGTAACGCCAGTGATGCCATATCACTAGGATAGAATTGCCTAACTATGTCGTAACAATCAAACGTTTTCATTGCGGCAGAGATATTGGCTGCCTCCCTTCGCCCCCTTACCATTGAAGCTGCATGTCTGTGACCAGCTACTGATGTGACATAACGCGGCATATTCAGTATATTATACACAACGTCAAGTAAGTGCCAGTCTACGGAATGCGAGAGCATATAGTAGAAGGAGTACATATATTAAAAGTGTATACAAATATTACACTGTTACTGACATGAAGGTTACAGAGCTGACATAAAGGTGATTGCGCTCACCACCACAGCTTGTGATAAACTGCTCAATGCGTATGCCAGCCGGTGACAGGAGCACAAGCAGTCACTGCCTCCCGTCGTGACAGTCCCCTGACTTGAGGAAGAAATCCGCAAATTCAGATGTATTGACTATGAAAATGATTAGAATCATACAATAATTGCACCTTTTCAACATGATGATGAAAGGACATATTTTTATTCAATTTGTTATTTTGGATCCCTAATTCGTTTTGCACATTTCAGGATTATGCTATAGGAGGGATTCCCTTGCCTCCCCCTGATTTTTCATCATTCAGATTTTTGAACAACTTTCTTGCTCTGTAAAACAGCGTTGCTATGAAATTTTTCACTGTGTTGAAATATTTTTTATCTTTCAGGACTTTTGAGCAACTTAAGGCTTGCCCTGAAAAACAGAGTGTGCCATGAATTCACTGTATTGAATATATCTATTTTGAACCATTCAGAATTTTGAGCAACTTGCGCATGCCCTGAAAAATAGAGTTTGCCCTGAAAGTTTTCACTGCATTGCAATATTTTTATCTTTCAGGATTTTTGAGGAACTCGCGCTTGCCCTAGAAACAAAGTTTGTCATGAAATTTTTCGCTGCATTTAATATACTTTTTACATTCAGGATGTTTGAGCAACTTTTGCTTGCCTTGAAAAACAGAGTGTGCCCTGAATTCACTGTATTGAATGTATTTTTTATGCTTCAGAATTTTGAACAACTTGCGCTTGCCCTGAAAAATTTCACTGCATTTAATATACTTTTTTCATTCAGAATTTTGAACAACCTGCGCTTGCCCTGAAAAACAGAATGTGCCCTGAAATTTTTCAATGTATTGAAATATTTTGTATCTTTCAGGATCTTGAGCAACTTCAGCTTGCCCTGAAAACAGAGTTTGCCCTGAATTTTTCAAGCGGGAGGGGGGCGGCCTCCCCCCCGCCTTGTACGCCACTGGTCGCAACAGTTTTAAGTAATTTGGAAATCTGTGGGAGGTTGACAGCAGTTATTTGACAATCCGGTGGGGCGATTTGTTGGTTGGTCAGTGAGTTAAAACACTGCAGTATGTTTGCAGATTTTGCGATAATTTCCCACTGGAAAAAGCCTTTGCATTTTATGCTTTCGTTTAAATCACAAAACTTGCTTTTGCCGCAAACAAATTCATATAGTGGTCACTGGTCAGTGGCGTAGCCAGCCAAAAATTTCGGGGGAGCAAAAAATTTGGGGGGCCGAAATGTTTGACATTAGGCGAGCAAGGGTATTTTGTTTGGGACCCCGCTTTTCAGAGCACAAAATGACTAGGTATGCTAAAAATATAGGGGGACATTGCCCCCTCGGCCCCTCTGGCGCTTATGATGGTGGTAAACAATATATTGTAACGTAGCCTATCAGAAATGTGCACTTGGATTAAAATGCCCGGAATAAAATGAAACGGATTACTAGAAGCCAGGCGTGCATGTTAGATGGGCAGCTTTTGAGTGTAGCAGTTTAAAATTTTTGCACTCTGCATTTTCACGCTTTTGTAACATCGGTTATCCTGTGCTCAAGATGCTGGTTCGTTAATAGCTCATCGATATTGTTTCAGTCGCAGTTTCCCCAACACATCCGTCATAGTTGTCAGTTTGCGTTTGTTACTTCAGGAGCTTTTGAAAACGGCAAAAATTGCGGAGTAGGCTTGCAGACCTAGAATATCACAGGTTTGCCAAATTCCATCAAATATGCTAGTGCACGACGCAAGGGTCATATAACGAACGAGAAATCGATTGAGTGAAGTATGTTTGTTACAGCGCTGTCAGGCGAGAGGGATGTTCAAACATTGCGAAGTGCGCATTGCCGCGCGACCTTTGACACCTGTGCGGCACAAACCCTGCAATGTAGTTCCGGGTTGGGAAAATAGTGTTGCCAACTGGTATATGTATATTTAGAGAAATTTGGTATACTTTCAAAGTGCTTGGTATATAATTTTTGGCTCGGTATATATGAAAGATTTGGTATACATTTGACATATTTTTGTTGGAGGGCGTATTTGAGGCTTTAAACCAAATTATTTGTTATATTACAAAGCGTAAACCGAGAAAACATAGTGGTTTTAAAGCTTGGAAATCTCCTGTAGTTGCCGGCCGTATGTCGTGATGGTGGGAGAAAGTGATGTGTTGGTTTCTGATACTAAGAGGGAAAGCTGTTAGTTCAGTATTAGCATTATGCTGTGTGTTACGTCAGTGGACACTAAGACCATCACGCTTTAGAACGGTGTGCGTGTATGCGAATAATGCATTTTACTAAGAAACAAAACAATGTTCACGCATTGATAAATTTACACATTCACCCAATCGTACTTTTCCATAGACAATACTTTCTTCAAGCAGTCTTTATTTTACTGTAAATATCCCAGCAGCAAAGTCAGTATTAATTTGACAGGTTATAAGGGGCTTCATATTCTGCTTATGTTATCAGACCACATGTTATTCGTTAGAGAATGAATTCTCTCAACCTGAGCTGATGTACCAGGTCTACGACTGGGCTATACTGGGTGACTGAAGGCCTAACCGGGATTTTTTGGTAGACTGACCGAGACAATGCCTTTAAACCGGGGCTGTCTCGGCTAAAACTGGCGGTATGGTATGCCTACAAAAATTCCCATTGGCAAAAAGCAAAAATCATCTTGCTGGAGTGAAATGGAGTGAAAGGTTAGGATTACTCACCTCGTCTTTCTACACATCGTGCATTATATCATCCGGAGGTTAATAGCATTGTTGCATCATAAATGAACTAATGCGGCTATCTGTCTAGTCCAAAGATCGCAGCAATTCTTTCACAGCTGTACAAAAATCTTGCTCAAGAGATTCAGTTTGTATCAGTGAACATTTTTATTGTCAGTCAATTTTGCAGCACCTGCTAACTAAAGATCAGCTGGTCATCTTTTTGGTTTCCATTCGTAAGTAATCCCTGTGCAGATAATTACGGGCTTTATCGTGCTTCCGAATGTTATTTACCCTTTATTTATAACTGCAACTGGTAGCACACTGAAACCGGAACGTGCTGTGTTTTTTGCGTCATTGGAGAGTGGGATAGTTGTCACAAATAGATTCAGATGCGCGGCAGCAGCACACTGACACATGAAATATCAATGATTAACGGGGCATCACTTAGACTGGAACAAAAAGCTAAACTTGGTGAAATCGCGTGTGGGATGTCGTAAAGTTCATACAAACCCAACCAGCTGGATCGGGAAAATGTTTGGGAAGTCGCTTTGACTATATTAGATTACTCAGGAGCTCCCAATAGCTACGGTGGCAACGAACTTTATAGCAGCCAGTTTGGGCATATTGCCTTGAAGATGTAGTACAAATGGTTTAAGAGTCACTAACCTTTAAAAAATGTTAATGAGTTGGCCAATGTTTATAAATCGGGAAAATCAAGGATTTTTAAAGGTGGCTGTGTTGGTCATATTCAGTCGCAGATAGTTCTGTATTACATTAAAGCAGCTTGACATCTAAACTCCAGTTTACTGCTAATGACGCCGTTGAGTTTGCCTTGAAAGTAACTCTCAGCAACATCCTAATTTAGGAAGCTAGGGTGACAACCACACATGACATTTTCCGTTTGCTAAACCTCAGAATAGGTAGGACCTTGGCAAAGAGGGAACACCAAGAAAACCTATTGCCCTTTTACAGTGTATAGTTATTTCTGTTCACACTTATGCTCAAATTTTCACAGAATCTATCTCCAATGATTTTGGTACGAGTTGTTCAACACCAGCCTGGAACACTGCTCCGATAAGTACTCTCAGTCAGTACGTTGCGATGTATGTTCCCACTTGTATCATTTTTGTGTAAACTTTGGTACAGAAGCAGTGGCGTGCAGAGGGGGTGGCAAACAATCCACGGCCCAGGGCATCCTAAATAGGGGGGCATCAAAAGAGTTAAAATACATAAATTACATTTTATAAAAATGCTGTAACTAGATGCTTCTTCGTGCTACTAACACATACTGCATGGATGCAGTATTATGGGAACTTGCCTGAGGGGGACATGCAAATGTGTATACGTTAAGTGATCCGAGACAGCGACATACTGTTAAACGCATTGTTTTTTATTGTTCATAAAATCATCATCCTTCACTATAAACGCCATAATCAAAACAAAACGGACAATGAACAGAAACCGAGACCTCATAAACTTGCATGTTGAAAGTTGGATTTATGAATAATGAACTCTTTTTGTTACGATTGTGCTTTGTCTGCTTGGTTTTATTTTTAGTGGTAACCTAAGTTATGTCAGGACTATAACATGGGTGACGATTTGGCACTGGATTTTTTGCTTTATGGATCATTGCATAAAATATCAAAATAATCCAGTATATTTTATAGAAGGAACATCTTTCTGTTGAAACACTTTCGGCACTATGCGCGATACGTTTGAAAATGTACTGTTTTTTGAGCGTGCTTTCGGAATTGTACTTCACTTTTTTTCTCGTTAAAACTGCCATACAAAACTCTGTGCTTTTGCACGTACGTTTTACAGCGTTTAAGTCCCTTGCTATTGTTGCGTAATGCAGTAATGTGGCACGAGATTCGCACAGCTTTTTTATTTTCTTAAATCTCACTTAAAGTAAAGTTTTGTGGCGTAGCCTTTTTGCACGTGGCAAACGTCCTGGCAGGTAGTTTCGCTGTGCCTGCATTTCTCACATTCATTATCATTAAAACTTGGTTGGGGGTATACAATCAAGTTTTCGCCGCGGGCGTCAGACCTTTGCACATCCCTGAACAGACGGTTCAAGAACGTTTACGTATTGCTAACTTCGTCAGCGCAGCCGTTCAAATCAGTCTTTAGGTTAACCTGCTAAAATTGTTCGCAGCAGCTGTAGATGCTTTTTCCATGACGATGAAAAAATATATCGTAATAAATCCTGCATCAGCCCATGCATTTTTTTGATGCAACGTGTATTTGAATGAATATGGCATCAGTATTTCTAAATTCTCGTTGTCAAGACTCTACATTTTAACCCAGAGACTTCGCTTTGGCCACTGGTTTCCAAATTGTGAACCACAAAGATATTTTCAGTGGGCCATGGAGCTATGTCGAGCAGACTGTAGGTCGTGCGAATAATATGAATTTGTGTTTCGTACGCGTTCTATATGGCCTCGTTAAATGAATCCATTGCGTCGTATATTTCCGATGTTTAAAAAGATTGATTTGGCGCATACAGTCGTTGTTAAATTTAGACAAAACTTTACAAAACCACGAAACATTTTATGTAAGCATGTGAGTCATGGACCATCAAAGCTTAAAATTTACTGGCCTCGCCACAATATTTAAGCTACGGTAGTAGTTTAAATAGTTATGCAACACATACAGCTCTATTTCAATGTAAAGGTAGTAATCGCTCAAAACTTCACAGGGCATATACGTTGAGGATTTATGTCGATTTACCTTTGGATTTTTTTGTTATCATTTCAATTTATTTTGCAGTTGCTGTGTTCTACTGCTTACCTAAGCACTAACCGTGATGTAAAAACGTCTCGTTAAATGCGATTTCAAGAGATTTTGTTTTGACCTCTACCGGTTCAGAAACTTTATCTTTTATGTAATTCTCGATTCCATGTTTCTACCGATCACGCTAAATTCATTTTGGCGTGCCTGATAAGCTGATTACGCAGAGATTGAATTTAACCGCAGTGAAGTCGCTGTTGTTGTCACAGCGCTGTGTCCTACTCATGCTGCCATGTAATTTATTGCACAAGGCGTTTCTACGTAAACGGCAGACCCAAATGTAGAAGCGCATCTTTATAGCAAAATCGAGACTCAACGAAATTGCAATGACCATTATTGTATATTCTTCCGCCGCCGCTCAACTTTTAAAATGGCTGATTGTAAGGCTTAAATAAATGCAAAAACAGTTCAGTTTTAAAATAATGTGAAACGTGTTAATACAGTTAACCAAATAAAACAGAAAATAGCTGCCAAACAAACCCTGTACAGGGTGTTTCACAATTGTTGAAACAAAGCGGCAGCTTCTAAAACCTCTATCGATGACCTTATTCATTTTTCTCTTTCCAGATTGTCATAGGGAAATAGTTAACCTTTCTATATATTAAACAAAAAATAGTCTAATGATGCCTTGGTCGATGGAGCAGGAGATCTTTTGTGTAAAGACATATTACGAAACGAAGTCTTTCCAGATTGTTCAAGCAAGGTTCAGAAGGAAGTTCAGCTTCAACAAATTTCCAAACAGGAGTCAGATTTTCAAGTTGGTCAAAAAGTTTGAAACTCATGGCACTTGTGGAGATCGTAGGGTAACAGGCTCATCGCCCTCTGGGCCTCCAATAACGATTCGAACTCCCGACAATGTCACTAGGGTTCAAGAGTCAGTCGGTCGGAGTCCGAGCAAATCTCTGCGACGGTGGACATCTGGAGCATGTACTCTAGGACTCTTCTTGACATATTATTTCTGATATGAGAACAAACAGTTGCAGATTATAAAATGTTATCTTTTCACCTTTCAATAAATGTAATCATCATTGTGGTATCATTTAAAATCCTGGATTTGTGCCCAATCGCTGTGTTTCAACAATTGTGAAACACCCTGTATACTGTATAAGTCTTGTCAACAGTGCGATGAAAAGCGTCTTGCACAAACGTAAATAATTTTGAGATATACCTTCAAATCTCTGTAGACCACGCCACGTAAATGCAAGTACTCGATGCCTTCGACAACACAAGCTGTGTAAAACCTAGTGCGCGCCTCATCAAAAAATCCGTCATCTCGAAGTTTTGTCCACAGTTCGCCCCCCAAACAGGCTTCCATCAGCATGTAGACGTACCTTAACAAAAAAAAAAACAAAAACAGAATGATCTCGTTCGCGTTTGGTACATATTTTTCACAAAAAGACGAAAAATTTCTTTATCATTTTTTAGGAATGATAATAAACTTGAGATTCGAAATCATGTCCTATTAAGTTTGCAACAATCACTTACATTTTTCAGGAAACACTGAACGAAAAACTTTCAACTTAAAACCAAAATTAAAAACGAATTTTTGTTCCACAAAACGATTGAAGAAAGTCAAAAGAAAAGCACAAAAAATCATTTTTTGTAACATCTTCACACAATATGCAGGCATTAGTATATTTGTATACATTTCAATAAGCGTTTTGATGTCCGTAACGATATTTACCTGTCGTTTTTAAATGTTCGAAATAACTGACAAATGAATGGAGAATTTGCGTTTCTCATAATCATTTTTTCGCTGTAAATTTTCTCTTGTTGCTCCAATTCCACAATCCGACTCTATCAAAAGAAGTTTTGTTGTCATATCGCAAATAAACGTAGTCGAACAAAATTATTAACAAAAATTAACTCGTTGACAAATTTGTCTACCTTTTTGAGACATTTCAATGCAAATGTTCGTTGAGCGTTGCTCTTAAGCCTGACCAACTCGACTCGACCAAACCCCCCATTCCCTAAAACACCAATAAACTCGAAGTCTTGAAGGGTCATGCCTTCAAGGGATGACGAAAATCTGCGCTGTTCCAGCTCCAGCTGCGGACTTTCCCATTCTTTGTCGGCCAGCTCCCCGATCAGCATGTTAAACGTATCCTTGTCAAGAGTGGCACACGTGACCTGCTCAGTCTCGGCGATGACGTTCGCCCCGCGCAGGCCACTGTCACTGCGCAGCGCTCTTTCGCCAAAGTAGTCGCCTGCCTTCAAAGTTCTCACATATTTTTCTTGAGCTTCGATCCCCTTCCCCGTTTGCTGCGCATCCGGGTCATACTCTTGCAATTCCAGCATTGTGACTTTGACTTCCCCGCTGAGAATTATGTAAAAAGTCTCTCCGCTTTCCCCCTGGCGCGCAATGTAATCGCCTTTTCGAAACACGTCCGTCTCAAGGGCGTCAATGATCTTGCCCAGTTTCTGTCGACTCATCTGATTGAGAAAATCGACATTCTTCAATCCCTAAAATATCAAGACAAGAAAAGATTAGTTGCTCCACAGTGCTATCCGAACGCAAATAAACAATTAAAAATACATCGTCTTTGACCTTTTCTTTATGGTTCCTTTCTTCGATTGCAGTTCGGCGCATAACTTCCACGTAAACGCTTCTTTCCAGTGTCCATACTCTTGCTGGTGTTTTTGCAGTCACGGTAGCTGTTCGCTTACTATCGTATAAGATAGCAATTTCTCCAAACACTGAAACTCCTTTGATTGTGTTTAGCATGATAGATTTCTGAAATAAAATCATTTGCTGAAGAAAACATGTTTCCATATTGGCCGTGACAGGATACTTCGTTTTACATTTGTTGTACCTGTTTCTCATAGGGATAAGTTTAAATAACAGCACAACTAGAACATAGAACGTTTATTAGGCCTATTTGTCAAAGTAGTAAACAAAAAGGAGGGTTAGCAAGACCAAACAAATTTTGCGAACACGGCAAAATTTTGTCAGGTGTGGCTATGCAAGACGAATACTTTTTGAAAAAGCTGTTTCTGGCATTTTGTTACCCTTGCTCAGTTTTTGAGTGCTAATTTGAAACAGAATGTGGCTCTCTTGAAGGTCTTGAAGGGAATCAATTCTGCAAAACATTCCAAAGAAACTGCTCAAAAGAGACTTCAATCTCTCTCTTTCGTAATCCAGATTCGGGTTGGTTACTACTTCAGACCTTCGATTTTGAGACTCAAAATCTTCAAAAACATTGCTGTCAAGAAAAGGAGCCTTTTGTTCCTCAGAAGTAAAATACACCGTACAGCTGAGTAGAACACTGCTACATTTAGATCCTCCTAAAGCTTATTTTTGGTGCGGTGTGACTTGAATAAGCTTTTGACCTACAATGTTCACATAATACGTTTGTGTTGTATCAGTTCATGTGGTACATCTGCAATTGAAGCAATGAAGGAAGTAAGCTATACAATATCTGCAAGTGTAGAATTTCGTAAAAGCAAAGTTAGGTGTTTACTGCAGAATACCTGGAATCTTCACTCGTCTGTGTTGCATTTGCAATTGATTGTATGCCGTAGGAGTATATCATTTTTAAGACCGCCGCCTAACGAAGACATTGTAATGTACGTTGCATCAAAATATGTTCAAATCTCAGAAACGTAAGATGTTATTAAGGCGTTTTATTAAAACAGTACGAGCTTCTCTAAACTTAGCCATCAAATTAGCTTTTTTACTTTGAAAAAGCTGAACAACATTTGTTCACTTTTCTCCAACCCGCAAACATTTAATATGTCGAAAGAAAGTCAGTTAAATTGCAGCATAACTGAAGAATACTATATTTAACCAAAACCGCGATAATTTGAAATGATTTCTGTTTTTTTCACCTTTTTATGCAATACAAAGTCAAGCACATGATCCACAACAACAAACAGGTCTGTTTGAATTTCGAAGAGAACAGTGAATGCACGTTTTGTTATTAGAAGTAAAGTTTTATTCGTAATACGTTTGGAAGAAAGAAGCGTTTATAAAAAGCATCCTTACGGTGTGCTATATACACAGAAACGTGTGATGATGAAAACGTAAGCTAGCAACAGCAGTAGAAAACTTTGCTTCAAAAGGTTTGCCTAAAAAAAGTTCAAATTCCTACAGTGTTTGCGCGCTCGTAAAACACAACCTCATCTGTAAGGGAATTGCACAATCCTGCAAACTGGACTTTTGCGTGAATTGACTTTTGAATTGTTGCCAATTACATTAATCTTAGAAATTCGAGATTCTTTTGGCTTGTTTTCTAATGTTGCTATCATTTTGCTCCAACTTGGTATGCGCACATTAAATTTATCACCACAGGGTGCAGTTGATTAACAATGTTATGTTGTGTCAAAGCACTGATGTTGCGTTCACTGCGTTTGCAATTGGAGCATTGCACGGTGATACTGAGCGGTCATCAAATACAGCAGATTACTTATCGACGTTTTGATGATATTAGTGCTGGCCACGTATTAGGGCATTCTTTGTGCTGTGCCTAATAGCAAACGTAATAAACCCTCATAAACTGAGACGGGTCGCCCATCGGCTGTCCATAAAATTGGAAAGATAGAAAGAAATGGCCCATTTGGAGACTGAGTAAGCAATCCTGATTGCTAAACTTTTTAGGCTTCTGAAGCGTTGATTACACTTGTACTGTATCTCAAACAAAGTAAAAATATCTAAAAATTTGAGTATATTTTTGCCTCCTTTTCCAACTCCCTTTGAATCCATCGCTGACTTACTATTTTCGTGGAGAAAAAATATTTTTTTCCTTTCCTGGATTCTTTTCCTGAAAGTTGCTATTTCAATCTTGGCATTATCGATCTATTTCATTAAATCTTGGCAGTGTCATAAGGTAAACAACTCAGAAACGATTCTCTACGCCGTCACAATACATCTTCCTTCTATGACCAAAAGTCTGAGTATTTTCCGGTGTCTTTGAAAGTTTTTGAACACTTGTGAAGTTGTTCATTATTGAACTATTGATTACATTGAACATTCAAGAATCGAGATTATACATTGTAATTTAACTGCCAATAAACAAGATAGTCCATTTGCCTCCATACAGGCTACAATGTTTCAGCAGAACACAGCATAGGCCTGCGCATATTAGATTACTCTTGTGTTGCCTATGTACTTGTACAGGGTGACCAAAAAAAAACAGAACCCATAAAAATTTTATTAAATCCTGCAAAGATCCAGTAAACTTCAAGCACTTTGTAGGTTTTAAATTTCAGTCTGTGTACAATCATTCCCAAAGTTTCACTCCTTTGAATTAAGATTTTGCACAGACCCATACTCTCTAAACTTCTGAATCTAGTAAAAAATTCTGCTTTTTGATGGAATATAACAACACTGAAGCTTTTTTCGAAAACTTGCTTGCACTACTTTGTATGAATTGTTAGGGAAATAGGCCTCCACACAAAATGCCTACTTTTTGGTTGACCAAGACATGGTGGGAAAAACTATTGTTGCAATATTTCATGCACTAAGTCTACTACTAGAACCAGAAAAAGAAGAGAGGAACAATTAAAATTAAAAATTTTGTTCAAAGATTTGTGGGTTCTGTTTTTTTGAGTCGTCCTTTTTCGGGTCAATTATTACACGTACAATGTACATGTCTTAATTACTTTGCGTTCTTAATAAATGTGCTTGATTACATATTGTTCTTCAGCAATGTTTGTTTGAAAAAGATGTGCTACAGCCTCTAAAAGTATTCAAAGTAGGCATGGAAAATGTTTTCAATAATCACAAAACGACAAAATATCCTTGAAAAAATTTCAAGTGATCTGGCAAGCCGAGTCTGAGGTCAAGTCAACATCTTCGTAAAATAACGTAGCTCCAAAGGGAAGCATAGTAAAAGATTGGTAACCTCAACTGCATAAAACTAACACCAAACAGCATAAACATACTACATATGCTTTTTAGTTGAACTGATCAGAAGTGAAATCTCTAGAAGTCTAGCATGTTACGTTTGAGTGGTTACCTGCGAAACTTCCAGTTCTCCACTTTCTAAAATGAAGAGTTCTTCTCCGTTGGTGCCTTCTGCAATTATCACACTTCCCGCTGATATCGGCGGATTGTTTCGCGCGTAGTCAATGAGCTCGTTGATTTGTCGATCGTTGAGGTTCAAGTTGCCCAAGAAATCGTTATCGAGAATAGCCTGATGAACAAAAACGGGGCGCAGTGGCCATATTTTAGGTTGTACAGTAGTTTTGTTTAGAGTATTTTTGTATAACGTGCTCAGAGTTGCTATAAGCTGAAGTCAAGGTTTTGTTTCGCTGGTGCCTTACAGCATGTAAACCTTTTATGTATCCAGTCAGTTGGCCAGCGAAACGTGACATCGCTTGCACCGATCCAACATGACGATCCCTTTAAGGCCTGCGCCGGCCACTACAGTAGCCGGCGAAGTTATGATCAGCCATAACTCCTGAACGGATTGGGCTAGAGAGGCAGTGAAAACATCCCTGGATACGGGCGACAACAAGGAATCCAATGAACTTGACAAAAATATACTTTACATTTGAAATGTTTCAGAAAACTCTATATTTTTGTATTTTCCGTAGTGATTTTTGGCAATTTTCAGAGAAATTCAAAAAACTCGTTCTCCGTTTCCCGATTAGCTTTTTAGATCCGGTTTTCGCGCTTCGCCGACGTCTGAAGAACCCAATAATACAACAATCCCAAAAAAGGAAGTCCGGACTGTTTTTTGGGGAAAATTAGGGGTGAAGAAGTGTGGGTTGGGTCGATTAACTTCCATATGAGGTTCTGGGGTCCTGAGGGAGTAATCACTTGGTTTTTCTTTCAAAATGATCTAAGTCTAAAAGCAATTCTGAAGTTTGGAGACCTTGATTAGCCTGCTAACCTTAGGGGTCGGGGAGTTGTGGCCTAAAATAAAACAAAAAATTTGCTTAGTGACCTAGTGGATATTTTGATTTTTTTCAAGAATAAAATTTTCCTGTCATTAATTTGGTGGGATGTTGTAAGACAGCCAAATACACCTGTTCTGCAACTTTGGTAGGGTTCGTGGATGTTGACTGGCAAAAAAGTGGCTTGAACCGTAAAACAAAACCGAAATTCTTGGTTTTTGCCCCGTTGGAACCCCCACCAAAACAAATTTCAACTGTTTTTTTCATCATCACAAAGGTAAGGTCCTTACCGACATTTTTTGTGAAGAACGTTTGTTTTCAACGTGTTTGGTTTGAGCTCTATGACTTTTTGAATGGACGCAACTGGTTTTTCTAGCCTACGCGAAAACCGGGTTTTCATCTAAACCTAAGTCACAGTGACGTCATCGGTGCGCATAACCTACCTCAAAAGATGCGGTACTGTCACCCGGATCCGATGATTCCTTCATTGACTCTCTAGCTCCATCTGTTCTCACGTTATGGCCGATCATAACTTCGCAGGCCAATAGTGGTCGGCGTGGGCGTTAAAGGGTTTTAAATTGGGTCTTTTGGCGATATAGCCGCAGGAACTTAAAAAAATTGAAAGATAACGGTTGATAAATTTTTGCTACTTTTGTCCAATGTCCAGTTGAAAAAAGCTTTATCAAACCCATAAAAATGACTGAAAAAAACACAGGAGGGTGAAGCTGTAGCCTACTTCAATAGGTCTCGTTCGAAAGAGGGAAATTAGATCTTTCTCCGCGCTGCCCAATCCGGCCAAAGGTACGCCCGGCTGACGTCTACCGGGAGATAAGCATTGGACTGGACTTGGATTGGACTGGATCGGGACTATAATGAATTTTGTTATTCATTGGATCCGGACTGTAAAATGCTTCATAAATTTAGGATCAGGACCGAATTTGGAATGAGGTAATGGAAAAGAATTGTGTATTTTGTCATTAAAAAGCTGTATATTGTTAATCTTTTGGGCTTTATTTGTACTTGGATTTTAAATTTATTAAACGCTTCGGACTATGGTTGGACTTGGACTAAGTTTTAAAAATTAAGGATTGGATCTGGATTGCAAAATTAGACAGTCCGCTCATCTCTGAGGTCTACGCCAGTGGGTGTTTCATAGTTAGTGACTGCATGGGGATGAGTCTGTCTTCTCTCCTTTTTTGCGTGGCTTGTGTAGCTGACACGCTTACGTGACTGCTGCAAAAGCCATTGAGACACTATTGCCCACTTTTTAAGAAACTTTACACACAGCTGTTGTAACACTGCTTAAAATGCGCAAATGAGAAAACTTCAAAAAATAATCAAAATTTTTACGAAATTTCGAACATTTCAGACAAATCCTTTTTGGGTGCGGGACCATGCTAGAAGGTGTGTTTGGAACGCTTGGTACACCCTTGCTTGTTTGTTCAATTCGTTTGTTACATATCTTCGGCAAGCGAGCAAAGCTGTTACACAGCACTGACAAATCGCCTGCATAGCTGAAATAACTTTCACCCCAAGAAAACTAACTAACTTGTACAGATGAACTAAAAGACGTGAATTTCCTGACCGCAAGGCCAAGACTTACTGAAGTTTTACTGTTCAAAAGGGTAGTCGACTGAAATGTTCGACATGAAGGTTAACAGGTTGCAAAGAAACTCATGCAAAATCCTTTTCACTCTGTGTCAACGAGAAAGAAATTTTCCCATCGCCAATCAACACACTACTTCACGGAGTGGTTTTCTGTTTGTAACTTTTAAAGTTTCATTTAAAACATTTTATCGAAGCAAGAGTGACCGTTTTGAATGCCCTTAATGAGCAAAGTGGTTGCACTCCGAAATAACGAGTGGCACGTGTGCCACGAAAAAGTAACGAATGCTCTCTGTTCCTCAGGCCTCCGAATTGCATCTTCGTGTTTTCTACGACATCAGGTCCAAAATGTAAACATCAACGTACGTGTAGTGGTTTCTGAATGACATGTCCATATATACCAGCCTACCAGGG
>Ga0210059_1004203_pt1 | contig 23202 bp, 12 predicted proteins | sample Ectturendosymbi2_FD_188042 | JGI IMG/M metagenome (GOLD analysis project Ga0210059, IMG submission 188042) | Ecteinascidia turbinata endosymbiont from Florida, USA - Sample 2 (SPAdes) (version 2) | ecosystem: Host-associated > Tunicates > Ascidians > Unclassified | place: Key West, Florida...
CTTTTTGTTGAATGGTCAACATGTTTCATACTTTGTTGCAAACTTACGCCTTTATTAAAAATGACTTATTCTTGCTTATCTGAACAATAAAATAACCTGTAAAAAATAACAAACAAACTTTATGGTAGTATAATTCACTGTCGAAAATGTAAAGTTTCTACCTTATGTGGTTTTTGCGATATAAAAATTTTTAATGTGTGCAGGACTTTATGGACACCCTGTATATACGTGACCCGGTAACCTGTGCATAATTTTTTCCACATGGTACCCCAAGTGTTAAATCATCAAACACACCACAAATGTATGGCCTAGATGGGAAAAATTCTTTACAAGCTACAGACACCAGATCAATTAGTATTGGAACTGGTCACAATAGTTTTTTTAACACTTTGAGAGCTGGTCTACGAATATATTGTGTCTAGATTTCAGCCTAAAACAAGCAGTTTTCTTTTGCCTTACCAACGCCATAGCTCCTCCGCCGATTACGCTAGAGAGCTGTTTAAGGTCTCAAACGGATCGACCAGTCTTCTAGTCTGCCCTTGAAAAAAAATTTTTGGTTGGGGGTTGCGGATGCCTGGTTTGTAATAATAGATGATGATGTACAGTTTTCTGCTTATTTCACCATCCTTAAAATTGGTTAGTTTAGCCTTGCTGCCACAGTACCATTTTTGTGATATGCATCTTTACATGCTGTTGGTAATGTTGTATACCCAATGCATGATTTCTCTTAAGTCGGGTACATCCTACTTCTCACAGATACTCCATTTTTATCAGTAAACTGGTGAAATCATTTTTCGTTTATTTGCAGCTACTCCGATGGGGTGAAACTGCCCTTTCTGTAAACGTATCTGAGGGTTGTGCCAAACATAACAAATTTGGTGCAACTCAGTTTTGGCAACAAAGTATTTGCTGCGTTGACTACTGCAACAGAAGTGTGTTTTTTCCAACTCAAAACTACATTCACTGTGAAAGAGCAGGTAAGGTACTCTATCAAATGGGTGTTATTTGTATGTTTTGATTGTGGATTTACGTTGGCAAAGTAAAACGTGAAAAGTGTTTTGTGCACAGATATTTAAAGTTAATAATTTTTGTTATTGTCTCCGTAATTTTCTTGTTAAAATACTAAACTTTGGAAGAAGCTAGAATGTGTTTGTATGGTGCCTTTACCAAGCAAGATTCTGTTTGTAAGCAGAGAGTTCCATTTGAACGAAAATGTGAAGGTTTTGCAGCCTCCTAACTCTTTACAAACTGCTTCACTAGTTGATGAAAGCATTCATTCTTCAGTTTCCTTCAAAGAAAAAAAATCTGCTAAATAGAGCAGTGGCTTGATATCTAATCAACGTGTGTGCAAGCTTTTCATGTTTTTATAAACTGTTTACTTGTTCTTAGTATGTAAGGAACATGTTATCAATTTTGCATGAACTACTGGTATGACTTATATTAGTAAGGGTTAAGCTAAAGAGTTGGTCAAGTTAAACCAATTAATGATGATTCTTTTAAACTTGCCAGTATGTTTAGATGTTCTGAAGCATACATCTTAACTCTGGACATGACATGAGCATATCAAGTGTAGCATTAAGCATATAAAATATCTTGGAAACGTTGTTAATAGTTGAACTGCTGAACAAAATTTGGCATGAAGGTGATCAATTTGCCTTGGGTGAAGATAGCATTTTTTGATGTGGGAAGAACTGCTGAAGTAGTTTGAGTTGTTTAACTTTGCTAGTAGCTGTTTAAATAAATGAAGGTAATTTGTGTTTCAAGCAAAATCCAGTACTGCTTTTTAAGTGCTTCTAACCAAAGCTTGGTAGTTCTTTGCATCATCCTGCTTGAGATGCTTTGACAAAAAGCTGATAAATTCTGAATTCTAGTTAAAATGACATCCAAAAATATTGCGAATGCCACAGCATTTTTTATATTCAAGTAATGTAACAATTTGACTTTAACACATTTGTTAGAAGTTAAAGCAACTTCTGGAATATGTTAACACTAAAGGTGTTGCATCTGTGTGCATCAGATAAGGCATTGTAGTTTTTGTTGGAATACATGCTCTACATTCAAATAAGGACGTAAATTGTATCAAAAAAGAAATTTTGATTTATTTGCACAGCATGCCACAGTATATAGTTGCAAAGTTCACACTTTATGATACTGTTTTCTAATATTGCACTTGTTTCCCATGTAGTTGAAACACTTTGAGCTGTTTTATTTATGCTGAGACATTTCAGTCAAATGCCCCATAATAATATTAAAACTCACTGAAACAGTATTCACTAACTTACCTTTTTGAACATTGTGACTGAATTGACTTCATTTTTTCAGTCAAAAAAAAATTGGTTTATGATTGAAAAAAAGTTTTTGAGTATTTTTATGTGTAATACTTAGGCAGCAACAAACTTGTGGTGGCAATCTATTCGTCACCAAGTTGTAATGTGCTTAGAAATTCTGAAATAAAAAAACTGGTTGTTATGAATCTTAGGTTCAAATGGATTGGTAGAAGTAGTTTGCTCCGCTTGGTGAGAAAGTAATCAATGTTGTGTGGCTTGCAGAACTCAGGATTCCGTTCGTGATTTCATTCAACAGCAACCTAGTCTTTAAAGCTGCTTCATAGTTGCTGCTACATACATGGCACGGATGTATCGGCCACCGCCAGTTGAAGTTTGCCACAAGAGGATGAGGTTTCTCATCACTCATAATCCATCCAATTCCAGCATGGAAAAGTTCCTTGAGGTACGGAAGTTATGGAGTCGATGATGTTTATAAACATCCATGGTAACGGTTTAACTTTTGGTGGTATATTTGTCCATGATAAACAACCGCCAGATGTTCTGATAGATTTTGTGCAACTTGGTTGTTTAGTTAGGGTAATCAGATTTGACTGCGTATCTTAACTGTACGTGTTGAACGCTGGCATTAACGCGTTAATTTTTATTCTTTTAATAGCAGGTTTTCCATGAAATTCTGAAGGTTTAAGGTTTGCGTTAAAGTGTGTACTAGGTGCTGTGGTGCTTAATTTAGTGGTGTCCATCTCATGGGAGTTAGATGCATTTGCTGCGCAGGCGTTTGCTTCGCTCCCTATGGTCTGCGCAGAAGGTTGTTTTGCTTTGTTGTGCGTTGACTCTCTTCAATATAAGTTGAGTTGTTTTTATTAAGATGAACTTCGGTCAATACTGCAGTGCCTTGTTCTACATCTGCACGCGACCCACTGTAGTATTTTCTTTGTAGAGTGCACCCGTCATTTCGCCGTAGATAGAATAGCGGGCTGACGTTGGCGCTATTTTTGTGAATGACTAGTCCCGAGACGGGATCCGTTGTCAAGACGCGAAGTCTGCCGCATTTGTTTCCTGCGCGCCGCTGCTTTCGATGGTCAGCGGCGGTCGTTCTTCGTACTGAACTCGATAGTTTGTCTGCTGTTTAGTTGCGAGAGCTCGTCGCTGTGCGCGAGTGATGATACGTACTACGTGGCGACGGCTTGTGCAAAGCACTTTGGTTAAGTAGCAAGCACGCATCCCTGGTGGTATATCGCAAATCATGTGTGTGTTTCTGCATACCGCACGCCTGTATGTTTGAAATTGCTTAACAGTTTCGACACTTTGACCTGACCTGTGTGTTTTCTAGGCGTCGGCGAAACAAACGTTTTGACTCAACAAGTTGTTCTTGTTACCGCGGTTTACCATAAAGTATGTTGAGAATGTCAAATGCTTTGTCATTGGTGCGAATGTATTGTGGGCGGATGGTTGTAATATTCAAAGGAAATTTAAATCACGCCGTAGATAAACCTCAGGCTATTATGCAGGTGCTTCACTTCAACAAAAATACACTGCTTCCTGGCTATTTCACAACCATATACATTTTCCTGGTATGAAGTCATGAAGTCAATTATTATGACATACAAACAGGGTATTCAAAGTTCATCCCGGCTGCGCTTGCGAAAAACAAGTGGTTACCCGATTTCCTATGTGCAATACTTACACCTGTGCAAGTACCGTGGTTTTATTTTTTACTACAGTAGGCCTACAGAACCTAGTCTTTCGTTTCGGACTTGCGTTTTTGATTAAGTTGCAAACATGTGTCAGTTCCTTTAAGTTTAAATGCTCGGTTGATCTTTGGTTTTATTATATTTCTAACAAATCATAGTGATTTAGCAAAAAGACTAATGTCTTCGCGACTTTGTGGAATACTTGTAAAAAATTCAAAATTTCGCATTAGAAAGTGTTCAATGACCTAGTCTGTGCATACTAAAAGCAATGTCGTACCCAAGTTGTCTTTGACGTGTTGCTATGCAACAACCCTTCGATGCGTATAAACTAAGATTCTTGTTAATTTGAGCAGTAAACCATTTTGCATTTTTTGCGAAGAAGACTCTTAAGAGAAGTTTGTATTGCCTGTTATGTCGAGGTTCTCTGCTACGTAGCTTCATCGCTGTTAAGTCGTGGTGACTGACCATCAAGGATGCAACTAGCAAATTCATAGCTTATCGCATGCAGTGTAAATTCGACTGAAAATCTATTTGTTCCAGTTGAATTTCCGAAGGCGCGCACAAGTCGCATATCGTTGGTTTGGAAAAGGGTTGTGCCTTTTATTATTCGCAAGAAATTAGAGCCATCTGCTAAAATTGTACAATTTGAAACAATTAACACATGCACCATTTTTTGCTTAAATTTCACTAACAACCGTCAAAATTGCACGTAGGCAAATAAGTTTTAAAAATACTTTCGGCCTTGAATCTTGGCAGATGTTTAGTGCTGCCCAGATCTGCTCATATGCTGATTTACGCGGAACACTGCTTTCACCGAAGCATGACCACCGAGCTTGTTTCTTTGTATTATGTCGTCACACCGTCATCATCCGCTCAACACATTGAAATCCTGCCACAAATAGTATGTTGCGTCCTTAAGTAAATTTGGTACAGTGTAAACGGTTGCGGTTAAACCACTTGAAAGTGAAAGGTATAGTTAAGCGCACTGGCTCACTGGCTTGGAAGTTCGTGAAGATCCTTGTTGTGGCGTCGTGTACACAACTGTGACTTGGTCTGCACAAGAATTTTACTTTTACGGAGCCGTCTATCTAAACGCTTGAATGAATTTTCGCAAACACAAATAATTTTTTTTGTTTTACAAAAAGCATTTTTAGAAACGCATCGGATGATTTCAATTTCTTTAAATTAGTCGATGCAAGCTGCTGCTGGTCTGTCTTCGTTGAGAAGATTAATAGATTTGATGGTAAACTTTTGCACTAGCGGTTTTTTGTTTAATATAATCAGCAACTTACTACCAACTTCTTTGACCGTTATAAATAATGTAAGTGATTAAAAAGATTTTGTCAAAGTAGTCAAAATTTCTGTATATACAAATTTAAAGTAAGGCCTACCTTGAGCCCGGTGATTCGGGTTGCTTACGTGGGTGCCGAACTAAAGTGGAGCTGAAATCGAAGCTAATGTCAAGATCTTAGATCAAATGGGTTGGTTAGTTTCATTTCAAAGGTTTCATCCCATATATCGTTTTCAAGCTAACTTTTCGTGTTGTTGTGGCATAAACAGAGACGCATAAAGTGCTATGGAAATTCCACATAAGACTCGGTGGTCGTCCGTTGACATTAAGCCTTCGATTGTTTTCGCTTCGCGGCACCTTTGCGAACGCAGTTCTGTCGCAAATGAGAATGGACAAAGCCCCCAAACACACCATCGAGACCCCTCAAACTCTCAGTTTCCGAATAAAACCATTTTACTATTCACTGTACACTAAGAAGCCCCCGAAAACAAGCGTGCAACGCCCCCCTCTCGTCATGTTCGTCTGGCGACGGGCCTGTCTCGACGCACAGCACTTCGTAAATTGCGCGAAACTACTTTCGTGATTCAGTGTGTTCGTTTCTTAACTTTACCTTTGTTTCGTTAACTTTAGTTGAAAATACAAACTTGTACCTGTGAACTTGCTTTTCAGGAGTTGGACAACTAGGCTGGACCAACAGTAGTGAATTTACGACAATCATGCAACGATAGACACTTGTGGCACTTTGTATCGGATTCTTCATTTGGTTTTCATCAATATTAATTGGAACGATTCTAAGTCCAGGCATTTTTAAACACATCTTACACGTGGCAGCCATATATTCCTGGTATCATCTCAACGCTACACAGTTTACTCTTGATCTGCAGTGGCCCGTTGTATGGTAGAGACAGTGCTATGATGTACAAATTGCCGTCAAACGTCATGCAGTGCTCAACTGCAATCGACTGCTGGTTTCCCTGGTTTCGGAATGATGCCTGATGCGGTTGGAAAGCCAGGCTCACCAACGGTCACGTTGGTTTTAGTCTTACTCAGGATACATCTTGCTTGCTCAGGATGCTAGGAATTACGTGTTGCAATTCAGTCGATCTGCGCATAAATCGCTTTTGTTGATTTAAGTTGCCGGCAAAACACGGTGGCGCTACATTTTTGCGATGCATGGCAGCTAGTCGGTGAAGCAGATAACACTGACTTTTTTCTTAGGAACAGCTGACGAAGTTGAATTTAAGAATCGAGAGATATGGGCGCTTCCTTCCTGGTTTCGTAAACGTGGAGCATGGCCACTTACAGCGTTAGCACACTGCTTGTGATTGCTCCCGAAGATATTCCACCGTGTGGTTGGTTTAATGGTTAAACTTTCTGTGATACTGGCAACAAAGTTTAAGCTTAAGTGCCAATTCAATCAAGTATATTTTAAGTTTTGATATCGCTCTCTGGTCTCATGCATCCTTCAAACCATATCCTTATTGTCTTTTTCGCACTGTTTCCTAACGTATGGTAACTGCAGTGGTTCTATTGCAAGAGCGTGCCGTGAATCGTGTATGCTATCCTGCTGAACGATTACACTAACTTCGCCTGCCACCCTTGTCTTTTTAACTGGGATGCGGGCAGCAACAGGGTAATGATCTAGTCCAGGGGTCTCCGAACTTTTTTATCCGAGGGCCACTTAAGCTGTTGCACAACATTCCGAGGGCCGGACATCTTGCGTGATGTGATTGTTTCGGGATATCTGACATTCTACCAAATCAACAAGATTTTCGTAAATATATTATTGTTATTGACAAAATGACTTCGCGGGCCGTGGTTTGGAGACCCCAGATGTAGTCAGTGGTACAGGACATAACTTTCGCCCGTGATCGCGCTCATCAGGTACCAATTTGCAAAACGTGAACATTCTGTAACTGAAGTAACAGAAAAAGTACAAACGCATTCTAATCCAGAATATGTTGAGTATCCGTCGCTGCTGATTTCTCTGCGGCAGTCTTCGTGCTCTGCAGGAGATTTTTTCCACTTAACCTCTCTCATTGCCACGCAATTCACCGCAACAGCTTTTCTCCGAACAACTGAAGCACACGAATCTCTTATATTTGTTAGTGACGGCTTGTTGTCAGTGTGCTACCATTAATTGCGGCCGCTTCTTTGGAGAGGTTTACGGACGTACAGTAATGTTTCTGAGGCTGTTGCTCAAATAGGCTGGCAGTGTTTGTGTTGAATTTTTTCCAAAATTGAATTGTGGTCGTTTCCGCCAACAGTGCAAAGGCAAGTGCACGCAATGCCTGCAAACCGTTTGAGATTTCTGCCGCAAACGACAAGCAACAGTGTTGTTTCACATTAACATTCACCTTTTCAGTTAAAACGATCAGGTCCGTTTGTTCTGCACAGTGGTGTAGGAGGCAGAAGTGCAAGCGCACCCCCAAAAGTTTTCATTTGTCGAAAATTTGAGCAAAATCCGGATAAATTTCCATGAAAATCAGGGCAAAATATGGCGCCCAACGTTTGCAGAAAAACAAATGAAAACCCTTTTTTGGAAGTCACACCAAAACGAGGTCTTCGTGATCTTTGTGGGTGAAAAATTTGTCGGCAAAAGTTGCACAACAACTTTTAGGGCAAGTTTGGGGAAATTCAGGCAAAAATCCTTCGCACTCCAAAATATTTGCTTGCTCCTACACCTGTGGTTCTGCACATGGTTTTAGACCATAACTGAGAGCGAGGTGTGCAGATATCAGCGACCGTTTATTCTTGCACTGCTTTACATCGATCCCGGTGGTATCGCGAATGTCTGCTCATGATAATCTGGGGAATAACCGTCACAATTGTGGCGGCTGCTTGTCGCCGCCGCTGCCATGTAAACACTTGATAGGCGAAAGGCCGTCTCGGGTGGATTCCGGCCGCATGTGAAAGCTATTGCGCAACGCATAAAAATCAGTTGTGCTTGCGAACATGGTTGTTTTTCCACGCAGTAAGCTGATATCCGATTTGCCATCTCAAGATCATGACAGGTGAATAGAACAAGGCATTTAGTTCGCCCCGAGGTGTACGTGTCTCATTAAAACCCGCTGTCGTCATTGTTTTTGGCTGAGTGTGTGCAAGATTTGAAAAAATATTTTCAAACCAATGGATGGTTTCATGTTGTTGCAAGGTACTCTGAAGCGAAACCTTATCTGGTACAGTTTGTAGTTACGTATTTATTTGCACTGGTGAAATATTGAATGTATTCACCTAATGCTCTAAAAAATTATGATATCAACTGTCAGTTTAAAAACGTTTCTGACCGACTTTAGTGAACCTTTTTTCTGCTTAAAACTGACGCCGAGTTTCAAACACTGACTGACTAGCAGCAGTTTCTACGTGCTGAAACTAGTTTCGGGCGACTCTCAATTGGTTTAAATTGTGGTGCCATTTGCAGTAAATACTAAGACTGCTTTGGGATCGGTACGTGCCTTTGCCTGCGTATTTTAGAAAGATGCGTGAATATTTTTTTAAATATATTTTTTAAAAAGATGCGTGAAACGCGTGCGTAAATCGAACGTAGGTCATTTTACAATAAATTGGCGACTGTTACAACTACTTTGACCAGTGTTTTATTAGGTCCTAGTCTGTTGGCAAATGTTTACCGGTCATGATACGTTGGTCCTTGAACAGTGTTAGTGCAGGTTCCTCATTTTGCTTGACAAGCGAGTTTCCATTTGCCCCGACGCAAAAACAAAACGATCAGCTTTTACGACAATATGCACGCCATGCTGATTATTTATTTCAGTTCACTTCGTACAAACTCATTTTGGGCCCTAAGCTTTAAACTGGTCATTTGCGCCCACGCTCACTCCGTGCTAGCAAAGCTTGTACTGCAGGCAACAGTCTGGATCAGACACACTGTCGTGTGACATCAGGCTTCATATAGCAGTTCTCTGTTTTTACTCCGCCTCCGGCCGAATGGAGTGTCACCTGATGACGCACGTTGTTGTTTTTGTCACGTGTTTCTTGTTAAACTTTAAAACGTCCCTCTCAACCATGTTTTGGTCGCGGCTGTGGGCCGGTCGTTTGTATTTTAGTTCTGCGCCACATCCACGCAAGATCTCGATTCCAGAACATCATCTCAGCCGGTATTGATTGACCGAGCTATTACTCATTGTTTTTGAGGTTCATGTTTTCAGCAAAGTGGTGAAATAACTGAATCGTCATGACCGCCTGCTGCACGTATAAAATATTTTAAGACTATTCTCTAGCGAAATTAGGAACTAATGTAATAACGGAAAAAGCCTCGTACACTTTTACGGAAAAACTACATTCGTCTTGATTGTTTGGTCGAATATATCGTTTTTTTGTTTTGCACAACATTGTTGAGGGTAACGAACATAAACCATTCAGGCATACGATTAGCATTTCCCTTCAGTTTCTTTGATATGATGATTTCGCTGTCAGCTAAGTATCGCTGCAATGCGACTTGGGCTCCTAGTCAAGCATTTTGAAACTAGTGAACACGACCAGAAGTGTTTGAATGAGACGCTCATCAACGGAAAATTAGCACACTCTGTTACGTCGCGCATCTATTCGTTCGGAAATTTTGTGACTAACAAACATAGTATTGTGAATAACTGCAACAAATATAGCTGAAACGAGAAACGATTTACCCGTTTGTGGTAAAAGTAACATTATCGGATTTGTTTGAAAGCAGCTTGTTACGTTGCGAATTTTTATGGCAGTAAGTTGTAGTGGCGCCACATTTCGGTACTTTCATGGGTGACGCAGAAAAAATGTACGCGATGTACCTCTTAGTGTGTGCATTTGTCAGTTGTTTTTACGTGAACTGTTGAAAACGCACAAAGAATGGTCTGTATCTTGATTGCTGTCCGCTTCTCTGCGAGATGTGGATATAAGCCGTGAGAAAACTGCTTGCTTCGGATTAGTACCGTAATTGCTTGTTTTGCAGATACTGACGCAGTACGGCGCCAACACAGTGGTGCGTGTGTGCGAGTCAACTTATGACAAAGAGCCGCTAAACGCGAAAGGAATCCGGGTGATAGTAAGTCCACACAGAGCCTTGAGTTGGTGTTGGAGCGCATTTTCTCAAATGATATTGCAACTGCCGATGCTGGAAGGCATTGTTACATAACACACTGAATGTGCTTTATACCATATGTTTCCGTTCTTGGTAAGCGCATAAGATGCTGTTTCATGCGTATGTGTATTCTTCTTGAAGCATTTCTTTTACAACTTTATGACAGTCAGTGCTGCCATCAAACCAACCCTCTTGTTTCACACCTAAACTACCTTGTCCAGTTGTGTCCACGACGGCTGCTTTTTTCGCAATCAGTTTTGCTGCAAGAACCTTGCTACTTACACCCAGACATATGGGTCAACCCAGTGCAACTAATGTTACATTCGAATTGCTTAAGACTTGTGAAGGCACAGAGATTACGCCATTAACAGCGGAAGAACGATTGTGTGAAGGTAACGATATTAGTGTCTTTTCAAGAATCGAAGTTCTTTTATATTTCAGCATGCCTCTCGGTAGTCTGTTACATTGCTCCAACCGTTGTCTTATTTTTCTTGCCTCCCTGCTGCTTGTTTTCACCCGACTGAATTCTTCGCGTGTATATGGAACTGCAGTATCATGTAACACCTAATTATTGCCGCTCATATTTCATGCTTTTATCAAAGCAAGCGGCATGTTAAGGTTCCACCCGTATAAATATGCAGATGTTCTTGCGACGATCTTCCTCAACCCCGTGTGCCATCGATTTCCGTTGACTCTTGACTTCGACGCTTTCTGCTTACCCCCCAATTAGATAACGTCTCCTGGGCGGCACATCAAACAGTCGGCGCGTTTACTGTTGGTGACGGTCGCGTGGTGAACAACGCAGTGCGACCGCTTGTTGTTGCGAGCGCGCGCAATATCTCTTCAACATAGTTCTTCGCACTCTGCAGTACTTTCCATATCGGTTCGCATGACGTTGCGAAACCCACGCGGCTGGTTCATCCGGATGTTTACCGGAGAGCTCACCTCTTCGTCTTGTCAATCACCAAGCAGCATTGAAGGGCAAATGCTTGCCTTATTAGCGGAGTGTGCCGCGGGCCAGTTGATACTGTGTTTGTGTTGCTGAAGGTCACAGCGACAAACCTGTCGAACGTAAGACTCGAAAAGCTTCACACCAAGGGCAAGCACTAGGTTGATGCTGCCATATGGTTATTCCCATTGAGCATTAGGCATAAGGAATTACACTTGCACATAGACCATGCATTTGCTCGAACATTGCAAAACTTCATTGTACTGAATTAGTCTTTTCCGTGGCACCAGCTGGGCTGTTAAATTGAAAACGATACAGTTGTAAAAATTTCATCGTTGGATTTTTGCACCAAACATTGATCTGTTTCGTTTTTGCGGATGGCTTCATTAAACTTCGATCAGTTTGCTGTCTACTTCTCTACGCCTAATTCAAACCAGCCTTGTGAAAATCTGTCTGCACAAAAATTGTTTCCTTAATCTTGAATCAGCGCGCAAGCCAATGCCACTACTGCCGATAACATCGACACCCGGTGTTGGCGATAACAACACTGCACACTGCAGAGAAATAATAATCTTTCTCTCAGATTCTTCACAAACACTGTAGTAGATTTTTTACCTGCGTAACGGAAAGCGATGTTCAAGGGTTTCTGGTTTTACTCAATCGCGTTACGATTTACACACAAAAAAACTTTCACTGCTCCTGTATAGCTACTGTCCATCAGTTCGGTACACACCGGTCAATACCTGACCAACAGAGCTGCAAGCCTTCACCAACGCATACAGATATCACAGCTTTCTACAACGTTAACGTGACTTCATGTACCAAAATACCTAATTCTCCGTGATCTTTTATCTGTAGATTCTAAAAATTCTTTTAATTAACGCTTGAATCGCAAACAAACCTCCAAACATTGTCGCGCTTATTTTTGCAATAGGAGGTGAAAGAAAAAGAACAACAACTCGAAACGTTAATATTTTATCACAGGATTGGGCGTTCGACGACGGTGACGCTCCTCCACGGAACGTTGTCGACGATTGGCTCAAATTACTGAAAGATCACCTCAAGCAAAGTCCGGAAAGTTGCATCGCAGTTCACTGCGTTGCCGGCCTTGGAAGGTAACAGTGCACCTTGAATGCAATTGTCCGTGCAGAGCTTGTTTGTCTTTTCACTCGACCTAACTTGCACGAGCAATTGATGGGTTTGGTGTTGGTACCAAAACTGTACGGAACTTTAGAATACGAATCAGTCTGGACACACGCTGTTCCTCGTTCTGACTTCTCTCACACACACGCCATGACATCTCAACAGTCGTGCAATTTGGATATAAGAAATACATCTGTTCTGTGCAAAGTCCATTCGCACAGCTTTTCGTATAGCATACCGCCTTGTGCCACATTGATTTGTTACAGAGTGGAATAGCACTGAGAACCTTGAGCAATTAACAGATTTAGTATCATGGAAACGTTGCAGATTGGTGCCACACAGCTTGAGTGGATAGTAATATTTTAAGCCCTGGACTCTTAAACTGGGGGGCGTGAAAGGCTCGCAAGTGGGGCGCAGGTATGACAGCGACACAATGTTAAAGTATTAAGTGTATTATTTGTATGATTCGTAAATGTATTATCACTTCATTATAAATAAAAGCCATAATGAAAACCAAGCAGACAAGACAATATCTAGCAACAAATTGAAATTTTAAGCCGATGTGAGTTGTCTTCAACAAAACCTCAAATTAAACTGTTATTTTCCAAACAACAGTCGCATCCTTCCCATTGACCAGAATAATGGCAAATAAATTGCTGTTCCTGTTTTTCTGTGTTTGACTTTGAGGTGATTTGAGACGCGAGTATCAATGACTAACGGCAACGGGGGAGCGACAGAAAAAAGTTTGAGAACCTTGTTTCCGGCTTTGTGCGCATGCGCAATCACTTCCCGAGTTGCGCAACAGCGTATGGTGATCGGATTTGCGGGCGTTGTTGCCTGCGCCTTATGACCAGCTTAAGGCCACGCAGAGCGGTGATTTCCGCTGCGCGGTGCTGGAATACGTGCGTGTACCGCCCACACTCGCGATCCGTTTGTCTTGGTCGCGTGGCGCGCTTATTATGTAAGGATGTTGTTTCAGGGCGCCGGTACTGGTTGCTGTGGCTCTGATGGAGAGCGGAATGAAATACGAGGACGCCGTCGAGTTCATCAGGCAGTAAGTAGAATTTTAGACGCTGCTGACTTGTTTAGTATGTTCAGGTGCAGGCCACCTGTCGCTGCACAATCTCGTTTACGAGCTACCTCTGAATCATCGCAGAGGTTTGACAACATGTTTGATGTTTTTTTCTTTTCGGTGTTATTGTGCGTCACAGACAACGTGCTTGACCTTCGGCTGTTTTTCGCGCTGGCCTGTGACATGGCGCGCGGAAACTGTCAGATTTGACAACCCTCGTTTGCGATTCGTTATGACGCTGCAACGTTGGATCAAGTAATCCTGTCTGTCTCTATCTATAAGATTTACCTGCTGCATACTGCGCTATTTTCTGTTGAGGACAGTCCAGAACAGAACTGCATCTTTTAAATTTTAGGTTTCCACGCCTTCATTTCTATTTGGCTTCACATCGTAGAAGTCGAATAGTTTGTTTCAATTGCGTTTATTTTTGAATGCATGGAAAAATGCTATCAATTTGAAGCAATTCGACACAACTCCAACATTTTGACGTTGGCGCTGCGCGTAGTAACGTTTATCTGAAAATCAGGTGTGAACTGTGAATCGGGTTTGCTTTGCTATGAAAACCCTGAAAATATCATTGAATGCTGTAAGTAAAAAAACTAATTGCCTAAGACTATCGAGAAACCGCCCATTGTGTACATACATCTGTCGTAACAAACAACGCATTGCGCACCGCTGCTCGCTTGCCTCACTCCCCTTTGACGAACGCGAAATAATATTACCCGGAAACAACAGCTCGTTTCGTAACAAGCCCCGCCGGTTACGTCAAACTAGTTTGCATTGTTATGTCGGTTACCCTGGCAACTTGGTGTTTTTCGCAGAAAGCGACGAGGCGCCATCAACAGCAAGCAGTTGCAGTTCTTGCAGAAGTACCGGCCCAAGTACTGCCTCCGCAACAAAGACAATGGCGGCAACAACTGCTGCATACAGTAGCCGGAAGTGCACGCGCGCGGTTTATGGCGGTGGCAAAAAACGACGCCGCGAGCAAAGTGCTTAATTTAAAAAAAGAAACCAAACTGCAATTCATGCGTCGCGAACATTTCTTCCTCAAGTGTTCATTTTAATTACCGCGTGCAGCGCAAGGCACGCTCGCACCACCGTTTTTATCTTGTGACGTGCAAACTTTCAACTCCCCTCTGTGAGCATCACACGTGCAAACGTCGGCGCGATCTTTAATCTTCCGTTTTGCCGCGACGTAACAGAACGTACACTTTTTCGACCTGTGTTTTGCTGCATCTCGAAGACCTGAGCTTCTCGTTTGAACGCTGCACACGGATATCGCCCCGTGCGGTCTTAGAAGTGCGTTGATTCGAATGCACGACGATGTTTACGAGCGTCGCATTTATCGATTAATTTGTAAGTTGCTTTTTTCTCTCGTGTATCGACTCTGACGATTAGTTGTTTGTTGCTGTGTCGCGTGTTTCGTTTTCTTTTTTATTCGAACGTCGTCGGACCGTCGGCGCGAAATAGACGGTGGTCGCGAAAGTTTTCGCGCGTCCTTGATTTCGGAGGCGCCCGAACTTGCTTGATCTCCGTCTTATCCCAATTTTGCATTGTCTGTCAACGCCAGCAAGTCGCTGCTGGCCAGACTGAACTGCACACCCGTTCCCTTATGACGTGAAGACCGGGGACTGTTAATGGTTTTGCATCTTTCGTGCGCTTTGGGGTCATTTGGAGTTGGTTTAACTTCATTGAATAGCGCTGGAAGCCAGTTGTCGTCCAGGTTTTAGTATTGCAGATGAAAAACGAATTCGAGACAAAAGGTTTTAACAAAGACCTGAAACTGATAAAAATTTGCTTCACGCTACGTCATTTGTCACCTGCTTGGCATGCGTTGAAACGTAGTAGAGATAAAGTCATCGAAGTCGGTGCAAAATTCCACTGATTCAGTTGCTTGACTTCAAAACCAAAAGAGTTTCTGTCATATGCGGTAGTCAGAGCAAATGTTTTTTCGTGTTGATTGACCTCAAGCAGTTCGGAGCTCTTAGTGAGTTCAAATGATTATTTTGCGAGTTAGCGCCGTTCATAATCAAACGGAATGGCAGAGGACTTAAAGGGGTCAGAACGTAAGGGCATGTTAAGAAGTTAATATCTGCCATTGGTGTTCGTAATAAACTGAGTCGATTTACGCTACTCTTTAATCTTCTTTGGGTGATTTATAGGAAGTATGTAATGTATTGCGTGTTGGTGATGTGGCAATGCGATTGTTTTTTCGCTAATTAATAATAGTTTTTCTTCCATATGCTGCGGTTTTGTCCTTACGCTTGCGCCCCCTGCTGAACATCGACGTTTTCCGCTACTGTCACTACTTTTTCCTTGCATTTTCGACACTTCTTCATTTATCTTGCGTCGGCGCGTGAGCGCATTAACTAGTTACACTTTTCCTGCACCCGTACGGCGAGCGAAAATCTCCGTGTCGATCGGTCGTCGACAGTATCGCAAATGAACCTAGCAAACTTGCCCCACGCCATACCTACTGTTGGGGCGCTTTGCTTCACGACTCAAACCTGCGTGAAACCAATCCCCGGCCTCGTTCAACGACCCTTTCATCGGGATATCCTGCGTCAGTATTTCCGTGATTTTTCAGCGCAGTGTTCATTGCCCTCGAGCGCGGCGAGCGACTTTGTTAGGAAAAAGGATCATTATCTAGTTTAAAATCCGTACGTTGTTGCTGTCGCAGCACACTTTCGCAGCTGACGCGCAGCTCACGTTCGACGTATTGAAGTGACGTTACGTTGCAGCGTTTCGTGGTGTTTCAAGCGTTCTACTCACTTGCCATTTAAGCATGCGCCCACCGGCGACTGCCCGTGATCCCAGTGTGCGTGCGTACGATATCACTTGGTTCGTTTATGTTAAGCCTGAACGTAATTGTGCGACGCGTGCAGCTTACGTTGGTACTTGATTTTTTGCACCCCACTTTCCTTGAAAAGATCTTGCTGCCGCCTTGTCACTGAGCGTAGCATTTGTTGCGACTACGGAAAGAAATAATAAATCTGGCGTTTATCAACTCGTCGACGTCTGACAAAATGTTAGCAAACAACTTTCTGTTAATGTTGTCTTCAGAGCAGATCGGCGAAAGGCCAGCTCGATCACTGTTTTGGTGTTTGTCAATTTACTCGCAAGCTGACACCCAACCAAAGCAAATCACAATAGCGATATAGTTGCAGGACACTTAACAGTCAGAGTGCAATGCAGCATCAGGCACGCAAACAATAAACGGCATGTCGCTTGAGACTCAAGTCACTTCGCTTTGTTTGGTGGCTTCACATAGCCGAGCTTCAAGGTAAGCTGTAAAGAAAAATTGCAACTGTCGTTGCAAACGAACAAAATAATCTGCAGGGGGCCGACAAAAAGCGTGGCGAACTGTCGTTACAGGCGAATTCTACTGTAATTAACACTGCGAAGACTTCAAGGTAATCACTATTAGCAGGAATGCAGTGAGAAGCTCTGTTAATCTCAGTTTGAGCAGGTAAGATGTCAAACCAGAATAGAAAACAAGTAGGCCTACACAACACAAGCGACGCATTAGCACCAGGCTACACATAAACAATGATGCACTGTATATCTTCGTCTGAGCGAGTTGTTACTGTTACATCGCACTAGATCTGGGAGCAGGTGCTGAGCAGCCATTCGATCGTCCAGAACCGTCAGGCGCCAATGAGGAGGTCGATGGGTTGGACATTGGAGGACATGGTCACAATGCATCGCAGATTAAAACTTCAAAACAAAACAGGGCTACTCAACCTTTTTTCTTCAGTTTACCCCTTGCCAGGTTCCTAACGTAAAATTTGCCACCTGTTTTTTGTTTCCTCACTTGCGCTGTAGAAAAAAGCAAACTGTTGTAACTTCAGCATCATTAAATTTACCCCCAGGATAGGTAAAATTTACTCCCTGTTGAGAACCCCTGAATTAAAAGTACCTAATTATTAAAGCAGAACCGTCACCAGAAAGTCTTCAACATGGGGGATTGATAATTTGAGTTTGATAAAAATACAAACTCCAGCGATTTATGTTGTTTTATCTTTCAAGTTGGGGGATTGGAGCTTTGTTTGGGGGGGCGAAACCTCCTGTGGCGACAGGGCTGTATTAAGGCAGTGGATATAGGTCCGCCGGTGGACCTTCATTTTGTAAAAATTTTCGTCTGCCGTCTGTCGCGGCACACTAACCTAACGTCTGCGTCCACGACGAATGTGCGCCATGCAGTAGACTGCACCAGGGTCTATGAGAGGGGTTCAGCAGGTACATTGTTCCGGGACCCGACAGCTACGGAGGGGCCCAAGACTGAAGGAAATTTTGAGTGTTTGTTACTGACAAAATCGGAATATTGTAGCGAAATTAAATGTTCATAGTAAAATCATATCAAGGAAGAAATTAGATAAAATCATTTAACTATAAGCGCTTTTCTGGCTTTCTTATTCGCAAAATTTCTAATAACACTATCAAAATCAACTTGTCTGGCAATAATAGACTCAATGCTTAATCTTGGTACGTCAACAAGTCGAGTTTGTGACATAGCAGACCGCAAATAATTTTTTATAAGTTTAAGCTTGCTGAAAGATCTTTCAGCAGGTGCTACTGTAGCTGGAATTGTCAAGAATATTCTCAAGCTAATACAAACATTTGGAAATAATTCACGCAAGCCACGCGAGCCACAGGCCGGCGACCACTGCTTTAGGGGAACGTGGGGCGCAGTCGTCTTTTTCGATTTATTCAATAAGTAGAAAAAAGTTTCCATGGTGATTTACTGTCATGCCAGCCGTTGTATTAAAGTGAATTCTTCCTTGATAGGCCGCCGTTATTACGAGTTACAGATCAAGTTGTGTTTTTGCTACCCAAAAGTTATTCATAAAATCGCATTTAGATTTTGGGTCACGTTAATCAACATCTTCTGTTCTGAGTTTTTGTGACGTTGTAGTCAGAGCAGTGCAACATTATTTGATAATGTCCCATTTTAAATTCTTTTTAAGTTGAGTTAGTACTTCTTCATTTTATTTTTTAGATATGCATGGGGCACATCTGGCTAAAAATGGGGCACACTCAACACATTGCCATTAGGCCAGTTTAAACAAGGTAAAGCTTGAGGGGTTATATTGGAATGCAGTACAGAATAATTGTAATCTATGAGCATTTATAAGTTTATTATGTGCTCAGAGGCACATTAAATTTGTGTAGTAAGCATGAATTTCAGCATAGTGCATTGGTTTCATTTTGGTATTCATAAAAATTTGTTTTGCCATGCAGTGATAGCGGATAATTAGAATGTGAAAAAAGTGGAGAGGCAGTCAGCAAGTGCCTATTTTATATGGGATATCGCGTGAACATTATGCAATGCACGCAGTCAAACTTCTTATTGACCTGTCAGGTCAATGCAGTGGCGTAACGAAGGGGGGGAAAGGGAGACATCTGCCCCCGGGCGCAGCACTTTGGGGGCACCAAATTGAGGTCGGAATGTTACGTACTAATTACGAAATGACAAATGTCAGCGGATGCTAATAATTACAATTTACAAAACGTCGAATGTCATTGCGAAATCTCCTCAAGATCACCGAGGTTCGCAAAGAGCAATTATGAACCTAAGTGGTGTTACCAGGCTGTCTCCAGGCGTCCGCTTGTGGTTGTGGTTTGACTCACGGCTGCGTCACAACGCTTTCAGAAAGCCAGGGTTGCGAAGTTTCCGATTTCCCTGTCATTTTATAGTTGCGTCACAGTGGGACGGGAATCCAGCGTTCACAGTGCATGCAGAATGCTATATTGCGCATGCTTTTAGAGCAGGAATAAAACTTACACAATGTTGTTACCAGGGATGTGCAGAATGGGCATGAACGAGGCGATGACCCCGGAAATCCAAGGCAGTGGGTCATCCAAAGAGTGAAATTACAAAAAGTGCATATATCAAAATCTTGTGTAACTAGACCAGTGGCACAAAAGTTTCTGTGAATGTTAGTAGCGCGCAGCAATTTTTAGTAGCGCACACATACAAGCTTTTCCATACAGCATTCATATGCATGAAATACAAAAGGTAAAAAAACGTTCGCGCACTCCACGTTTTTGGTCGCGCGGGGCGCGACCGCATTTTTGCACCCCTGCACGAGACGCTTCTTAGTAGCTACTAAAAAGTGCTTCATGGAACTGATGGGACCTTGCCTGATGGGGCATGCAAATGTACAGTATGTCAAACGACCTGAGAGAGAGATGAAGCACTGCCAACGTTACCTTCATCTGTTTTTACTGAACAAAGCACTTGCATGAATAAATGCAATATCTAATTCTTCAATACACAGCTTACCCATGAGTGGAAGAAATTTGCTTATAAACAGATGTCTCAAGCCCACAGAATAAAACAAATTATTAAAAACCTAACACGTTAAACACAAAAAATACTCTATGAATTCATTTTAATTCAAATTTTCAAAACTTTTTTATTTGTCAAAACTAGTTTTTACTTATTTCAAATGCCTCTATTTTTCACATTCTTCAATACTAGAATTTGGTGGGGGGCTTGCAATCAAGCCCCGGGAATCACCGGGCCTATCTGCATGCCCCTGGTTGTTACGACTACAGATCTGTTGTTTAGGAAAAATTTTGAGCTTTTATGGTTTGACAAACTTCATGTTGAAATGGATTTGGTGTGGTTCTGAAGGAAATTATGATGATTTTTGTTTGTGGGATATATGCGATAAGCAATTTCTCAATACTTCTGCAAAATTCGAATTGCAGCTATACAACGTTGAGTATATTAGATATTATGAACTTTTCAGTTACTGCTACATGTACTTTATATCATTTTGGCTTAGAAACTAAGCATTTCCATGGACATGCTTGTCGAAATTCAGATCACACAATTGCTAACCTACAACTTCGAACAGAGCGTCACTGATCTCAGATACTTCTTAGATTAGTGCATTTGACACATTTCATTTAAAGCAGTTTTTTGAAGGAACAATCGACAAATTTATAGTAAAGGCAAAAAAAACTTTTCTTTGAAGTTAGATAATCACAGGTAAAGCATTAAATAGCTGCATTTCTTTTATTTTCCGTCAACTTTTCAGGGCGTTATGTCCAAGAAAATGCTTCGGGATTTTGCAATTTTATATGTCTAGCTAGCAGTTTTGTATAAAATCATTCCCCTTTCAGTTTTTCATATGCATTCTTCTGTCTGTTCTTCTCTTTTATGTATTCGTGACTCGTGAGTCTCCCTCAGTCAGTCCTTCATGATGTTTTATTACTAAGCACTCTGAGAGTGCACGCTCCTGAAAATCCCTAGTCCCTATAGCTCGCATCAGCGTCGATTGTAACCAGACCTGAACAGGGAGTGGAACAGGGGGGTGCGGTGGATTCGGCATCTTCAAAAGGCTCTGACAAACCATGGTTTAGAAAACATGGTGCAACTCTGGCCAATTTTATACTGTGTCATCAGAAGATTTTTGTGCCCAAAAATTTGTCAATAAAATTCATGCATATTTATACAGATGATCAGGGAACTTTTTGGTTAGTTTTTGCATTTTATTTCACTAGTTGCTACAATTCGAGAATGTATTGCCGCAGTCTGGAGTGTCGTAATAAAACAGTTTGAATGTTCAATCGTGACCAAAATTTCAGAGGGAATAGCTTCACACGAAACTATCAGATTCTTAACGGCAGTTAATGATTTCTAAGATTCAAAAGTCCTGACGTCAGTTCTGTGACGTCACAATCACAGGAAGTTTTCAGACGGGTCTAGAAACAACTATAGGCAGGCGGTCCGAGTCAACTTTCGACGCCCCGTAACTCCCAACTCATTTTTCGCATCTATTCTGCCATGACCGGGCTGGGTGGGGGCGCCAAAACTGAGTTTGCCCCGGGGCGCGGAAAACCCTAGGTACGCCACTGGGTCAATGACCATAGGTGGCGGAACCGGGGTGCCGCATGGGCCTAGGCCCCACATTTTTAAATCTCGAACTTTGCCTAAATAAGTCTAAGTAACGCAATTAGCATTGGGTCCATTAAAGTAAATTGTTTACTGAATAAATGCTGCAGAATTTGGCAGCATTTTGACAATATCACTTGTAATATATTATTTGTAATTTGGCAGGATTTCGTTAATTGTTTGGCAGAATACACCGTGCACAGTCTGTTACCCTGCTATGGCTTGCTTACCGCATTGGTGTTGTTGAACAGTGTTACCAGATGGTGAAATACAACACATTTTTTTACACAAATTGTGTAATTTTTCATGCTTGTGTGCATGGGTGTCGGAAGGATTTTTCCAGGGGCCCACTAGTGGATTTTTCCAAAAGTTTTTCTATGGGGGGTGGGCAAAAGTGGTGAAATTTGCTGTTTACCACTGGAAACCAAGAAGACCACCTTTTTTGCTGAAATTTTCAAATTCCTACCCTCCTTCCGACACCCATGCGTGTGTGTAGGAAAAAAGTTCGTGCCTCACCATTAAAAAATTGGTGTAATTTCGAGAGTCTTAAAACCATTCTAAATAGTGAATTTTTCCTGAATCTCATACGCTAAATGAAATATTTGACAGATCAAATTCAACTGTGTTTTTGTTTTTGCATTGCCAACACTAAATAGCTATATATTAATTATGCACTGGCAACACAATTGGCATCTTTACAGACAACTTGCTAGTTACTACGCATGCTTTGTGTTGTCTTTGCATTCCGGTATCCAATGCAGTTGTAGAATGAGTATTCAGTTATGTTACTTCTGTGTTCAAGATGTGGAAAAGTGATGATTTTTGAATGTGTTTAAGACAGGTATCAATGCTGTGTCATTTTTGCCTGTTTTTTAAGCTGTATTCTTGGTATTTTTAACAGCCCAGCGGCGACTCCGGCACATGAGCTCCTCAGGCTTAGCCCGAGTCTTCGATTACGATTTATACCGGAGAACGCAAGCTTGCTTGCTTTGTATATTTGTCCCACTTCCCTAGGTTAACTCGGGCTCTTTTCTTTGGGCTTTGTCAATGTTCATGTATTTTCGTTCCATGTCTGGCCTCTCGCGTTCATGTTGCAGGTGACCTGAATAAAACAATATCGTTCGTGGAAGGCGTTCTCTCGACTTCTTTCGCTCGCGCTTTACTCGGGCTCATCCATTCGAGCTGGAGCTGCCCAATGCAATTAAGGATTTTTTAAATTATGATTCACATAGGGCTGAGTGTTTTTTGAAGCAGTGGGTTTGTTTCGAACATTGGATTTGAAGTCCAATCCAATGGACAATTCCCATTTTGAGAATAATTTCAAACGAACAATAAATTGTCCAGTAACTCGGGCTAATATGAATGAGCTTAGTAAGCAGAGGACTAACTGGGGTTATCATTGCTCTGTGACGTTCGTTACGCAACAATCGACGAGTTGTCGTGAGAACTTCTCATTGATTGTTACGTAATTAACGTCACAGAGCAACGATAATGCCAGCCAAAATGAAAGCAAATGGAAATTTCAGTGACGCAAGGCTTGAACGGTTTTATTCAGTAAGAATAAATCGTATGATTCTTCTTCTTCTTTCGTTTGAGTGAGTTCTTTTATCCACTGCTTGGCCGCGCTAGATTTCGGGGCAGGTGTTGAGCAGCAGTGCTGGGAGTCGCAAATATTTTTTTTTGCTCCGCAAAGCGCAAATCCGCAACGAAAATTGAATTCGTTTGCTCCGCATCCGCAAGTGTAAAGCGTTTGCTCCGCAATAGTCCGCATCCGCAATTTCAAGTAAACAC
>Ga0210059_1004204_pt1 | contig 23201 bp, 8 predicted proteins | sample Ectturendosymbi2_FD_188042 | JGI IMG/M metagenome (GOLD analysis project Ga0210059, IMG submission 188042) | Ecteinascidia turbinata endosymbiont from Florida, USA - Sample 2 (SPAdes) (version 2) | ecosystem: Host-associated > Tunicates > Ascidians > Unclassified | place: Key West, Florida...
TCTGAAGGGGTACACTTGCCTATCTGAAAGGGTACACTTGCCTATCTGAAGGGGTACACTTGCCTATCTGAAAGGGTACATTTGCCTGTCTGAAGGAGTGCACTTGCCTATCTGAAGGGGTACACTTACCTATCTGAAGGGGTGCACTTGCCTATCTGAAAGGGTGCACTTGCCTATCTGAAGGGGTACACTTACCTATCTGAAGGGGTACATTTGCCTATCTGAAGGGGTACATTTGCCTATCTGAAGGGGTACATTTATTGTACAAATTAACTCTGAGACATAAAACGGAGTCAACCTTTATAGTTCTAAAAATCTAAAAGTTATTTTTGAAATTCACCGGATTTTTGGTATTTTGCTCAACCTTTTTGCCATAAGAAATTTTAGGGGTACGTACACGCTCGTCTGTCGAAATGCTGAAGGGGTACATGGCCACAGAAAGGTTGGGAACGCCTGTTACAGAGTATACATTTCGGCTCCTAGGTAAGCACCATCAACTCTTCTAATAGAATCAAGGAATACAGTGATCTGAGACCCTCACAGCAGCAACTGGACTCCACCGCTGCGTTAAATATTGATGGCGCAAAAGTTGATCCCCTCCCGTCGCTTTGTTTTCGACATTTCGCTCATATGGCCCATATTGGAAACACACCGTTCACCGTACCTACCTTTGCAGGCTTTATGACCGAATCGACATTAATTTTTTTTTTCGGCCATTTGAAAAAATCCGCTCTATGACCGAAAAAAAGCCTAGCCCTCCCCACTACTGTGCAACAACAATGTGGCATTGTTCTTCGCCTCTGACGTAATTATTTTTCGCACCTGAACGCACTTGCAGTAGAAAATCGTTTGTTAGTTTTCGTGCTTCTGTTGCCTCCCTGTGTGGATGAACGCTGCCCTGTGTGCGTGCGCGTGCGTGTGTGTGCGTGTGTAGATTGCGAGAAGCTATTCTGCCCAACCCTACCGTGTACACCGGTCATCCTGCGACAAGGATGAGCGTTTCTTCCAGCAATTACGGAGTTTGTCTTCAAATTCACTGAGGCGGAGCGCAAGGCCAAAAACACTTTAAAAGCGCTAAAAACTTTTATCTGTTGGATAAAACAACAAGTTGCTATCATTTTCCCCCAAAGAAATAGCAGCTGGTAACAGCACCAGCAAAAATTTGTTTCAAACATTTAAATAAAAACAAAAATCTCTCCCCCTCAACTTTTTCCCCAGACCTTAAAACCTGGCTACGCGCATGGAGTGCAATAAGAGCCTTGACTCGCTTCGGACTCGTCGTCTCTTCCATCTGTTAAGTTCGGGGCCTTTAAAAGTGAACAGGATTCTTGAAACGAAGGCCTGCAAAGCCAGTTACAGGAATGACCATGCGTCGGGGTTTCCATTGCTTTTCTACTCCTGGTTTCTATTGCTCTTGATCTCAATAAATCGACCGGACTGTGTTCGTTGGTTGAACTTCATTTCAGTCTCAGTCTGTGCATCGCATGAAAAGTAGTGCGTTTTTTGAAGAAAATTTGACCGAATTATCAAGTTGTTCAGGATTTTTTAACCAGGGGATCGATTGGGGCGATCTCCCCCCTAAAACCTGCGAAAGTAACTTTTTTCACCATGATTTTGAACAATTCGGAAAACAACATTCGCGATTTAAGGCCATTTTACCGTAGATTGTTTTGTCACAGCAGAGTTATGAAATATACTTTATCTCTCATAGTAATGCACCAGCAATGAGGCTTGACTACAAAGTATTACTGAAATCGCCCCCCCTCCACTAAACTTACTGGTTGGCTCCGTCCCTGGTTCTAGCAGTGAGTTAACGGCTGAAGTTGACCTTGACTTTCAGAATAAAAGGTTCATTTTCGACAAATGGTGTCGTATTATTGTTTTTGGCACGAACTACTGCCATGACGATCGTTGTTTTGTGCGGACAGCAGCTCTGCTTATCCATATAAGCAACTGCGTTCAAGATAAGTTTGATGTCGCTGGCATGTATCGAAAGACTACGTGAGGTCAGGCCCGTAACCAGCTTGGAACACCAGGGTGGGCAAAGAGTTTTCTGGGAAGGGCCCAAATTCTTTAAACTATGTCCAATAGTTTTGAACACACTTTGTGCAACACATTTTTCCAGGGAGAGCAAAGAGTTTTTCAGGAGGGGGTTCCCCCCTAGTTACGGGCCTGCCTCAGTTCGTCGCATGAAGCGTCAGTGCTGCGGGCAAAGGAGGGATGGAGTTGACCTTGAAATTTGAATTTGCTCTTGATTTCCAAAATGAACTGTCCGATTTTTCATGGACAGGAATCGAATAGCGTTAATACACGTGGATAGCTTCTTTTGGTTGTAAGTTGTTAAACACCAAATTAACTTCTTGAAGTACTTAAACACCAAATTAATTTCTTGAAGTACTTAAACACCAAATTAACTTCTTGAAGTTCTTAAACACCAAATTAATTTCTTGAAGTACTTAAACACCAAATTAACTTATTGAAGTACTTAAACACCAAATTAACTTATTGAAGTACTTAAACACCAAATTAACTTGTTGAAGTTCCCAAACGCCAAACTACCTTCACGCGACTCCAGATTATTTAAAGCTGTTCGCAAGACCTCACTTCCAGAGCAACAATACAAAGCCCAGGTACCGTTGCTTGGAAGCGAGTCCACCAACCGCTGCGACTTTTTCAACACTAAGCTGTGACCACGCGTCATAACTCGCTTTATTTTCTTACCGTACGTTAGTTTGTTTGTCGCGTCTGCACTTCCGGTTTCTTGCGCTGTGTACGAGCCCTATTTGCTTTGAAAATGCTGAACGTCGCTGTTGGGAAGATGGCGCTGGCATGCAAGGTGTATTCCGTCAAACTTTTGTCTTTTCCATCTTGTGTGCGCACTTTAAAGATTACATCGTTTGGTTGGCCGTTAGTGTGATTTGTTGTCTTTTATTTTGCAAAGAAAGCCGGGTTAGACACGTTCACCAAAGGCTTCTATTCTCCATCATGCCAGGGAGTGGCGGATCAAGGGGGATTCTGACTGGGCTACAGCCAGGGGCCCCCAATCCCCATAAATCGGTGCAAAGTGTAGGCTAATATGTGAACAATACGCTGTACAAGATACCATCGCCAATTGGAACTAGGCTGATAAGTAGGCGCTCTGTGCTAACTAATTGAAATTGCCTCGTTAGTTGATTCTTTGACGTGTCGTCTGGCCGACACTAACAAGTTAGTACTTCAAGGTCTAATAAAAATTATAGTATTCCATCCCCTTGTCTTATTTTGGTTTCCGATGCGCTCATTTGAACATCGGAACTGTGGATAGGTCTTGTGGATCAGTGGTCGTGTTGATTTTTCTTATGTTGATGATGCATGAGATCGATGAAGTTAAATCATGCAGCTAGCTGACCTGCTGCATATACTGTACCTGGTGCACTGTTTCATTAGTGTTTGGCATTTCCCTCACTCCCTGTGATGGTAATGGTGTTGGTAAATGGTTTAATGAACCTTTTTTGGGACCATATATTTTGACTTTAGGTAAGCAACAGTATTTTGTTAGGGACAACGCCTCTCACAGCACATAACGACAAGAAATGTGGGGGGCCATGACCCCTTGGCTACGCCTATGCCGCGGGCACCACGTTAGTGACCCCTGCAGCACACTGTCAACTGGTAGTTTAATAACAATTCTGGTGCTATTTACATCCAAGATGCAAGTTTGGACATTTCGGAGCATACTACTTTTATGTGTGAATCGCCATTATTTCGTACAATTCTTGATAACTGACTTCAAAACAGAATAAACGCAATAACAAAAAGAAAAGTCGGCAGATATCGAGTTACTTAAAACGTTAACTGATAACAAGAAAACCCGTATCAAGCACGTCTTAGTTCTGCTAACATTTCTTTCAAGTAACTCCAGGCTTGCTCACGCTAAACTCATTCGATTTACGACTTTAGTAAGTCGCGAGATGTGCTTTTAGTTAAGAATTTTGTTGAGTGCCATTTTATATTCTAAGTAAAAAAATCAAAACAATTCCGTAGTGTTATGCCTTATGAATAAATGTGAAACCATACGTACTAACATGGGCGTCGGAAAGATTTTTTCCAAGTGGGGGACCAAAAGTGGCAAAACTTGTTTTTTCCCTCTCGAAACTAAGAAAATAACCTTTTTTGCTGAAATTTTTAAAATCCAGGGGGGCCAAGACCCCCCCTTCCGACGCACTTGCGTACTAAGTCAAAGTTGGTTCCACAACAGCTATTGATGAGTGAGCGCATGCTGTTGGTTTCACAACAGCTATTGATGAGTGAGTGCATGCTGTTGGTTTCACAACAGCTATTGATGAGTGAGTGCATGCTGTTGTTCCTGCTAATAATCTTAGGCCTACTGATTTTTCCTTGATTGTAAAGAGAAAAATGAAATGCTGAATTGCAGTGAGTGCAATTATTATTTTTACCATATCAATTTAGGACATACCAAACTGGTCTATTATGGCAGGTAAGGTTAAGTTTTGGTTAGTGTTAATGTCGTCGGGAAATCTATTATGAAAGGATGATTTTTCTGAAAATAATTTTTAAAGAATTTTTTATCTACCTCAAAAATGTCATTTGGTTACAGCAGTTTTTTTAAGTAAAATGTTGGCTACCCGGTATGGATCTGTAGGCACCCGATTTCTCTGATTCTAGGGACCCGATTTTCTCAGATTTTAAGGACCCGATGATGATTTTCTCTGATCCTAGGGACTCGATTCGAAATTCTAGGGACCCGAATCGGGTCCCCAAAACGCCTTAAAAAACCCTGGTTACAGTTAAACAGTGGAACTCCGCTAGCACGACCACCTACTGGACGGCACTCAAATAGTGTTAGCGGGTCTGCGGTGGTCGCGTCACACTTGCATTCCTAAAGGTTTCACGTATTATCGCGATCATTTCTACAATTCTTTCCTTGATAGAAAGTTATTTAGCTTTGTCTTACGTGCTGCCATAGCCTGTCGTAAGCCTACTGTAGGCTTACTATAAAGTCACACAATGAAAAAGTTGATGTGGCAGTACAAAGGACTTGTGACTCCACAAGTATTACTTGGCCAAATCAACACTGAACAACAATGAAACGTCCCGAATCCTCGCTCATCTATTCTGGACTCTGCATGTAGCAGTGAATGCTTCAAACATTGCAATACTTATGCATATGTATTATGTGCACTGCATTGCAGAGATGACCACTGGATCGGACTTGATCCGGGCAATGACGAATTTCTTTGGTCTTGATTTGGTTCCTGATTGCAAATCGTTTCAAAAATTTACGATTGGAACCTGATTTGTGCAGATTTAATGGAAAAGATTTCCGGTGTCAAGCGAAATTTCTGACTTGCGAAGTTTCTGACTTCGCACCATGTACGCATGCACAGAGTAAACATCTACATACCAAATACACTGATAAAACTGATTGTTAGGGTTTAGGAATTCGTGTTTAGGTAAGTGTGTCGGGTTAGGGTTTGGGTTAGGGTGAGAAAAAGAAAAATAATCGAGGTCTACAACTTAGTCCGAAACTTTTCAATGGTTAAAGTTATTCCCGTGCTATAGCTTGTTGTGGGTACCTGACATCTAACCAAAATGTTTTAATTTACACAACACACATCAAAAAAGCAATTGGCAGACTTATTTCTTTATTTTGAGAAGCAAAATAACTGAAAAACAATACCAGGTGAGAAATTTCGCAAAGGTCGGAAATTTCGCTTGACACTGGCATTTTGATGTCAAAACGATGTAGCCTATTTTTTAATATTTTGGGTTCGATTTGGACGTGGGTTTTACATTTTTAAACACTTTTGGACTATTGTTAGGCCTCGACTGAATTTTGAGGGTTCAGGACAAGTTCTGGATCCTAAAATATGCAGTGATGTGGCCAAGGCAAATTTGTTGAGTGAGTCACAAGCTCTTCGAGTAGGAGTCATGTAAAAGTTTTTGAGTCGAGTCATGATTTCGTCGAGTCAGAAGAATGGTCAAGACACTTCGAGTCAATGGTTTTTAATCCCGAGTCAATGTCGAGTCAAACGAAAATTAACATTTTTCTATGTTTCTTTTACTATAAAATGGCGCTCAATGAACTAAAAAGCAGTGGTATACGGATATGGAAATTATGCAATCCTTATCCAATCTAAAACTCCATATCCGAAAAGAAAAAATTATGGACTCCGATATCTAATCCAAATCCGAAACCGCTCACTCAGTTGCACATGAGCATACATATTTGATAGTGTCTATTTTGTCTCATGAGGCAGAAGCTGTGCTTAGTTTGCCTTTTGTCAGACACGATTGTTTGATGTGGTCATGTGACAAGGACGATACATAAAAAGACAACTTGTTATATAGGCTCTAGGATTAAGGTTACAACTAGCCTAAATTTGTGTAGACCTACCTGCTTGATGCAATGGCAACAGTATTGTACGTTAATTTAACAGTGACAAAGCTAGCGCCATAATTTTTTGTCCAATGTAAACATAGGCCTGTTCACCTAAATCCCTTTTTCTTTTGAAACTCTTTCCAAACTGAACTTCCAGCACTGCTAGTCTCAAAATGAACAACCTTGCCATCCTGGTTGGAGTTGTCGAGTGTTGTTCAGCAAATTTAGCAACCACAATGCAAACACGTTACCTAAAGATACTGCCCTGAACCAAAAGGGCAAATTGTTTCCTTTAAAGGCGGATGTTAACTTCCGCCAATTACGAAATTTACGTTGCAACTTGTAAATTATGCGGAGAATAGTATGTTGGCCATACCTCAAATAAATTTTAAAAACGTTGAAATTCCCACCGCTCTCCGTGGAACACTGTCAATTTGTCTGATGACCAAGAGCAGGTGCCTTTACTACAGCATGTAGTGTACGAACATAAGATTGCAAAAAATCCTGAAAACAGTGAATGGTTCTTAGAACAACCAAGCTACGATTATCTTGATATTTGTAACGATAAGTGGCACAACAAAATCAACGCTAGCATTAACAAGCACAGAACTGTTTTGCCTTGCATTAAATGATAGACTTACCCCTGTTTAAACGTTGCTTTTATCATCACTTTTGTTTTGGCGCACCATTTTTTCTTCTCTTGGTTTTTGTGTTTTAACTTATTGTCACAAGTTGGTCTTGTCTTATCTCAGCTAGGTTCTTTTACTACTTGTTTGCGCATACTCTTACTGCTTATTTACGGTACTGTCAACACTAGCTCGATATGTTTTTCACGCAACCATTGTCTTTGTTTCGTAATGAAAAAAATATCACTGCTTTGCGTACTTCCACTCGTTTTGACCTTTAAACTACTTGGACTGAAGGTGCAGCATGGCGAAATCGATTTCCATTAAATAACATCTATGCGTGCTAATTTTTGTGACTTGTGCACAGGCAATACTTGAGTTGACCTTGCCATACTTTATTAAAATCCAACACTTCACAAGTTTCCATTACCAGTTAAGGTGCATTTGAACCTGTAACAACATGGTCAAGATGTTTGTACGCTTTCTCCATGTTTATTACTATTACTTAACAAGGGCGGCGGAAGCGGTATGGCCGGTATCGCCACAGCCATACCAACCAAAATATTGGTATGGCCCAGTCAAACCAATATATACATCCTAAAGTACAAAACAGTTGGAAAGCAGGTAACGTGCATGTTCGCCCTTTCGTTAGTGTTAGGTCCTTGTCCACAGACTGTCGATTGTTCAGAAACTTTCGTTGCATCACAGCTCGTATTCGACGTTGATGTAACCGGTAATTAGAAATCACTGATGTAACGACTAGCTGGTACTAGCAGTCTACCACGTGGTGGCTGAACGCACGTGGTGGCTGAACGCAAAAATTTCAGAAATTTAGTATCCAATGTCCATCCGTATCCAAATGTGACACTGGTCAAATACGAAACAAACAGACAGCGGTTATAGGTCCACCAGTGGACCTCCATTTTTGAAACCTTACTTATCCATCGCCTGTAACATGACATCTTTGACAAGTGTGTAGTAGGCTAGACTACGCTTAGTAGAAAGTTAGCAAACCTAAACCTAACACTTATTAAACCTAACCACACATCTGATCACAAAAGTTTGGAAACTTTTGAAAAATGTAAATAAAAACCGGTACCATGAAAAGTGCAACCATTTCAACCAAAACAAATGGTGCTCGATTCTGGCAACAGTCACGAAAACATTCATACGGTAGGACACGTCTACCTAACTACCATGACAGTGCTGCTAATGTGGCAAACTCAGCGGTTTGTTCCAACTGTGTCGCTGCCAACGGACCTATAGCCACTTTCACACAAATACACTCTGTCAGTTTGTTACCCAATCCATAAATATAACGTCACATGTTGTGCACTTTCAAATGTAAAAACAGAAAATTAGTGTATATTTTGCTGCCAGAGGTAAAGCTCTGCAGTGGTTATTTTTCCATTTGAACTGTAGTGCATCTGGCTTTGTCCACTTATAACACTGAGTTCGTGGCACTAGCAGTTAGTACGATGAACTTGATCCAAAGGAAATTCCTGCTGTGCAAGTGGTCGTCGTTTGGGCACTCAGCATTGTTGTTTAGGCTGGACTGATAGAGCGACTCTTTTCATGGGAAAATTTTGTAAGCTACAGCACTTTTTTAATCAATTTTCAAAACCAGACACAGGTTGACAATTTGAGTTAAGGTTTTTGGTTATATGGCAAAGAAGAATCGCTAATCCAAGGATATAGTCCTTGTCATATACCAATTCCACCTGCATCAGCTAATTGCAAATGAGCTCCAGCATTCAATCAATTGATAAAATGAAGAAATTTGTAACACTGAGAGTAGATCACAATATGAAATATGGTAAAACTATGTACAGTAGCTTACAAAAGCTACAAACTCAAACTGTCTTTTAGCAAAGGTTAACTGCATAAAAACGTGTGGTAGAATGTTTAAAATTCTAACCAAAAGGAAATGCAGCTTAAACACTGAAATAGACTAATGGCGGCCAACAGGTTGATTGCATCAACTGGTTGATCGCCGAGTGTCACTTGGTTAATTCCACCTGATTTTGCATTGAATTGGCAAGCTGCCTAAAACGAACATTTTTCAATCAATATTCCAGAAAGTAGGCTTACATAAAAATTATCTATCAATTGCTTGGTCACGTATATTCTTTGGTGCCTCTTGTGATGGCTGACCATAGGCTAGTTGGGCAGATGCCACGAAGGTATTGTAATAGGTTTTTCTACTATTGCGTGGAAATCATGATTTAGGTGTAACAGCTGACACTTTGCTTTATGTCTGTGCATCATCACTTACTAAGTTGATGGTGCACTGCATTTGCACATCATGTGATACTCAACTTTGGCATTTTGTATTTGTTACTATATGACCAACTGGTCGATCGCGAATTATCCAGAAATTTACTAGTCGCTCCCAGTTGAAGACAAGTTGGCCACCCACGAAATAGACAATTATAGCCTACACAACACACCAATAATATGCCACTCAGCACAACAAAACAAAACAGCATACCAGCAATATAAGAGCAGCTTACTACTTCCACCTCGGCAGAAAATATTTACGAAGAAGAAACACGAATTATCATCGATTGTGCTGACTGCAGCACATACTGACAAAATCATTTTGATTTTTGTGAATACAAAAATCATAGCAAAGAAAATAAGAGCACCATAATTTGTGACATCTTGAATCAATCTCAGGAAAATTTCGTTATAGAAATCAAACAAATATCCTGATCCTGTCCTGATCTAATTTTTTTCAAAAATAACTATCCAAATCCAATCCTGATCCAAAAAAAATCGCAAGTATCTTGCAGGATATCCAATCCTGATCCTGTCCATGCTCACCTCTGTGATGTAGCCGAGCCCCAAACTTCGAAACCAAGTCCTGGTTGAAACTTCGAGATCAGACCGATTTTGGTTGAAATGTCGAGACCGAGACTTCATCAAAAATCCCGTACAGCCACTCGAGACATGAAATTTGAGACTGTGACTGAGACTCAAGACTTGAAAATTTTTTGATTAGCCTATGCCGAAATTTTTCTAAAAACTTTCGAAAAATATTGTAACCACACCGAACCTGGAATTTTTCGAATTTCGTACATTTTCCTACCTGCTTTAGTTGTTTCTTGCAGATACAGAAGACAAAAATTACGGTGAATTGCAGAAGTTTTGCTAAGCCATACTGATGCAGTATTCAAAGATTCATGTCAATAAGCTCGTAACCACGGCCGGTAGCAGTGATAACTTGACTCGGGACATCGAATCGACTCGAGTCACCGTCGATGACTTTTTGGTGACTCGGACTCTACTCGACTCACGTTGAAAAAAATGGTGACTCGACTCGACCCGAGTCACGTTTTTCACTGAAGGACTCGGCTCGAGTCACAGTCAATGACTCCAGACTCGAGTCAGAGGCATTTTTACAAAAGCTCTGAGTTCCTGATGGACAAACCCAATTCATTTGCACACAAAGAAATGACCACTTTTTGCTTTATTGATGATTTTGAGGGAAATTTTCTGTTTTGCTTGTCTTGTCGTGCTATGCTGCATCTTTAAGTATCAAGTTTCCCCAACGTTCTTAGAGGCAGACCTGAGACTTCGTTTTCACTGTGGGGTCAGCAGGGCACAATATATTGACACCTTATCGTGGTTTAATGTAGTATTTGCATATTCGTGATTATGGTAGTGGGCCTTATACCAGAAACCAGTGAAGTGATTTAAGTTTTTCAAATCCAAACCAAAAATTCTATTGCAAAATACAATGCAAATGCGAAAAACGAACCTTGTTTAGATCCAAATTCATGCCACTTTTATAAGCCTAAGCCCATGTGGCGACGTGATTCCGTCATACAGTATAATGCACATATAACGTTGAATTCGTAGCATCAATAGAGAGCGAATCGGGTCAAATGTCTAATCTCAATTGCTATTATGCTGGCGATTGTCGGTTCGACTCTTTATTAGGTTGGCTCAGGTCGACACAGCATCGTGCCTGCAACAAATGGTTCCCATCGTGTCGGTGGCTTCAATCCAGTGTTTACCTGCAGTCGTACAAATACCTGCAGTCCCAAAACTGAACTGAAACAATAGGGGGCTTTACGTTTGTAGGCCTGTAGCTTTTGAGAACGAGACCAAGACGAGACCTGAAATCTTCGAGATTGAGAATCAAAAAATTGGCACCGAAACGCATCTCCATACCAAAACATATGCATAACCAGGGGGGCCAAGGGGCCATACTCACCAAATTTTTAGCATATTTACTCATTTTGTTCTTGAGAAGTGGCGTCTCAAACAAACATACTGTTACTTGCCTAAACTCAAAGATTTGTCTACACCCGGTATCAAGCGAAATTTCTGACTCCACGCCATGTACGCATGCACAGAGTAGTATTATGCATATCAAATTCGCTGAGAAAACTTATGATTAGGGCTTAGGAATTCGTGTTAAGGTAAGTGTGTCGGTTAGGGTTTGTGTTAGGGTGAGAAAGAAAAAAAGAATTGAGGTCAAACACTAAGTCCAAAAATGTTCAGTGGGTTAAATTATTCCCGTACTGCAGCTTGTTGTGGGTATCTGACATCTAACCAAAAAGTTTAATTTATACAACACACATCAAAAAAGTAATTGTCAAACTTTATTTATTTATTCTGAGAAGCGAAATAACAGACAAACAATAACACATCAGAAATGTCGCTTGACACCGGGCTGTCTACACTCGGAACATGGCTTTTCGGTCTGGCATATCGGCCTGAGCCGTTGCAGTCTGAATCTAAGCCATTTCAGACACGGGACGTTCCAGCCTGGAGACATTTCGGTCACGACATTTCTGTACATAAACAACTTACTACATTCGTTTATTTAAATGTGTGACAGTTCCTTTCTAAAGAAGAAGAACAGCACACGTTTAGGACAATTCCGCGAGAGCACTGGTTAACTAGAAGTGTCCATGGCACGCCCAAGTTAACAATTAAGAAACGTAGACCCGCCGGTTTCGCTCGACCCGCTCAGATTATCACCACAGGATTGTATTCATTCATGGTTTTATTAATACAACGTTAAGCACTGCGACATTTATCACAACAGGGGTTTATAATGTGCATCAACATACACAGGCATTATTACAGGTGACAGGGGTTAATGCGAATTCTATTCTTTCACAGAGGGAGAGAGTAACCCATCCTATTGGGCAGTCGTAACACGGCTTGCCTGAAAATTGGTTAAGACCTCGGTATCTCCGTAAGTCTAACCGTTCTGGGGTGTTTGTTGGCAACAAGCGTGTCCTAGATCACTAGTTCACTAGACCCCACTCGTTCGCCAACTGTTTAGGTGTTAAGCTTGGTATGCCCACTGTTCAACTGACTGAACCTGGCAAAGACACAGGTATATACAAATTTTCTCGATAATTCTCATTGACTACTTGGATGACGTCGTGAAATGTCATTACGTCGAGTTCGGACTTTTCGGAATTAACAGTGATTTCGGTTAAGTTTTTTATCATAATTTGGATTGTGTTTTGTTATTATTTGTTTTTATTTGTTTGGATCGAAAATATTATTTATATTTTTATCTGAATTGTTGACAGAATTGTTTTTATAAGGTTTTGATTTGCTCTCTTCCTAGTGGTGACTTGCTATTGCAAACGGAGTGTAAATATACGATAGTTCAAATAAATACACAATACAACGTTCTTGTAAATCAAGTGTTTGCAACTCCAACGTCCGTCTTCATTCTTCTTGAGTTCAGTTCATGACTTTAGACACTCCAGTGTTTCTCCTTTGCCTTCACTATTTAATGAGGTGGTCGGCGAACTTTCAAGTTGTTTTCTGAACTTGTTTTTGGAGTCTTTTCCTGTTTGTATTTCGGAGTCACAAGACGCTTCATGTTGAGGATGCAACGCGAACTCAACAAATGCTTATAGGCAAGCGAAATGTCACTCTAGCTCAGTGGTTCTCAAACTTTTCTGCACATTGACCCCCAATCAATATGTACAATTTTCTGTGGACCCCGTGGGCTAGCCCAACAGTTTCCAACACAAGGAAAGTATGCATCAAAACAAATCTGAGTACTTATTACTTGATATGCATGATAAAACAATACACAATCCGAAAATATGCTTAGCTGAGAAGTGTTCCCTCTTTTGTTTGATTTGTTGAAAAACTCCGTCTGCCTTCCTTGCCCGATTAACAATAATTTTGAAATTGAGGCTGCATTCCTCCAGTAGAGCCCAGCAGTTATTCGTTGACCCCCTGGCCATTCAGTGACCCCCATTCGACCCCGTGACTATTTATCGACTTCTTGGATGGTCCAATTGACCCCTGGGGGTCGATATCGACCACATTGGGAACCACTACCCTCTCTAGCTGGTGTACCAACTCCGTTTTGAGGAGTCATGATTGCGATTGAATCTTAATTGTAATTATGACTTTGAAGAATGTGTATTTGATTGCAAAATGTCGATGATGATTTAATTTGCTTGTTGATGAGAATGAAAAAAAAATGCTGATTAACTGTTGGATCTTCAATCATATTTGTTGTTTTTTTGAACAAAACTTCTTGTTGATTGAAGTACATTTGCATGAAAATGTGAACATGTAAGATTTCTGCAAGATTTCATCGTCTGAAATGTCCCCAGACCGAAATATCAGCCCAGATTGAAATGTCCCCAGACCGAAATGGTTCAGACCGAATCGGCCAGACCGAAAAGTCGCGCACCCGTCTACACCACTGGACCGAGACCAAGTCTAGAGATTCCATCACTGGCTAATGTGTGATGGAGTAACGTCCCTGGCTAAATCACATGTCCTTCGCTGGCAAACTTTTGTTGCACAGGCCTACCTCCTAATTTTCTGGTTTGATATATCATGAACGCTATAACCATAGTCCCTACACGGAGACCATGCTATTACTGAACACCACTGTTATATGGAGTTCAGAGACAGACCTTTCCAATGCACTGCTGCTAATCGTGGTTACTTTGAAGTCTTCTGAAGAGTTAATTATTATGACGTTGTGAGCTCAGGGTACAGCACAGGCGAACGTGCATCAGTTTTCAAACTATTATCTGTCTATGAATCTTTCAGTTGCGTTACATAAAGGCCTAGCTTGATAACAGTGATAAGAATATTTAAGGCGACGCAGCATTGTGCTTGCAACAAATGGCTTCCAGCGTGTCGGTGGCCGCAATCCAGTGTTAACCTGCAGTCCAAAGTAACCTGCAGTCCCAAAACTGAACCGAAAGTTCCGAAGAAGTTCAAAAGAAAATAATCAATTCCCATACAATTCTGTTTAAGCAAAATTGATAACATCAAAACCCATCAATGTATTGAAATGTCGCAAGATTTAAATACAAATACATGTTCATGTCTGGTCATTTTCGTGTACTGAACATATGAAAACCACGCTTTCAATGCAACGCCAATTGAAATGTTACAACAACATCCCCTCGTTTTTGCAATGAACCACACCTATTGCACGTTCCGTTTGTGAAGGTTGTGCACCTGGCACCACTTTCACATCCTGGTCAAAGCACGACTTTGTTGTGATTGGAAAGGCCGAGCAGCAAGTGCGCAAAGCTTCCCACTGTTATACCAAGCAACAATAAAGATCCCACGTCGTGATCATTTTATTTCTGCTTGTTCGCGCCACATGGGTGTTGTTCATCATGCACATTACGTTCGTGATGAATCGCACATTCAACACAATGCTAACTGAGAGGCTTCAACACTTGTTCCAAGGTTAGGCTTGACTTTTTGAAATGACTGAGAGTGAAAAAGACAAGTAAAATGCAATCTCAATACACTCAGATATAAACAACCTGGAATTAAACTTGTTAAAACAACATTGGGCACAATTTTCTAACTAATCGGGCGCCATTTCATAGCATGTTGGGCACCATTTTCTAACTTATTAGGCGCCATTTCAGAGATAAAAAATGTTGTAGAAAAAACGTGAAATTTCGTGCGACATGACATTGACTCGAGCTTACAAACCAATGACTCGAAGTGACTCAACAGTTGTTGTGACTCGACTCTGACTCGACTTGACCAAGTCGTGACTATGATTCTGACTCGACTCGTCAAAATTTTAGATGACTCTGACTCGACTCTGAATCGAGGGGCTTGTGACTTTAGGCCTTTTTACATGGTCGTGCTAGCATGTGCGGTCGAAGGGAGTTTTGACGTTAACAGGGCTCCGTGCAATTGAACCAAAACGAGAACGTTGGAGCTGCGTGTTTACATGCGCTTCAGAACGACTGGGTTGAGTGTTCAGGGCTGCGTTCCCTAGGCTAGCGGCACCAGCTTCACATGTAAACTAATTCTTTTGGTCGTTGCAGAGCTGCAGATTTTCCAGTTACAAATGGCAAACGGAGAGCAGTCATCTGCAGCACCACTAAAGAGGCACAGTAGTCATTAGGTTTCACAAAACCCACCGAACTACTTTAGGCTGATAAAAAGGCAAAAACATTAGGCCAGGATTACAAATAATTTCTTTGCACAGGTTACTGCAACGTTTCAGCATGCGTCAAACAAAAAAAAGGGATTATCACAATCCTACAGATACCTAATATGACACCCAATTTTCTGCAGTTGAAATACGATCAGATAACATTCCAGCAAGCATGGTGTCCTAAAGGACTTTGTGCAGGCAAAGCACCATCAACAATCAGCCTATGCAAGGTACTAGGCCGTTAATCTTGTACATAAATTGCAACAGCATGTTTCTGTGGACAATACTGACATCCAAAAAGTGCAGTGAAACAGCAGACTAGCGTACTAAAAACAGTACAACCAGAGCATGTTACGTAGCCTACAGAATTTCACTACACTCCAGTCACCAGCGGATTGATGTCGTTATTTACTGCAATATGGATTGCAAAAGTAAGTTAAAACCAACACGTTGTACCATTTCAAAACAGCAGACGTGATTTAAATTCACCCTTCCATCATCCAACCAACGCAGGCGTTACAGCGACAGCCAAACCTACGGGGGCTGCTTCGCGAACACACTTCTACCAGGGAGCTCACTTACGAACCAAGCAACTACGAGCGTGCTGTGCTCACTTTCCCGAGAGCTCATTCGATCAGTCAAGCAGTGCGTGAATCAGCAGTAATCGCGTCACGTGACCAGGAAAGTGAGCTAATGAGCTCACTTAAAGCGCCATGTAAAAAGCCCTTTTGACTCGACTCTGACTCGACTAAAATGACTCGGACACATCACTGGTCTCTGTGACGATTTTCAAGTGTAGAGTCTCTCGGTTTCCATCTAGAAGTTTTCACGAGGTCTCGCTCTCGAAGTGTTGAACAGGTCTCGGTCTCGAAGGTTACCGTCTCGACTACATCACTGGTTTAACTATTACTCTGCCCTTTTCTCTTCACATTTCGAAGAATGTTTTTCCAGTTTTGATGCAAACCTGGAGGAAATACTCCCGACAGCAATTATTTTTTCGGCAACCCTGCTTCTATTGAAATATCGGAAAACCTGAAGCGAAGCGTTGTGGCATACAGTACGTTCTTATTTCGTCAAATTCGCGATTGTTGATGGCTGTTGATGTTTGATTAGGTCAGATACAATGCAGAATGATTCACATTTAAAAAAGTTGTACAGCCATCAGATGCCTTGAAAGTAGTTGAGGGCTATATTGTTGATATTCGTAACTGACTATCAGTATCATCATGACTTAGCATTCTCTCAATCTCTGGTACTGGTAGTAAGTATGCCGAAATGCTACAAGACACCTTCGAGCATTCGGTACTGCGTATGGTACTGTGCATAACTCGCAATGCAGTACTACACACTGCACAGTACAACACTGTAATTACCAGGCACATGACATACTAAGTTTGACGTGACAGGTCACAAGACTGCCAAGCAGAGATGACCAGTGTCAAGCGAAATTTCTGATGCGAAATTTCTGGCTTTATTACACCATGTACGCATGCAAAGAGTAATCTTCTACATACCTACTGGTAGTGGTAAATTTTCAATCAATTGGATCTCGTAGTCGCAAGGGAGATTACAGTATACTGTAAGGTTTCCCCATGGGCCTTCGGCTTCATTAGACCGTGTTGTGTATGCTGTAAGTGTAAGATTGGTCACTCATAGATCAATTGCCAAATCATTTTTGTTATGTTTTTCTGAAAATGAAATCAAATATGCAATGCGATACCACAAACAAAAAAGGCCAAGGTTAAGAGATATTAGCATTCACAAAGGAACAGACACAACAGAATGAAAACAACATGGACAAAATAGTGGAGAGGCACAAAAACCATTCAGACAAAAATATGTACACAAACAATCCAAAAAGCAGTCACAAAGAAATGTAGCAGATAGCAATAGACATCAACATAACACAGATGGTGGTAGGCAAGCAATGGGTGAAGAGATGAGGCATGTAATAGATGAGCAGATGAGGCAAGCATATAGGTGAAGAAAGTAAGCAGCAATAATGGTTATGAGGCAGAGGGCAAGGCGTTTTAGTACAACATTTCATAGCAAAAACAAGTAGCATGGGCGGAAAACAATGTTTATAAATACACATCATGAAGAAAAGTAGAGTTACCCACAGACCATAATTGGGTGGGATGCATGGATGAGTTGTTCCCAACCAGATGCATGGTGTCACCGAATGAAGTTGAAGAGTAAAGGATGTGAGCAGGTTACAGTATTGTTAGCAGTATATAATCATTATTGATTTCAATAAGTATTAGGTACATGAAAAACCAAACAAAACAACGAAAAAAAGGGTTTAGCCTAGTATGTTAGAGAATTATTTAGTTCTAAGGTATAGTTTCACAAAAAGTCATAGCTTATCTATGTAGACTACCCATTTATTTCACAAGTATAGCTGGTGTCATGTCATTGACACTGTCGTTCAGCTTTAAGTGATTGTGGGCTTGTGAATTAAGCTGAAGTCAATGTCCGTGAAGTCTTGGAGGTGAACATCTCTTCCTTTGCCTCGAAATCCTCGTATTGCAACAAGGGTGCTCCTTAAAAGAGCAAACCTGAGCTTTGTCCTTATGTATGTTATGACAGATGCATACGGCTCCCTGCGTTTTTCAGCTTTTTTTTCTGCCAGCCTTTTGTTTACTCTGTTGCATTCTGGTGCCATCTCTCCAGTTTTTGTGAAAACGAGGGGATTGAATGAAGACTTCTCTATGTCAATCACTCTTTGATTGTATTTATCCTTCTCCTTTTCATGTTGTTGGTAGACCTCTGTCAGGGACTTCCCAGAATATGACTGTGAGGTAGGATGTGTGATTCTGATGTCAAAGAAAGTTTTCTCACAGCTGTTCCACAGTCCTCTCGCAGAGATATCCAACCTTGCATTGTCAGCAGTGTTGACTTTTCTTTGGTAAACATTTTCATTGATTGGTAGAAGTGTGGGTTCGGTCTGAACATCCCTACAGACCTCTCTTATTATCTGTGCCTCAGAGTCTCTCACTGAGTTCTGCCTCATTGAAGTGTAGCCACCTAGTTTGCGTATGAGGCTGTGATCCAAAGAATTTGTCTCTCCATAAGCACAGTAAGTAGGTATGCCTTTCACCTTCCATCCATATCTCATGCAGAATGCATCTGTGAATTCTTGTTCATTCAGTGCATATCCAATCGCTTTGATTAGCAAGGCTGACAGCCAAGAAGATGCCCGTTTTCCATTGCTCCTTTTATTAGTTGTTGTGACTCAGGGGTCATTTCCACCAAAAGTTCATCACGGATGTTTTTGCATTTTTCATTTTTCTCTTGTCGTATTCTGTTTTTTGTGTGTCTGGTAAACTGCTGGTCCGAGGGGTTAAAGTCAAGATCGAGCTTTTGAGTGTAGATTTTGATTGTTAGTTTATTAGTGATCTGAGTGGAGTGCTCATATTCCATTTTGACAGTTTCCCGAGGATCTTTCAGACCTAGCCCACCATGCCCGAGAGGAAGAGCGAGTATTTGTCTTTCGACATCACTAACTTCTCGTCCTACAAGAGCAGGAATCAATTGATCTCTGATGGCGTTTCTAAGTGGTTCAAATAATTCACTCACATCAGGCACTGTTCTTTGGAAATGGGTCCATCTGGAGGATAAACCTTTGGTGAATGCTGAGTATGCTGCTTGAGGGTCGTCTTGTGCGTATTTTGAGAGTGATTGAAGGTCTTTTACCCAACTCTCAACCTTGTTTTTAATGTATTGTTCCCTAAATGATTCTGTCCCAATTACAGATCCAAGGAGGCGTTCACCGTGGTCTGTGATTTTGATTCCATCATCTTTGAAGATTTTTCGTGCGGCTTGCATTAGACTGCTATCTTTTATTAGGAGGATTGTCTTTGCAGGTTTAGGGCAGTACCCAAAGTCTGGTCCATTGGCCTGTAGGTATTCCCACCATTTTTTTACTCCTGCCAGTAATCTGACTGCAGAGCTATCATCTGTGTACCATACCTGTTTCACTTCATCATTTGCAGTTTCGTTGCTCAATGCTTGTATCAGTGGTCGTGTGGATAGTGGTCGTGTGGATAGTGGTCGTGTGGATCAGTGGTCGTGTGGATTTTTCTTATGTTGATGATGCATGAGATCGATGAAGATAAATCATGCAGCTAGCTGAGCTACTGCATATACTGTACCTGGTGCACTGTTTCATTAGTGTTTGGCATCTCCCTCACTTCCTGTGATGGTAATGGTGTTGGTAAATGGTTTGATGATTTAATCGCGCATTTTTGTGACTCAAATCACAAAATGGCGTAACTCAAACTGCAATAAGAGGCGAAAGAACAGCATCATCATTATCAAAGTGCAAGGATTTAATTGCAGGTTGATCTTGATGAGAATATAAAAACATCAAAAACTTTAATTTTAGCAGATTGATGTGTTTTTTACATATTTGAATCACAAAGGTTGGCAAAAGACAAGATGTGTTAACTGCTTAGCCAGCCTTGTTCATTGCTGGCATAAATCAATTGCTTGTGTTTTGTGTGTGTCTGATGTCTGTGTTTAACATCTAACACTGGCTTTGTAATGCGTTACGCCTAAGACTATCTATTATTGTCACATTGTGCTATTCAAGTCTTCTTTGAATTAATTTCATTCATTAATGTGTTATTCAAATACTTTTAAAATTTTCCAGTCTGATGCAAAATAATTGTCATATTGTGATTTGAATGATGACATTGTGCCGGAATCCTTTCCATGAAGTGTTTAAATTCTGGACTAGGCCTTCCTAATTGCTCCTGCTTAAAATGTATACCATGCAGGCTATGATTTTTTCATACTTTTTTATTTGCTTTGATTTGAGCATTGTCACAAAGGTGATCTTTCATGTGACAGTACAAAGTTGAAAGTGAAGATGCAAAAGAAAAGCTGCTAGACTGCAAGAGGATATTTTGCAGTAGTATTTCCATGCTGGGGCATGTGGGAAGAAGCTTTTTGTCTTGCAACACAATATAAAAAAATTATTTAAACTACAAAGCAAGCATATGAAGTAGTCTATTTGAAGTTAATTGTTTCAAGCAGGCAAAGATTCAAGTGTGCTTTTAACAGAAAAAAGTTATACGGGTTGACATTACATCAAGCAAGGTAGTTAAGCAATATGCATATATCTTATTCTAGAATTTTGAACTTGGAGGAATCAGACTTGAATATTTCAATGATTAGCTGAGTAAACTTTTTGGAGTCAGAGCAGATGCCTCATAAAAAAATGAGACTTTGTTCACCTTTGCTCACCACTTAAGAGAGGACCAAAACACTGTAACAGTGCCCCATCTATAACTAGATTTACTCATCAACATGCAGCTAAAAAGTAAAAATCAGATGGTGGTGCTTAGCGGTGCACAAAAGCATGTAAACTGTTTTGATCAAGGTTATGGTTTGTGAGACATTCAGCTTGAGTTTGACAACTGTTTGTTTTAGCTAAATTTAAAACATGATTTGGTGGGTAATGTTTTACTAGTTAAATGATATACATTTACTTTTTATATGTTTGGCTTACAAGCATAATTTACGTGCTGGGGTTCATTGGCAGAATAATCACAAGAAAATTCAGAAATCATGAGGCACCATGAAGCACACAGATAACAGAAGGTTTTGGTGATGCAAAGTCAATACTGATAAAACACAAACATTAAAACAATGCAACAATTACTTGCCGTCATACAGAAGCATTAACTAGTGGAAGAAAAATGAAGATTTATAAAAGGCAGTGGCTACAGAACCATCGATGGATCTTTAAATTTGAAACGTCATTCAACCATCTCTTGTAATGTGATAGTGACACACGACGAGAATGCAGTAGGCTTGGTAGAAACATACCACATGTAAAAGGTAAACCTAAAACCTAACCTTCACCGTAGCCCTAACCTAACGCTGAGCTAACCTAACGCTAACCTAATGCTAACCCTAAACCAAAAGTCTGGGAAGTTTTGACAAAAGTAAAGAAAAACTGGTCCCACAAATTGAAACGTGCAAGCAGTCATTATTACGAAAACGTAAGGCATCACGTCGAGAGGCGAACCCTCAACCATTGGCATGGCAGACTTGGAACCTACCCATTAGGCTATTAGATCGATGCTGGTTGAGTGACAAACTTACCGCTTTATTCGAACCGCGTCATGCGAGAAATAAAAAGATCCATGGGTGGTTCCTTAGCCACTTCCTTTACGAAAAGCATCAGACCTTTGAAGTGATTGGATAAAAAAAGATTGGTGAAGATCTACATCATTGTTACAAAGCCATACAGATTGTTTCTAAACAATGCACCAAAGGTTGACATAATTTGACATCATATGGGTAAATACCTTGCATTTCTGGGTGTAGTGCATAATTTGTTAAGTGGTGTTGTAAGCAAGTCATAAGCATTTCATTTTTCTCTGTGTGCATTTCTTCCACAATTGGCATGCAATAGGCATACAATAAAGTGTTTACTGTACTGCAGGTGAGCAAAGGTGCATGTGAGGTTGTTTTTCGAACAGTACAACAGTTTCCTTCGTCTCTGGATATCATCATCCTTCAGTGAGGCATTCAGTGTTCACCAAGATATTTGATTTGGTGAGAAAATAGTACATGTTCACCATTCAGGAGAAAATTCAGTGAAGCTCGTGGTTTATATGTATGCTATTTGGGACAAAAGAGTTTATAGGCTTACCAATTGCTTTGATACTATTAAATGTGATTTCAGTTACAACAGCATACTTCTCGCAAATTTTCAGAATACACTGGAGTCCACTAATGCTAGGGACAAATCACATATACCATCAGCAAGCAAATGTTTCACATCCATATTTCCTAGTGCAACCTGCTCTGACTGAGCCCAGCTGGTTTGAGAGTTTATCAAGGAAGACAGCGAATAAATATGAACTCAGAACTCCTCCTTGCCATATCCCATTGGTTACAGTACAGGGGATGAGAAGTTCGTACCATATTTCACTTGCATGGTTTGATGCTTATACCAACTCATCAGCAGTTTAATACACACATCAGTACATTGTGATTCATTGAGTTTAGTGAACAGTAGGTTGTGATTAGTTCTATCAAATTATTTAAACACATCTAAGAATGCTGAAAGCACTGGGGTACCCTTGCTTACATAATATGACAGTTTGTTTGAGCAAACATATGCACATGTCCGTGCCTCATGCTGTGGCTTAAAACCAAACTGCTCAGCTGTGGTTGCCACGAATGGTGAAATGCAGGACAAAATGTAATGTTCAAACAATATGGAGATGATAGTTGCAAGAGAAAGAGGTCTAGAGTTCCTAGCATCACTTAAATGTCCCATTATTTTTTTTACAAATAGGTATAATGACAGTTTCCATGCATTTCTGTGGAATTTTTCTGTACAGTAAATACACAAGGTAGATGACTTGATTACATACCAGTGGTCGGTTCACAGTATGTTGCTGGAAGTCAACTCTTTGGCGTCTGGGTGGTTTTGGCGATTTTCGCAAAAAAAAACAGCAGTTTTCGGTTGCCTTATCAATGCCCTAGCTCCTCTGCTGATTGTGCTAGAGAGCTATTTAACGGCTCAAACGGATCGGCCAGTCTAGTGGATTGCACTGGAAAAAAAATTTTTTGCCTGTGGGGTGCGGGTATTTTGTGAGTGACGTCATAACTGAAGTAGTTTTAGGGTCATTTTGGCTCATGTTGCCTGGCCTAGGGCCCAACCACTAGGCCAAAGTGTTTCGCTGAAGTTTTCATTGGAAACTAGACTCGAGTTCAAGTCTTTTGAGCCTTTGATCGACTTTCT
>Ga0210059_1004205_pt1 | contig 23197 bp, 13 predicted proteins | sample Ectturendosymbi2_FD_188042 | JGI IMG/M metagenome (GOLD analysis project Ga0210059, IMG submission 188042) | Ecteinascidia turbinata endosymbiont from Florida, USA - Sample 2 (SPAdes) (version 2) | ecosystem: Host-associated > Tunicates > Ascidians > Unclassified | place: Key West, Florida...
AGACGTCAGGTTGCTTAGTTGGGAGACCGACCTGTGCTCCTGCAACAACTAGGTTGACCCCTCAACTAGTAGGGACCTCTGCAATAACCTACAACCTCAGCCCCTACACTATCATTACTCATTACATAAATCTTTTTTGAGTGAATTGCACAAAACGTGACGATTTTTTAAATTGTCATTAGCCCGAATGCGTGTATTTTGAAACAGTCCACATTTATTTGTTTAAACCGCGTTGTGTCACGGCATATCTATAGCCACGTAAGATTTTGCTAAAGTTGAAACGGTTGAAAATAGTACCCGAGCCAAGTATTCAAAATAGGATAAGTTCAAACGTTTTATGCACCACCAAAATGTTGTAAGTTAAATTGACTAACACTATGCCATGAACGAAGAAGCTAGCCTATAACCGTCAAACTTCACCGTGTTGAAATTTTAAGTGTGATACTACGCAACACTTGTCCACTTAAAGTGAAAGGTTAAGTCTCAAACTGAATTGATGTTAAGTATCAAACACCAGTTAACTATTAAATGAACCATTGTTGCTAGCCACGTGCATATCAAAAACTGAATTGGCCACATGCAAATGATACACAAACATAGCTGAGGAAAAGTATCCACAGGAAAATTCATCTTTCATTCATGTACGCATTTAAAATCTAATTGATAACACCAACGAAGTTTTCTTCCTTAGTGACGTTTTTGAACATAAACTGTCGTAAGACTTAAACCACGTTACGATGGTTTCTTTCGACCAACAAAAAGACTGACAACAGCAAGGCTCTCAAACTCAAATTATCCCAAGGACAAATGAGAACATTTATTAAACCCGAGACACGCATTTTACGAGAATTTCACGGTGATGCAGCAGTGGCATTTGCAGTAAAAGAACCTCACTAGAAACGGCTTTTACAGCATTTTCCTGCGAATCAGACGAATATTTCTAGTTATCGTTACGTTCAATTACAGGGAATTGTTGACTTGCTAGCCGGGTAACTCTAGGTTTATTTTTTCGGTCATTTTTCTTGTTTTTACATGACCGTCTTTTCAATGACCGAAATTTGATTTTAAGTGACCAAAAAAAATTGAGTCAATTCGGCCGTAATTTCCGAAAAGATAGGCTGGTGAATATTGCTACGGCGAGTTTTAATACTATTGTGGGACAAATGACCGAAATGTCTCAGAGAAAAAAGAAATCCAGGGGCAACTTAAACACCAACGTATTAAGGAATTACCTAATTGTACGTACTAGAAAATTTCAAAAGGCATTGCGGGCCGAATTAAATACCCTCGCGGAGCATATACAGACCACGAGTCGCGTGTTTGAGGCCCCTGAAGTAAAGAGTAAACAACGTTGGAAAATTATAAATCAATGGTCAATGTAGGCATGACCGATATAAGCCATGAATTTCGGAAATCAACCATGCACGTACTGCCTTTTACCGTAAAACGGTATGTGAAGGTGATGCCAAAGACTTGAAACATAAATACCATTGATTCGCAACGAAGTTATTGGTATTGGTGTTTTGTGGAAAAAATCATGCATGGTCTGAGTGGTTAGTTCCCAACAAAATATCAAAGCACTTCACTATGACCGAGCTGCACACAGTGACGACTCAGTAGAACTGAAATTGCGTGCAATGTGTTAGAACCAAATCAAATTAGAACAAGCTCAGCGCAGGCAGTATACGCCCCAAGTACGATTACCATTGTGTGAATTGACGTTACTTTTGAAAGCATATAGGCCAGACTTTGTCTCTGGCTTGTGGTTCTTTCCCAATCGAATTCGAAATACAGGGATTTGCTTTTCTGTATAAAATCAAAACCTTTAAGTCAGCCACAACCTACCGTTACATTGCAAATAGACCATTCTTGCACACACAGCAACTGAATCACAACGCGTTTAACAAATCAATCAACACTAAATGTTACTCTAGATCAAGGTCGTACCTTGCAATACCGTTTTTTTCGAATCACTGTGATGCCCATTCACTGACTTTGAAGGACCAGAACCGTCTTTAATTTTGCAGACTTTATTTCTTTGGCATACCTTAAAAACAATCACATAATCTCTCTAGACGGAAAATTGCGGGTTTCCAAATTAAGGTCGCATAATGCTTACAAAGTAAATTTTCTTATGAATTACTTATTATCATACACTAACCAACTTTTATTCGTGCATTACACCACAAAATATACAGTCCATTTTTTGCATCCACGCAACTTTCATGAAATGTTACTTTAACCCAAAACTTTTGAAGTGCTGCTGTGTGCACTATTCAAACAATCCATGCTAGGTGTAAACACCACATTCAATTGGCAGAAACTGTGAATAGCCGGAAGATATATAAGTCAGATATCACTCAGACAACACAAAATAAGACAACTGGAAATGAAAAACGCCCAATCATAATCAATTATTTAAAAAAATCACCGTTTTGCCTTCTTTTTTCTTCAGATTAGCAAAAAACTTGGAGCACAAGGCTACTTTTTTCCTGATGGGTGTTGGATCACAAACAAAGCAGTTGAAATTGGAAGACTCCAGTATCGAACTTGAATCATCACGAGAACAATTCTGAATTACACATGTTCTGCCAAAACAAGGTATATTCTTCCTTGATCAGGCATCAAAATCAGAATCCATATAACACTAAAATAATGCACATTTTTTGGATGGCATGAAATTTTAGGTTTGGAGATATGATTAATGTTTTATCAAATCTTTAAGCCAGACAACACCTCTTCATGACAACAAAAAAAGTGAATGATGAAGTTCGATCCTGCATGTCAGTGGCTCATAGGACCTCATCACCATTGTGAGGCAGCGACGTCTGCGGTGGCTAGGCCACGTCCGTCGCATGAGGATGGCCTTGAAATCAAGCGTGACATCGCTGGCTTCCACAAGTCTTAACGGTCCTGGGAAACACTTACTGCCGACTGCAACAGATGGCGTGCTTCCCTGGATGATGGATATTTGTTCTCAGTTAACATGTACGTAAAAAAATGGAGAAGCGCCGAGCTCATCATCGCCAATGACGGGATGGGCCATGGAGAGATGATGCTGCATTGACGGCTAGTCAATAGCAGCACCATGCGTGAACCGTTTCCTTGCACCTGCCCATCAACGTAGAACACGAAGCTGGACAGGCCGCAAGTTTCGTTTTTCAAGTTTTCGGTATGACCCAACCAGGAATCGAACCCAGATTGCCAGCTTTGTTGGCACTTGTTCTAAAACTGTTACCACTTAGTGGGTTGAAGCAAGCTTGCAAGTTGCAACAAACCTCAATTTGTGTAAACGATTGGTGCCAATTTAAGTAATGCAGGATCTACAAACTAAGAAACAATCCAAAAACGTTCTTGTGATGCCTGTTCATAAGATCCTGTTTCCTTAGATTTTGAGCAGCAACTTCTTGTTCAAGTAACATGTATTTGGAAATGTGCAGAACTTAAGTTTTATTGTGTTCACAACCATTCCAGCCTTTTTTACTATACACAAGATGGTTCATGAATTTGTCAGAGAGGTGTTTTTATCAGGAAAGGTGTGCCTTATCACCAAAGTCAGGTATTCAGCAAAATAACGAAAAAACTGAAAATGGACTCAAATAGTGGGGGTCCCTTGCATGTCAGACCCCATTTGAACAGTGGGGACGAACTTGCTTGTACCACATATATTCCTGGGCAAACTATAGGCTACTTCCCGCCCAAAAAAAGTTGAAACAAGCCTCATTCATTAATTTTCATACCTGCTTTTCCTTATGTGTAAGTTAACAGGGGCAGCAGCTCTAGGATTCGAAATACTCATGGTTTTCAGCAAGCTTAGACAGATCTACACTAAGATGGGACCAATTCAGGTCAGAGATGCAACCATACCACCTGATCCTTGGTCAACCTCAGGGCCAATTTACCTTGGGTGCAGCCAGCAGGATTTGTCTTGCTAAGCTTTTCTGGAGCATTCTTGTCACATGGCTGAACCAATGTAGCTGAGATCATTCTAATCAGATAAGTAGCTGGACATTCAGGGTTTTACAAATTTGACAACTGCACAGTTTTTTGAGAAGTGTCATGCCATGAACTCTGCAAAAATCCCAAATTTGAGCACCAAGCAGGGTTTTTGTTTTCACTGAGAAATTTCGGTCATTTGTCTAAAATAGCCTAAACCTCTGCCACTTTTTGTTTTTGGATATATTTTATGACTGAAAAAAGCATTGACTGACATGACTTAATTTTCTTTGGATTTTTGCAAGTATACTTGCGGCCTGGGTTTTTTGGTGATTTTTCAGTCAGGAACTGAATTTTTTGAAATGACCGAAAGAAATTAATGACCAAAAAAGCCCAGGACCCAAGAATTTGTAAAAAATGTTTTCTTTTGGAAATAGAAACCAAAAAATAATGTTGTGTACTGCAGTTTAATAAAAAAATGTCCAATACACTGCCCTGTCCAAAAAGGTAACATTGATATTTGCTCTTTTGAAAACAGCAAACAAAATGATGACATTGACTTTTGTGCACCAAAATTAGCAAAAAATAGTCTACACACTCATTCCTTTGTCCACCCATTTTTATAGGATCAAAACACATTGTAAAAAATATTTTCCAAAATTTGGGGGGCTCACAATGACACAATGCCACTGGTGTCATATTGGCAGGGATGCTCAATGCATGCCTACCCGTTCAAAACACACTTCTAGCTCTAATCTTGGAATCATGCTCATTGGTTGTAGAGAGGAAAGCCTATAAAACTGTCTATGATTCTTAATTATTGGGCATGTCTTTCTATTAATGTCTATCAAACACACTTACAAATCAATAACATTAAGCACTGAATGATGGAATTTTTTATTTATTTGTTGTAAGCTACATTGCAAAAATGCATAAACTTGGAAAGTTGGTTTTACACGATATTCCAGAACATTTTGCATTGTTCAGCAATCAATATTTTTTCCCTTATACATTATCAAACTTGTTAAAGATGGATTAATCTCAAAATGCTTCTCTGTAATTCAAAACATACTTTCTTGATACTACACTCTTGATACTATTGATGCATGCCATGGGTGTTTATATAACAGAAACTGTATAACAAAACAATATGTCACAGACATCTATTGGATACTGACTGTAATACTTTTCTCTTGAACGTTCATACATCTACATATGAAATATGAAGATAAAATTGCAGATTTAACAAATATGTGCTTTAAGCCTTTGACGACCGCAATTGGCCAGCCCTTTTTTGGCCATAAATCGCCAGCCGCTAGAGCTAGAGAGCTGTTCAAATCCCCTATGGATTCAGCAAGTCTTCTAGTTGACATAAAAAAAAACGTTTTTCGTTTTCGGTGGGGGTTTTCTGGAGGTGACGTCACAATGAGGGCATGCTTTGGAAATGTTGGTCACCTTTGGCTAGCCCTGGGCCCCAACCCATTGACCCATTCTATTGGCTCAAAGTTTTGTTGAAAATTAGGTCAAAATCCTCGTCTATAGAGCCCTTGATTGACTTGCTAGCATATCTGTAGACAAAATTATGGGTCAAAAACCCAGTTTTTGGCCTAATTCAAAACTTTTCAGAAAAGGCATAATTTGTCCTTTCAGGGCAAACTTTGGCCAGCCATAACTCGGCAGCAGATTGAGCTGGAGAGCTGTTCAAACCCTGGAATGACAAGTGGCGTCGTGTAGTTTAGATTTAAAAAAAAAATTTTTAAATTTGGTTGGGGGGTTTGGGCCAATGGGATCATGACAGGGGCATGTTTTTTGGTTAATTATATGACGTCATCATCCGATCCCATGCGCCAATATTTTGGCTCGCAGTATTTTAGGATTCTAGGTGAGAATACGCATTTTTAGAGCCCTTGATTGAGTTTCTAGCGTTTCTGGTTCAAAAGTTAGGCCAAAAAACAGCTAATTGGTAAGGGGCTTTTCTTTTTACTTTTGGGGGATTTCCCTAATTTATTTCAATATTTTTTTTGGCCCTAATCTTGGAACCAGGAATGCTAAAAACCTGTTCGGACCCTTTAAAGTTCTGAAATGTAACCAAAAAACAGCTAAACTAAAAAAAGAATTAATGTCATTTAAATGGCTCCTGTGGGTCTTAAAGGGAGGTCGGGCAAAAATGCTGACGTCAGCAAAAAATAACATAAACATCCTAACACATCCTAAACTGAAAAGTTTTTTTTTATTGCAAACTACATTAGAGGGTTTGAACAGCTCTCTAGCTCAATCTGACGGCGAGTTATTGCCTGGGGAGAAATGCCCCTCAGAGTGGTTTTTGAGGGAGCAAAATTTTGGTCAATTTTTGGTTTATGAGCCATAATTTTCGCTCCCGATATGCTAGGAAGTCAATCAAGGGCTCTATAGACGTGGATTTTGACCTAGTTTTCAACTAAATTTTGAGTCCAAAAAATGACCCATTGGGACAGCACCCAGGGCCAGGCAAAGATGGCCAAAATAACACAAAAACACCCCTACTTGTAACGTTCCCCCCAGAAAACCTCAAACCCAAAACGAAAAATGTTTTTTGTGATGTCAACTAGAAGACTTGCTGAATCCGTAGAGGGTTTGAACAGCTCTCTAGCTCTAGCGGCTGGCGATTTATGCCCAAAAAAGGGGGCGCCAATATGTTGGCACGCGAGGTCGTTAAAGGGTTAACTGCAAGGTGTTTTTATGAAACTGCCATACATGTGGTAAATTATCAAAAACAGTGTGGTATTAGCCCCTTTTTCCAGGAAAATCACCTGGTGCGGAAAGTGTTAAACAACGCAAATTTATGCAACTAACAGCAATAGTGACTCAGCAAAAAAACAGGTTCATACACAATTATTTTGCCAAAAACAATCATAAAACTAAAGCACAATTGAAGTTGAATTTAATGTATAGCAACACTAGAAATGATATTACCAGGAAAGCAATCAAGCAGTAAGAACGGCAGTAAATATTGGCAGCTAGTTGAGAGTGATTTGCATATTTTAAAGATTTTCAGAAATGCTGTGATCAGTGTTCGCTGTAAGAACATTTTACATTGAGCAAACGTTTGTTTTAGTGAGCATGAATACTTTAATGCTGAGTTAGCAGAGTTCTAAAGAATTAAACTTTGTGAATTATTAGAACAATTATAAAATCTTACCAATATACAAACCAAGTACACAATTAATTTAAACAGCTTCTAAAATGACTGTGCGATCGATATGCACAGAAAACTTCTGCTTCTGCCCAGAAAAATGTTAATGATTTTTTACTTTTTAAATGTGGAATGTTGCAAGTGCGCGAGCATGAGATTTCACTGCGCAAATGGACTGGCGGTAGTTTGAATTAGCACAGTAACACACCTTTAAGGGAACTCTGATTGTGGTTGATTTTCACTTGAGAATAGCTTTGTGTAAACAGGATAAAAGTTTTGTATGATTCATGAAGTTAAACAGAAACAGTCACTGGCTCACACTAAGAAAAAAATATCCAAATAGGACAGATCACACAATACAACTATTAGGACAAGATAAGAATCAAAGCTCCAATTCAACAGATAACTTTGCCATAAATAATTGTAGTTGTAAAATACATACTTGCAGAAAACATTGGTGCAATTATCACACAAGAGAAGATCACCACCATCAGCACACCATCGGCAATGTTCATCAATTCCATCCACATCTTTCAAAAATTTACCAGAGTTGTAGAACTTGTGGCATTCCTGGAATTACATTTGAGTTTGTGCAACACTCAAGACCATGAATTCTTAGTTTGTTGAAAAGCAGAATTCCATTATCTTTCCAAAAATGAAAAGGTCAATCAAATATTAATGAAAAGGTCAATCAAATACAAATAGCACTTACTGACAGTCCTTTGGAAATAATGTAGAAATTTACAACTACAAACAACATATCAAAAAGTGTATGTAATTTGCTAACAAACCAAGGTGTGCAACAATGTGGTTTCCACCTTAGCTCATTTGAATGTGCAGCATTTCAAAGCTGTTATAGTAGTACATGTGTTTTCGAAAAAGAGTAAATTCTTGGATACAAAAGATCTTGAATTCTTGGATACAAAAGAAAAAAGCTATACATCGATTTGTCAGTGAAGTGCCAATGGGCATGCACCTGCAGTGACTCGTGATATTTACTATTCAGTGCAAACTTCTACACCTTTCTTTTTTAAAATACGCAAGTTCTAAAACAGTGTAAAACTTGTAAATTTGGAAAGTTATGTCAGCATAAACAGCACATTTGATTAAAAACACATTAGACATTGAAAAACTTGTCATGAAAAATGGAACAGAGTGCAAATTCTTGCACTGTGAAACACGTAGGTGGTGAAACAAACACAAAAAGGTGCAAAATCACGAAAAGGCACATTTCAGTAAGATGTGCACATCAGTAATAAATTTATGTTTTTCACCAGTAACTGCAAATGCTTGGTTCTTCCAGAGATAGTATTGATTCAAATCAAGAGCATACATCATCTACTAGTTGCATCAGGTGAAAGCAACTACATCAGATGAAGAAGCAAGCATATAGCCTTACATGATAAACTCTCAGTCTTCAATTTGCACAATGGTGGTATCTACATAATCCTTTTAACATTTCACTTAACTACCAGTCTATGTATCGTTACGCAATGGAAATGCTTGAGCAGACACATGTTTACGTGTGTGGATCTGACTTCTATTGCATACATACTGGCCATCTTTTTCTCTTGAAAGATCATTCATTTACATACTATCACAAAAAAGGAAAAAGTGAATTTAAGGAACAAAGGACTTGTTTTAGCTTTAATTACAAAGTGCATTAACACGTCTGAAGCTGGTGTACGAGTGCATTGTACTTTGAAATCACACATTGAGCACTAATTTCACACCACTTTGCAACTCCATAACTTGCCAGTTGATTGTGCTAAAGAGCTGTTCAAACCCTCAAAAGATTCGGCAAGTCTTCAAGTCTGCAATGAAAAAAAATTTGGTTTCAGGTTTTTTGTGAGTGACATCACAAATAAGAGAGGTTTTTGACCACTTTGGCTCATGTTACCTGGCCTAGGGCCCAACCGCTAGACAGAAGTATTTCGCTCAAGTTTTTATTGGAAACTAGGCCAAAATCTGAGTCTTTTGAGTCCTTGATCGACTTTTTAGCGATTCTGGTTCAAAAGTTATGATATAAAATAAACAAACTAATTACTTTTCTAATTATGGGATTAATTACTTATTTGGTTGTTTTCAGATCATAACTTTTAAACCCGAAACCCTAGAAAGTCATCCAAAGTATCATAAGAGTTAGCCTAGTTTCCAATGAAAACTTCAGCGAAATACTACCATCTACCCGTTTAGTCCCAGGGCCAGATGAAGTGGGACAAAAAGGCCTAAAACTACTCCACTTATGACGTCACTCACAAAAAATCTGAAAATCAAAACCAAAAAATTTTTTATTGCAGACTTGAAGACTTGCCGAGTCTTTAGAGTATTTGAACAGCTCTCCAGACATGGGGTAATCGTCAATCGTAATCGATTACAGTTTTTTGAGTAATTGTAATCGATTGAACAGACGAAAAATGAAATGTAATCGATTATATTGCCAATTTAATTGTGATTGACTATTACTTTCACGATTAAACTTGGACATTTTCACCTACATCACTATGTGATGAACAGCGGTTGTGGTGGTTGGGTTTCCTCCTTTATCATCATTTGTTATGGTAATTGTTTCGCGGGAGGCTATTTGCCCGTCTCTGTGGTTTAAATCTAGACAGTACAGGGGCAAGCACAGCATTTCTAGTCAATTCTAGCTTTGTTCCAGCTAGCCTTCCTGTTGGCCTCTTGAAGTAACGTAGTAAGTCTAGTGAGACGTAGCAACAAACATAGGGGCTCTTCTTAAAAACAGGTTCACACTTCGGCAACAGAATAATGGGACATTACAAGGAGAGGTGTTCGTTTCATTTATATACATTCAGAGTGAACTTATGAATGTAAGTGCCAGAGTAGGCTATGTACTATATATAAGTAGTATAGTAATTTATATACATTAAGTTTCTTTCAGAAGAACAAGGTACTTTAATCCAAGTGGAAAGTGCCTTTCCACCGCACTGATAACTAGCATGTCAAACGTGATTCACCAGATACTGGAGAAAAAAAAAACTCAACGAAACCTGTGAGGTTTTGTTAACCATTGACTATTGGTCCAATAGACAGATGCATAGCGTTGCGTCCACTGGCCCAACTATATGGACAAGTACGTACAGACTGGAACCAGTACTTTGTAATAGACTGTTCATTGAGCCATCCGGCTGGGCACAAACCGTTCACATGTTCACACAGCGTTTTACGTGACACGTGACTCAATATTCACGCCATTCGTTGAATGCATTTTTCTGCTCGCCTTTCTGTGCATGTATTTACGATCTCGCGGAACCTTACTTGATCTCTTTTCGTCAGTAGTGTTGTGAGCGAGTTGTCGTCTGCCTGATCCATTAACTGTTTCCTGCAATAGGTTTGCTACTGTATAGTCATAAAAGGCAAGTCGCTGTTTGTATTAATGGTCGATAGATGTTGCCGTTTTGCATCATTAAAACCAGTGCAGAACTCGAGGCAATAAAGTGTACAGTGTCACCTCTCAACTCCCCTGCCTGTTTCGTGTCTCTAACAGCTGCGAGCCTGAGTGACGCCTTCATCATCGCATAGGACAGCGTGAATCAGATTCACAGCTCGTGCTTGTGTTTCAGAGTGAGAGACACATCAACAAAATGGTGCTGTGACCAGGATGTGAAGGACGTGCGGAGTTCAGCCTTCACACAAAGAACGTGCGATCGGTGCGGTTCGTTGTAAAAAGGAGGGGATGTTGTTGCAACCTCTCCGGTGGTGTTGCGTTGATTGTGTGATTCACCATGAACGGGATGTGCGTGAAGAATAACACCATTATGTGTAGTGCGAGCAAGCAATAGTAAGAGAGATTGCGACGTGGTAGCTCTGGCGATATTAACATGTGAACGATTGAACGTAACAACAAGCGTATGCAAAGAGAGGTTGCGAGCATGATCTCTATTGTTGCTTGCTGCCTCGGTGTGAAGCTTTGCGCACATGCTGCTCGGGATTTCCGATCGCAACAGACCCAATGATGATTTTCTCTGATTCTAGGGACCCGATTTTCAATGCTATGGACCTGAATCAGCTCCCTAAAACACCTTAAAAAAACCTGCCTTAAACACAACATTTTGTGCTAGAGCAGATCATTTTGTATATAACACAAACGAAAGTTGTTGCACCCTACTACATATTTCATAAAAACTGTTTTCAAGAAATGTAAACCTGAATTAACTTACTATTTTCCATCTTTCCTTGACATAGTCACCAATGTCCAGTAGAGAAACTGTGCTTTCAGATGGCATGATAGTTTTGCTCACTCAATTAGTGGCTTATGAAAACACTTCTTGGTTTTCATCCATTATTCTAAGGCAACGAAGCTCTTCATCCAAACATACATCCACATTCAATTGTGTACCACTAGCAAAGATGCAAGATCATCGCATCACAGCAACAACTTGATCTGGCTATAAGTTACACATCACTATTTTCAACTACTGTACCATGCTTAAAGCAAACTGTACACTTGCAAGCAACAAGTATAAATCATTTCAAGTTCACACGTTCTCATCATTTTAGCATGTACAGCCCAGCTTAACAACAAAACTTAGCAAAAATAAATTTATTAATTCTTATTGAAAAAGCATTGTATACTTTAGATTCTATTTGAATAAGAGCTGATGATGCCTACTTTGCAAGCGAAATATATACTCTGTAAGATCTTAGTGTCTGATTCTGTGCTGAGAAAAGATTTCTTTCCACAAACAGTGTTTGTATACTTTAGTTGATGACTTCTTGTGACATCATACTTGACTTTTTTCCCAGTGCAGTGGTAATGAAAATCCCAGTGGTAATGAAAATACAGGGATGCAGTAATAAGTTTTTGGGTAGGATGTTACCGCAATAACGAACATCATCAATATCCTACATCTTTCTCAAACGTTTCAATTTCAGTTTTACTCTTAGAACAAATAAGTAAAATATACTGTGAGTTTTAAGGTCTTTTCTTTTAGTGAAAATGTAAAAATTTCCAAAATTTCATCTCAACTATGTAATTTCTTTAATTTGCTACATGTAACAAACACCATGCTGTCACCAAGCTTATCTCAAATTGTAGTGAAGTCCAAAGTTGCGGAAGTGTGGTGAAGGCATAAACAATATTAAAAGCAGAACTTCTACTACTCAGAAAAACGTCTACTACAATCAGACAGAAATTTTTAGTACCACACACAATATGCATCAAAGATGTTTGGTTCGAAATAGATGGCTCTAATCTTCATGAAAATAGTGACCCAATTCCTTGTCTGACTCATGTGATTAACAGCTATTTCACAACTGCAGCTGTCTTGGCATATAATGGCAAGTTTTATAGAACACTTTGTCCTCAGTGTTATCAGCATGAAAATAATAATGCATGACAAGGTAAGAAACACAGCATAGCTAACATATTGGTGCCCATACAAAGAATTTGATTGACTTGCATGTTGGCTTCTATTTAGGAAATGATTACATCCCTAACAGTTGATTATAACATAAATATGAACGAATGGAACATTACAAATATAACATCACAATACTGACCAACAATAAAAAAGAAAATCTACTTTTAAAAATATTTAAAAGTTCTATTACATGCACTTCGTGAATATGATGTTGTGAATGCCATGAAACAGAAAATCTGTCAAAGTCTATCATGTCAGATTAACTTTTCAAGTCCCAGGCTCAACTTCATTTTATCTTCTTAGGTAGGACATGATCGGGACAAACATTTTTGATCTCTTCTCAGAAAAAAACAAGCCCCTTCTTGGTAAATGCTTGCGCCTAAAAGGTATTTATTACAAATAAGAAAACTACACAAGCTAAAAGTGACAAATAGAAGAGAATTTGTTTTATCAACATACTTTACCTAACATGAAAGGACAAGGGACAATCACACTCTAGGCTAGTGGTTCCCAACCTGTCTAGGCTTGCGGCACCCTGCAGAAGAGAATTATATTTTGCGGCACCCAGTGGCGAACCCATACAATTTTGCTTCAAGGTTTGATGACAGTTTGAAAATGTATTTTTAATAGTATATTAAGAAACGCATTAGCTCGCGGCACCCCTGGGTATTGTAAATGGCACCCTAGGGTGCCGCGGCACCCCGGTTGGGAACCACTGCTCTAGGCAGTGTCACATGTGAAAAAGAAAACATGCAGTTTTATGATTAATGCTGACATCAGGTAAGGCTGCGCTGCAGTTTGGGAATTTTGCAGTTTTAAAAAAACTAGAATACTATTTACTCATCACTATTCCTTAGTCTACTCTGGCCCAGGACAGTGACACCTGACAAGGCTCCGACTATGGTTCCAATACTTTCTTTCAGGAACAGACCAACATTCAACATAGCCATCTAGATATGGGGGAATAATTCATAGTGGGAAATATTATCCGCTCCGACAGCCCTTGCAACCGAACCTGGAACCAGAACATAGACTACATTTTCCTAAGAACTCTAATAAAATTATGATGTAGTCTTCTGATAACAGGGAAACTTAGTGACTCTTAATACCAGCTGGGTCTCACTATGTAATTTCTCGAAGCAATCTTTTTCACAAAAGCTTTGCCACACACATATGACTTAATATTCTTCAAGGTTAGCAATGTCAGAATGTAGAACCAATAAGTAGCACCTCAAAGTGAAAACAGTAACCACCACTGATTACAGTTCTTCATGCTTTCTAGAAGGAGCAAAAACTGAATGGGTTGGATGCTGACTGTAATACTTCTTAAATTGTAACACTTAACCAAAATCCTGCTTAAAAATTTGTCATAGCTATACTTGTCCTGTCAAGTACAGCCTTTAAAACATTGTATAGATCATTTCATTCTACTTTTGATAAGATATTTGATAGTACATGTTAAGAAATAATTAGTGAATTGATAATACAATGTACACTTCTAAACCTGGTATGGAAAATATTAATACTTGCTAACGCAGAGTATTGAAGCAAGTGAAATACTAATATTTTAGGATATATGGTAAAATCAGCGAACATTATTAGCTTAAATCTTAACACCTACAACACCAGGGTACAATATATTCGTACTTTAAGCCACTTTGTGTTACTTTGCACCACCATAACTCACTAGCTGATTGAGCTAGAGAGCTGTTCAAACCCTCTAAAGATGTGGGAAGTCTTGTAGTTTCAATTTTTTTAATGTTGGAATGTTTTGGATTTTTTGCAGGTGAAGTCATAATAGGGGTAGGTTTATGCATTTTTGGCCGAGGTCACCGGGCCTTGGGAGCCAACACCAAGAGTCAATTATTTGACTCAAGTTTTTGGTGGAAACTAGCCTATGAGTCTTAGAGCCTTTGATTGGCCATCTAGCATCCCTGGTTCAAAAGTCACAGCCAAAAAGCCACATGTGCCAAATATGGACATGCATTACTTGCCAGCAATTTTTTCCTAATTGTGCTGCACACCCTGTTTTTTTGCTGAGACATTTCGGTGATTTGTCTGAAATAGCTTAAAAACTTTTCATTTCATCTTTTCATTTCAGGAAATTTTTGTATGACTGAAAAAAGCATATGAGAAAATTGACTTATCTTTTTCAGTCATTAAAATAAAAACTTTAGACAGTGACTGAAAATCACCAAAAATAGCCAGTGCACATCTGCTTATTCATAACATTCATTTTTCACAGTCAACCATTTTGTTTTTTATGCAAGTTTCTTGCTGCTTTATTGCAGCGAAATTATTCCTGTTATTTCCCACTTTATGTATAGTGAAATGTTTCATGCTTTACTATGTTGCATGCAAAACACGATTCTTACTTAACACCTTTACTGCCGGGTGGATTTACCTGTAAATCCCATATTTTTGCACCACTTTACAACTCCATAACTTGCTATTTGATTGTGCTAGAGAGAGCTGTTCAAATCCCTCAAAAGACTTGGCAACTCTTCTAGTTTGCAATAAAAAAATTAAGTTATTGCGTCACTTAATATATCTTCTATTTTTGACACGTAGTCGGTTCGGATTCAAAAAGTTTTATTTATCCAAATTTTGGTTATTACTGTTGCGATCAGAAAGCCCGAGCGGCTTGTGCGCAAAGCTTTGCACTGTGGTAGCAAGCAACAATAGAGTTCATGCGCCGCAATCACTCTATTATTGCTTGTTTGTGCCGCATATATATGGGTGTTGTTCTTTGCGAACATTCCGTTCTTGGTGAACCGCACATTCAGCGCAACACCAGCAGAGAGGTTGCAACATTACCTTAACTTTTGAACAATCAAAAATTCAAAAGACTTGGATTTTAGCTTATTTTCCACTAAAAACTTGAACGAAATACTTTCCCTAGCAGTTAGGGCCCAGGGTCCGGTAACCTGGGCCAAAAAGGCTTAAAACCTACCCCATCACAAAAACCCAAACCCCCAAGTTAAAAAAAATTTTCATAACTAGAAGACTTCCTGAGTCTTTTAAGGGTTTGAACAGCCCTCTAGCACAAACGACTGGCGAGTTATGGAGTTGCAAAGTGGTGCAAAAATAGCAACTCAATACGTGATTTTAAATACACCGGCAGTGAATGTGTTAATGTGGATCATGATGTCATGTATTTGCGATGTCAGATATTTCACACACCTAGAAAATTTTCAAACTCAGAGCCCATGGTGACAACAATATTAAGTAGTATCAATAAAAAGATATGTGATTTGTGGTGCCTGTTCTCTGCCACACTATGGAATAATGATAGACAAACCATGAGTGAAAAGGCTGAAAGTGACTAACAATTCCCAAAAGTTTTCTAGTGAAAGTCTGTGTCATAACAATTGACTTATGAAGTCAAAGACAGTAGCTTTCTAATGCCAAAAATTGTATCAAAAACAGTGCAAATAACCCACACTGACTAAAATAATGGCAAAAACACTTTGAGAACCGGTGTACGATATATTCGTACTTCGATTTTGACCTAAAAAACAGCAGTTTTCGGTTGCCTTACCAACGCCCTAGCTCCTCCGCCGATTGCGCTAGAGAGCTGTTCAAGGGCTTAAATGGATCGGTTCATGTTGCCTGGCCTAGGGCCCAACCGCTAAGCCAAAGTGTTTCGTTGAAGTTTTCATTGGAAACTAGACTCGAGTCCGAGTCTTTTGAGCCTTTGATCGACTTTCTAGCGTTTCTGGTTCAAAACTTATGATCTAAAATAAACAAATTAATTAATTATCTGATTAGCTAATTAGTCAAATATTTTTACTAACTTACGTCATAACTTTTGAACCCGAAACCCCAGCAGGTCATCCAAAGTATCAAAAGACTCGGATTGTAGCCTAGTTTCCAATAAAAACTTCAGTGAAATACTACCACTTAACGGTTAGCGCTCAGGGCCAGGCAAAGTGGGCCAAGGTGGCCTAAAAGTCCTCCACTTATGACGTCACTCACAAAAAAACCGGAGCCCCCAAGCAAAAAATTTTTTTCGAGTGCAGACTAGAAGACTTGCCACATCTTTTGAGACTTTTACCGGGTCTGTAGAGCATACCAGACCGGATAAATTCCCACGCAAAGCCACGTGCGTTTAGGCGTTTTTTTTCCGAAAATCCCCGAAAGCAGCTGGACACCAAACAGTTAATAGGGGTAGATTTACTGGTAAATTAAGTGAAGATCATTTTTCAGGCATTATTTCAAAACATGAAAATAGCACAACAAAAATGGGAAAGACTCATCTAAACTCTATAGTGTACACTACCACAGCGCTTCTCAACCGGTGGGCCACGAAGCTCTTTCAGGTAGGCCACAAAATGTTCCGAGATAACGCAGTAATTGTGCCTAGTCGCAATAATTACGCCTAGTCATGAGTTCTGAAACAAATTTTTCGTGAAGTGGGCCCAAAATCAAAGTCTCGACGAAAAGTGGGCCACGACACCAAAAAGGTTGAGAAGCACTGGACTACCACAAGGGTCAATGGAACTGCCAGGCCAAAGAAGTGGTCCACAAGGAAAGGAAACTTATTCACAATTAAGTTCAGTTCTTGCATCTGTATTGCAAATGCAGTGAGTGCAACACAAGTGCAATGGCACAGCTGATGATACACTGATTTAAAAAGTTTTTTTAACCTCCAAGGTAAGCATGTAGGTACTATACACAGAAGAGTTTTTATGAGACATTACACAAGAGATTATAGAAATTAGTTAAATTTGTTTCTGCATTATCTGCAACAATACAGCATGCCAACTCTTGTTAGGCAATACGAAGCGGCCATAGAAAATAAGTCACACAGATTTTTACATCTTTAACAAGCCATTACGGCAAGCTTGCACAACAAACGGCCCATGGGAGCTTTTTGTGGCCCACGAGAGCTTTCTAAATTGCAGAAGCCCAACTTCAGATCATCAATTGTCATCCTAGAATTTTTTCCACACTACAACAAAATGAAATAGGCTTTCACAGCCTGCTGCAAATTTACATTCATATGCTTATATACCTGCAAGCAAGCTTCTTTCATCAACAAAAGTAGTGATCAAGGATACTGTAATATATTTAGATTATTAAGACCTAATTATACTCAAAACAAATGCCATCCAGATGTTACACAGACCAAACTGATATCAAACAACAATGCTAACAGAGTGTAAAGTACAGTTTCAATGAAAAAGGATGAATATACAAACATATCAGTAAAAATTCAAATATTACAACAATGCCACCATGCGGCCTGCATTGCAGCTTCTAAGTTACAATTTGCGGTACCCTGTAAAAGGCGGAGCTCTGTAAATAGCGGAGCTTGGTTGCGGAGGTTTGACGATGTAACCGGAGTCGCTAAAACTGATATTTTGCATTGAGCAATGAGAACTAAACGGTAGTAAAATTAAATTTATTGCAAAAGGTGATATTACACTACAGTAAAAATAGTCAGTTCTGAAGTTTAATAATTTTTCCTTATCTGAGTTTCACAACGGTTCGGGGACAAAAAAATAGGTTTCAACAATTGTGAAAGTATAAATTTGTTTAACATCGCAAACCTCCATACATTACATATTTGCGTGAACCACATATTCCGTTGCAATGAGAAAACATAACTCAATTTTTTTCCACTCTGGTTACGTTATCAAAGATCCGCCCCAACGGAGCTCCGTCTTTTGCAGGCAACCCAATTTGCCAAGGTAAAAACCAGAATTGTTTTTCATGACTTTGGAGAACCTCAGTCACACATGAAAGGTTAGCAATCATAAACCTATTCAAGTTAATACAATTAAAAATGTGTGAGACAACATGTCTGTTTTTTTTCATATGGCTTAAAAAGTGAATATACACAAAAGGTAAACAGGCTAAAGCTTTGCTGCAAGAGCAAACCTTTTCCGATATTACCAACTATGGGTTGAATCAAGGTAAACAAATTGAAATGACAAAATGTTCTAAAACAGTTTTAGACATTCCAAGGCAGAAAACTTTAGCATATGCTTAGCGCGCTGCATATTAAGAAACATATTCAAATGCAGAAAAGTTCAAATAAAAAATATTTCAAGTCTGCCATACCATGGTTGAGGGTTTGCCTCTCAACTTGGTGCTAGGGATGCCCAAAATAGAATTTCGAATCCTTGAGATTCGAAATCTCGTCGGAACCGTATTTCATAATTGCAATATTTTTGGGTCAGTGGATTCGAAAATCAAAAGGCAATTCACAGGAGAAAAGAATTTCGCTTTTGAAAGGAATGCAATAAATGCACGCCAACTGTGTGAAGGCCGACCCGTGGCCGAATGGTGGGAGGGAAACAAATCACAGTTTCCACTGTTGTACAACTTGGCTGCCAAGTACTTGGCGATTCCAGCCACTTCTGCTTCTTCTGAGCGTTCATTCTCGAAAGCGGGATTAACCATTGGCAAACTCAGAACAAGGCTGACAGGACAGCATATTGATGAAATCAATGTTCTTCATTGCAATTCTTCACTGCTGTGATTTTTATCAATGAAATTTTCAATAAAAATAAAAGTAAAAAAAATCTTGTCGAGAATTCTAGAATAGGATTCGAAATTCTGGATTCGGAAATAAATTTTAGAATAATTCTAAAATAAGCAATTATTCTACTTTGGGCATCCCTACTTGGCGCCTTACGTTTTTGTAATAGTGACTGCTTGTACATTTCACTTCATGGGACTAGTTTTTCTTTACTTTTTTCAAAACTTCCCAAGCTTTTGCTTTAGGGCAGGGGTTCCCAATCTTTTGATGATCTCGTACCACTTGGGCACATCGTATTGTCAACATGTACCACTTCTTCCAGAACAACCAATTTCATCTAATCTTAGTCTGTTCAGAAAAATAATTTACATTAAAAGAACAATGAAAGACCACAACTAAATTTTATGAGAATTTGTTTTTGTTTACCTTCTACCAATTTGTCGATGCGTGGCGTAAATTTGCTTACAGTGGATCGAAAGTCATAATGTTGTGATACATTAAGAATAGCAAGCTACAGGAAAATTTATTTATTTAGAAACAAAGCCCAATATGTAAACTACAAAGTTGTGAATCTAGGTTTTTGTGAAAAACTGAAAGTTACTCATGTACCACCTGGAAGACCTTCGCGTACCACTAGTGGTATGCATATCACAGATTGGGAACCCCTGCTTTAGGGGTTAGCAAGGTTCCCACACATTTAAAAAAAATCATTTTCCATACTTTTTCAATACTAAATTTAAAGAAATCAATACTGTTACTTTTCTTCATTTTTCGAAATTCTTAATCATGAAACTCAATTTTGCACATTGCTCAACGCTGCATAAATAATGAATTGCTTAGCCTTCAGTAAAATTCTGCTCAGATCAGGGTTGCTATAAAAAAAAACGACCCAAAAAAACCACCCGTTTTTTTTTTTTAAAGCCCACTTAAAAAAAACAATAAAACCCACTTTTTATGTTTTCTTTGAAAAAATCTACAAAGTAAAAAATAGGCAGGACACTTGTACAGTTAACTTCAACTTTTTTTAATTAAACAAAATGAACAGCAATGAAATTTGAAGGAGTTGAAAATAAAATTAAACAGTTTGTAATGGTTATCTTTCTCAGCTCTGCACAATCACTGCCTTATCATTTTGGAGTGAATTGACCAAAAATTTGCAAAAACAAAGATGGGGCACATTTCTTTGCCCTCAAATTTGAATGGCATAATATTAGGTATAACAAGTTATTATTGTGTAATTCTGAAAATAATGATATTGCATGATGCAATAAAAACAATTAAGAATAAGGTTTTTCTATTTTCCTTAAAAATAAGAACAAAATCTTGTTTCTTTTTAAAAAAAATAAAAAAAACCCGGGTTGTTAAAAAAAAACAAAAAAACAACAGGTGGGTTGGTTTTTTTTTTAAAACCCGGGTTTTTCTCAGCCCTGGCTCAGATACTTCAGATTTCTTTTCCATTTTAGGTATTGAAAAAGTACTTTTTGAAAAAGTACTTTTTCAAATACCTGATGTACATTTTGGCTAAATTCAATACTTTTTCAAGGTCTTGAAAACCAATTTTGAAATTCAATACTTTTTCAATATTTTCAATACTGCGTGGGAACCCTGGGTTAATGTTAGGTTAGCATTAGATTAGTATTAGCTTAGTGTTAGGTTAACGTTGGCTTTCTTAAGGTTAGGTTTGTGTTACTTAGCTTACCATTAGGTGTTAAGGTTTACCTTTTTGTGTTTGCTATGTATGTTTTTACAAAGCCTACTGCATTCTCCTTATGCGTTACTGTCATGTTACAAGAGATGGTCGAATAAGGTTTCAAATTTAAAGATCCACAGGTGGTTCTGTAGCCACCACCGCACAGAAAAGCCATACTTAGTATGGCAGCAGTATGATACTGCTGCCTGAGTTAGAAGCCTTCTCAATTGCTAGCATCAGAAACCTGATGAGCTCTGAACTGCAATAGCGTCTGAACTGGTGCCAAAAATTTTGAAAGCACAGAATGCCACTGTGGTAAGCTTGTTGATAGACTGGGACTCCATGGCCTTTTCTGTGTTAAGAATGCGGGCCGCTTCCACAGACACTCATCCATCAAATCCATTCTGAATAGGTCATCATTCTGCATTGGCCTCCCCTCCATTTTGGAGCCCATTGGCTTGACGGAGGATAAGAAGCCTGATGGTCTGACTCTGAACCTATGATACAGGGGCAGAGCCTCAAATGAGATGCGACAATTGTGGATGCCTTTGCTCCAAGCCACTCGTACTCAGCGCTGCTAAACCAAGCAGTGTAGCAACTGATGCTGAGACTGACAAATGACAAAAATGCAATGACCTCTGTGACAATTATTATTTTCAACCAGTTGCAACAGAAACTGCAGGTATGTATGGCAAGCCCACTGCCCCTTCTTTGAGCTGACTTGCAAAGAGACTTGTTGATATGTCAGGTGACCCTAGGGAGTAACCAGGGTTGCTAAAACAGTTTTCCTGCTAGATCTAACAGATTTTAATCCTGTCTCTAGCTGGAAAATAATTGATCTAGCTGGCGGCCAGAAATGATTAAATAGTGTTTTTTTGCTATCCGATCTTATCCATAATCTTGTTTTTGAAAAATGATATCTGTATTATCCGATCCAAATCTTGTTTTGGTTAAAATCATATTATCTGTATCCAAAAACTATCCAAAGGTATACCATGATGCACAAAATACATTTTTGTATGTAGTGTCTATCTTGCCTCTTGTAGCAAAATAACTGCTTAAGTTATTTTGCCTTTAGCTAAACATGATGACTGGCTGAAGTAGTTGCATGACAAGTTTGGAACGCATATCCTTCTTAGTTGACCATGACATTTGTCAGTCCAACCTGCATGGACAAGTGTTGTAATGGTTTCAGGGCTGGCAAGCAGTTAGCAGCATCTACAGTTCTGGTTTAAAATATGGGAACTGTAGGTAAGGTAAACCCTAACTCTAAACCCTGAACCCACAAACCTAAAGTCTGACCCTAAACCTTGACCATGCCCTGACACTAAATCATAAGCTAACCATAAACTTTTGGACCCCAAACAGTTGTCTCTTTGCATATCCTACTTGACTTGTCTCATGTGACATGAGCACTTTAACCAAGCAACTGTGTTCAACTGAAGGCAAAATAGTACCAGCACAGTCTTTGCCTTTGAATCACAATAGACAGTACCTAAATCATGTAAATGCGTTGTCCCATTGGGCCCAGTACTGTATGCCTGTAAACAGCAAGCTTGACATATTGCATAACCCAAGTTATAAGTACTTTTCAGAGTCAATTGCATCAAATTTCAAGCTGAAGTTTTGCCACACACACTAAGCTTTTTATATTAGTCATTTGTTTAGTAACAATGAACAATGGTTCCGTTTTAACACAATCCATGATTTCACACTCATAATTTCATTTATCAAGTTCACAGTAATCCTGTCTATTTTTGCACTTTTGACTTTAGTTTAACCACGCCTAAGTAACTAATAACCAACTAGGCTACTGGAGTACTGAGCAATGCTACTGGTCTACAAACCAAAACAGCAGTCAAAACAACAAACTGTCATAAAATCTCACAAATTTGAAATGACTCACTTCAAATTCAGTCTAACAAACAAGTCAATGTCATAAAACAACAATTTTGAGGATCGTGTTCAAGAAGAACGAAAATAGCTAACTTATCCAAAGACCCGTCAATGGATAACACTAAACGGAGGACCGGCGGGCCGGGCGGACTGGAGGGCCATGTTTCCCATTAAAAAATATGAATTTTCGGCAGACCGGCGGGCTGCAGAATAAGGCGGGTCGAAGAGCTGAGCTGCAAAAAACGACGGGACCATGTTAATGTGCACTCCGTCGGCCAGCCCTAAATGTGAAGTCCGCCAGACCACCCTGTTGTGCAGCCCGTCGGCTTACTCTTTTCTGCAACCCTCCGGCCAGCCCGGTTGTGCAGCCCGCCTACCCGCCTTTTTCTGCAGCCAACTGACACGCCCTGGGCGTGCCAGTGGGCCCTGGGCGTGCCAAACAAAAATTGTGGATATCTGATTGGGGGAGATTTTAACTGTAACCTTCTTAAGTATCATGAGCAATCTAATGTAACAAACTTTGTTGATAGCCTTGCCAGTTGTGGTTGCATTTCTCTTGTCAACAAACCAACAAGATTCAGCAATAACTGCACGCCCTCTTTATTGGATCATATATATACAAATATATG